>UMDP01022131.1_pt1 | contig 31533 bp, 19 predicted proteins | sample 1964521 | NCBI WGS metagenome assembly UMDP01 (sample SAMEA4835997, study PRJEB28245) | human gut metagenome | biome: gut microbiome; material: fecal sample | place: Denmark | collected 2008 | reverse complement strand
TCTACGCACTTGAAGCGGGGGAATGCTTATTCTGCGTTCAAACCACACAATTACCCAAAGCATAATTTATTGTTCGACTTGTTTCGCCAAAAACACCGCTGCCGCCTGCGCCAGCTTTCCTTGAACTTCCCCGACATTATCCGGCGTTTCCGCACTGCACAGCGCCACCGCACCAATGGCATCTCCCTCACAGATAATCGTCGCCAGCGCCTGTGTCTGATACTGCATATTATCATCAAGTGTCAGCTTCCGACATTCTTTTTCCTGTGCACCTGTCACCTGACACCCACGCGCTTCAATAAACTGTTCCAGTTCACGACTGACCGGCTTCCCGTCATAATTCTTTTTTCCATTTCCGGCTGCTGCAATGATATGATCCCGGTCCATCACGCAGACCAGACTTCCTGACGCTGCTGCCAGTCCCTGTGCATATTGCCCTGCAAACGTACTCAAATCCCCGATAGGGGAATATTTTTTCAACACGATCGCTCCGTTTTGATCTGTAAAAATCTCCAACGGATCCCCCTCACGGATCCGCAGCGTCCGACGGATTTCTTTCGGAATCACCACGCGCCCCAGATCATCGATTCTGCGCACAATTCCTGTTGCCTTCATATTAATAAAAACCTCCTGTTTCTCACAATATATTTTCCATAATTTTGTTGTACATCTAGTATGTGGAAACAGAATCAGATTATACCAATACTTTGTGTGTCAACTCTGGATTTTTACGAATCAGCGTTCTAATATATAGTATTGTAACTTTTTTCTATGTATATACAATACTTTCCGTAACCTTTTTCCGAACTTTTTGAGCCTGTTTTGTAACTTTTTTCCAAAAAAAGAAACAAACCCGAAAATCCGGGAATGCTCCTTTTCATATTGTATCATTATTTATCTATGCTTCAGCCAGGCTCTCTGTATCTTTATGCGTCCGATGCACATGCCGTCTTACAAAGTAGAAGCAGATAACCTGCATAATGATTGTCAGAATCCATGATGCCGGATAGGAAATAAACAGGATCGACAACGATCTGTGATTCGGGAAAATACAGTAAATCCAGAAAATTCGTGTTCCTACCGTTCCGATGACAGACAGAATCATCGGCACCGCAGAATGTCCCATACCACGCAGCGCACCCGGGAACAGATCCATCAGACCGCAGCAGAAATACGTCACCGTTGTATACAGCAGAATTTCCATTGCACACTGAATAACATCCGGATCCGTTGTATAGATTTGCAAAATCTCCGGTCCAAACACATACACACCGACGCCGATCACCAATGACACGCTCACGGTCAGAATGATGCAGTCACGCAATACCCGGTCCATTCGTTTCAGTTTTCCCACGCCATAATTCTGGCTGGTAAAACTCATGCATGCCTGTGTCACGGAATTGACGGACACATACAAAAAACCAAACAAGTTATTTGCTGCCGTGTAACCAGCCATTGCCGTAGAACCAAAAGAGTTTACGGAAGACTGCAATAACACGTTTGACAGGTTGATAACCGTACTCTGAATGCCAGCCGGGATTCCAACCTGAAAAATCTGCAACATGTACTCTTTTTTAATCTTCAGCTTTGAAAAATACAGCCGATAACTGCTGTCCGTATTATGCAGGCACCGCAAAACCAGCACGCAGGAGATCATCTGCGAGATCACCGTCGCAATGCCGACACCTGCCACGTCCATATCAAACTTGATGACAAGCAACAGATTCAGTGCCGCATTGGTACAACCGGAAACCAGCAAAAACATCAACGGTCGTTTCGTATCTCCCACCGCACGCAGAATCGCCGCACCATAGTTATACAGCATAAAAAACGGCATTCCGCAGAAATAAATCCGCATATATAAAGCGGACAGTTTAATGACATCATCTGGCGTTCCCATCAGTTCCAGGGCACCTTTGGCAAAAATAACACCCACAAACGCCATCACAATTCCGCTGACCAACGCCAGCAGAATCGCGGTATGCACGGTTTCCGACATTTCTTTGTCACGGCCCGCCGCAAAAAAACGCGCTGCCAGTACATTTGCCCCCAGTGAAATTCCAATAAATAAATTTGTAAAAACTGCGATCAGCGCTGTCGTAGAACCTACCGCCGCCAGTGCCTGACTTCCACTGAATCTTCCCACTACAATAATATCCACCGCGTTGAACATGAGCTGTAAGACACCTGACAACATCAGTGGAAGTGCAAAGGAGATCAGTTTGTCCATGATCGTACCATTGCACATATCAATCTCATACTTATTTTTCTTCACGCTATTCTCTTCTTTCTAAAGAAACTAAACCTTCTGCACATTTCATCTTTTTATTTTTCATCTAAAGTTCCATATCAGACCGGATCGCCCAACGCATTTTTGTAGAGCGGGCACGTCCATTCTGTGCACACTCCTGTGCGGACGGACGAATGACATCCTTTGCATAATCTGTATAGATACCGGTCTTATAGCCATCCTTTAAAGCTTTTTTCACCAGACGGTCCTCTCCGGAATGAAACGTCAGAATTGCCACACGTCCACCCGGTTTTAAAGCTCCCGGAAGTTTCTCCATAAATTCGTACAGCACTTCAAATTCCCGGTTCACATCAATACGAAGTGCCTGAAAAACTCTCTGACAAGTCTTTTTGACGGTATCTTTACGCTCTTTTTCCGGCAGAAATTCCAGTGTTTTCTCAATGATCTGTCGCAGTTTTGTGGTTGTATCAATCCGGTTTCCCCTGCGAATTTCTTTTACAATTGCCTCTGCGATCTCCTCACAATACGGCTCATCGGAATTTTCATCCAGCATACCTGCCAGTTCCTCAAAGGAAATATGATCCAGCCGTTCTGCCGCGCTGATACCCTTTTCCTGATTCAGGCGCAGATCCAGCGGTCCGTCTACCTTATAAGAAAAACCGCGTTTCGGATTGTCGATCTGCATAGAGGATACCCCAAGGTCTGCCAGAATAAAGTCAAAACCGCCGACTTCTTTTGCAATCTCATCAATGGTGCAGAAATTCTGCAGTTTTACCGTCAGCATGTCCTCACCAAATCCCTGCTCTGCCAGACGTTTTCTGGTCTTTGCGGATTCTTCCGGATCTACATCCGTGGCATACATATGACCTTCCCCCTGAAGGCACTGCATCATCGCCTTTGTATGACCGCCATAGCCCAAAGTCGCGTCAAAGCCAATCTGTCCCGGTTTGATCTCCAGAAAATCCAGAATCTCTTTTACCATAATGGAAATGTGCATGCCTGCCGGTGTATTGCCTTTTGCAATGACATGCTCAATGGTATCCCGGTATTTTTCCGGTTGTAATTCTTTGTACTTTTCCTCAAATTTCTTTGGATATTTTCCTTTATAACGCACACGTCGCTTGTGCGGGGTCTGTGTTTCGATCTCCATAAAATTCCTTTCTAATTGCAGATACTTTTTCATGGTCATACTCATTATAGCGAAGTCCCGTGAGCAAATCAAGAACCGCATTTTTAGATATTATGAACCTGTATTTATGTCAGAATCACAATTTTACACGAATGATGTATTTTTGTGCATGAATAACAGAGAAAGTCGGTAGCTTTTTATCTCTGCTGCGCGTATAATCTAACTTAAGCAGCCAAATGGCGCATTCCTTACTTACTGTTGGGTAGAATTGTGGGAGTACGAACTCGCGGAGCGTTTATCTCAGTCGGAGATTGTATTCCCACTGAGAAAGACTTGTTATTACTCACCACTTGCAGAAGTGGGAGTCTTCTCGACTGAGATAAACACGATCACCGAAAAGGAGGGTAAAAATGAAAATCGCAATCTGTGATGATAACAGACAGGAGCTGTCTCATATATTGTCTCTGCTGGACAATTATCAGGCGAAACAAAACCTGGCCTTTACCATCTGCCCGTTTCACAATAGCCGTGATCTGGCAGACACCCTCTCAGGAACCCGATACGACCTGTTTCTGTTGGATATCATTATGCCGGACATCACCGGTATGGAGCTGGCACGTAAAATCCGCAGCTTCGACAAATCCGCGGACATTATTTTTCTTACCACATCACCGGAGTACGCGGTAGAAAGCTATACAGTAAAAGCGACAAATTACCTGATGAAGCCGATCGTGCCGGAGCGCTTTTATGAAACGTTGGATGAAATTCAAAAAATCCGGGAACAGGAACAGGGCAGGTCTCTTGTTCTGAAAAGCAGTATCGGTGTACATAAAATTCCGTTAAATCAGCTTATGTACGTGGAAGCACAGGGAAGAAAAGTCCTTTATTATCTGGCAAACGGAGAACAGGTCACCTGCACAGACCGTTTTTCCGCTGTCTGTGACCAGCTTCTGCAAAACCCGGAATTTATTCTGACACACCGCTCTTTTCTTGTGAATATGAACTATATCCGCCTGATCGGTACTGCGGATATGCAGCTGCAAAATGGTACCGTACTGCCGCTGGCACAACGAAGATTGACAGAAATCCGCAAACATTACCTTGCCTATCAGATGGAGGACACACCATGACAGATCTGTCCGTTATGTTAAACCTTATTAATTATGCCTTTGTACTGTTTTTCGGTATTACCACATCCTTATGTCTCGCAGACATTTCTTTTCGCACACAACGAAAAATTTACCTGCTGTTCTATCTGGCTTTTGGCATGGGACAGTTCCTGTTTTATCTGATTTTTGGCGAAAACAGACTTTATCAATATTATCCGCTGCTGATTCATTTGCCACTGATCCTGTTGATTTGTTTTGGACTGAAAAGGAGTATTTATGTTTCCATGGTAGCAGTTTTGTCTGCTTATCTGATGTGTACCCCACGAAAATGGATCGGCACATTTGTATCCAGCTTTTTCGGTTATGATCCAATTATTTCCGATGTAACAGCCATTGTTGCAACACTTCCGCTTTTATTTCTTGTAATAAAATATATGACACCCCATATCATCAAATTAAATTAAAACATGAAAGCAAAACGATTCTGGCATTGTTTATGCTGCTTCCACTGTCCTACTACATTCTGGAGTATACTTTTACCGTGTATACAGATCTGATGTACACCGGCGGTCCGGTCATCATTGACTTCATGGATAGTTTTATTGTACTTTTGTACTTTATCCTCTCCATTATGACCATCGAATTTTCCAGTCAAAGAAATCAGGCAGAACGTGAAAATCTTCTTTTAAATACCGCTGCCGCTCAGGCGCAAAAAGAGATTGCACAGCTGTCGCTGGCAGACAAAAAATCTTCCATCTACCGGCACGACCTGCGCCACCACCTTCACTTTCTTCAGAAATGTATCCAGGGAAATCAGCTGGAACAGGCAATGCAGTATATGGAAGGGATCTGCGATGATCTGGATAAAATTCCAGTAAAAAAATATTGTATTAACGAAGCACTCAACCTGATCTTATCCTCTTATCTGGAAAAAGCTTCGGAGCAGGATATTCAGACAACCGTGTCTGTAACTGCCACAGATTTTTCCAGATTTCAGATTCCGGATCTATGCAGTCTTCTGGCGAATGCGTTGGAAAATGCGATCCACGCCTGCGAAGATATTGTGGATCCGAATACCCGTTACATTCGCCTGAAGATCTATGAGAAAAACCATCAGCTCTGTATCAATATGGCAAACAGTTACGGCAAAGAACCGGTATTTGAAAATGACATTCCGGTGTCTCATCGTGCCGGACACGGAATCGGTGTACAGAGCATGATCTCTGTCATTGAAAAATATCATGGGATCTACGGATTCTTTGCCTCAACCGGAGAGTTTCGTTTTCAGACGACATTATAATTCATTATAATTTATACAGGAACTATTCGCCTCCTTTCTTTGTAAGGTAATTCATAATACTTATAGAAAAATAGAAGAACGCCCATTATTCAAATGGGTGTTCTTCTCCTTCCGGTAAAGGCACTTCTTTCTTTTTCGGAACCCAGTTCCATTTGGTATCTTCAATTCCATCCACAGCAGGATCTCCTGTATAGAATGGCAGTCCGCCTTCCCTCAGGATCTCCTCTGCTTCAGTATTTTCCAGATTGACCTCATGGATATAAGCATACTTTGGATGCTTCCGGATATCGCATTTTGCTGTCATCACAGGTTTCTGACCACGCACGAACAGATACTCCTTGTCAAGTGGCATCGCCAGAATCTCACCCAGCGGTCTGTTTGCTTTTCTTGCAATCAGATCACCGGTCTGTACATCCTGTCCGCCCAGATAGATCAGCGTATCACAACCATTTAAGATGGTTGTTGCCGCAGGTGCGCCATAGAGCTGCTCCACCTGTGAAATACTCTGAAGCACAATGCTGAATGCAATATTTCTGGAACGAATAACGGAAATCAGTTTGTCAAAATCCGGGATCAGCGTGTTGGCAGCGAAATCATCAAAATAGAATCGTACTGCCCGCGGCAGTCTGTGTGTCACATAGGTATGGTCTGCCTCATAGCAGAGCAGATGGATTGCCTGTGCATAGAACAGATTAATCAGAGGATCCAGAGAGCGGTCTGTATCCGATACATTGACAAACAGCGCATGCTTACGCCTGCCAAAATCTCGCAGATCTATAGAATTCTGTTCCTCTGTCATATGTTCGATTCCGTCAAAATCGAATCCTGCCAGATGGGATGCACAGATAGAACGGACACAGGAGAACGTCCGCTCCGCAGCACAGTCCATCATGCGGAACTGTTTTGCTGCAAAGCAATTCGGATGCTCTTTTTCCAGTTTTTCCATAATTTGATGGTAATGCGTCTTCACCCCCATTGGTGGATTTCCGGTATCCATGCTCGTTTCCCGAAACAGGCGCATCATTCCCTGCACCGTGCAGTCCTCCTCTTCAGCAAATTCCAGTAAGAAGGAGATGATGCTTTGCAGTAATACCTGTGAAGAACGCTCCCAGTAAGGATCTTTCTGATTTTTCACCGGTACAAGTGTTGCCGCCATCGTCAGCACATCACGTTCATTGAATTTTCCGTCTGAGGATCTGCGAATATACTCGAAAGGATTATATCCGCAGGAGTGAGACACATCATCAAAATCCAGACACTCGACGATGTATCCGGCTTTCGTCAGATACTCCGCCATCTCTCCGTACAGAACCCCTTTGGTATCTGTAATGATCATGCTTTCTTCTGCCTGCATGATATTTGGTTTACAGTAGTTTCTGGTTTTTCCGGAACCTGGCGGACCAATGATCAGATCATTGTTGTTCAGATGCGTCTGTGTTGTATCATTGGAAATGCAGATTCCATCTGCCAGCAGACGTACGCTGGAATTCGCGTTTAAAGCTGCTCCTGTAATCTCTTTTGTATCAAAATTTTTCATGGTAAAGTTCCTCTCTTTCTTGTAGTAATTTTTTAGATTTTTGTTAGGTTTTTTCTTGTTGTAAAATTTTTTTGTTAGGTTTTTGTAGAATTTTTCTTCGAAAATGTTTGTTATGTTAAATGTTACTTAGTTACCTTTTGCTGTGAAGTTACTGATTGTCAGTCCGCTTTTTTTGCTTCTGACTGCACCTGTGCTCCCGTCTTCTTCTCAAAATCAGAAGCAGTTACGGAGCGGTTGCATTCCGGACGCGCCATTTCTTTTTCCAGATCGTTCGGAATGTGGATCGGCTTCATGGGTTCTTTCACCCTGTCCGCAAAGCCACATTTCACAGCTTCTGTTGCAGACATATAGTAGTCGCGGCACGTCATATTCAAAATCGATTCCAGCGATTTTCCCGTATGCGTTGCCAGTATCTGTGCCATTTTCATGCGCAGCTCCATAATGCGGTCTGCCGTCGTCTGGATTGCCATGGCATTTCCACCGGTGCGCGGCAGGATCGGATCGTGTATCATAAGCTGTGCATTCGGCATCATCGTTCTGCACGTTCCGGCGCAGAACAGCACCGCTGCCATGCTGGCGGCCATGCCTTCGCACACCGTCTCAATCGGACACGATACTTCACGCATGGCATCATAGATTGCCAGTCCGGCGGACACTTCTCCACCGCCGCTGCTGATACGCATCACGATCCGTTCTAATGGATTTTCTTTTTCCAGACACTTCAGCTGGTCAATGATGACGTAAGCCTGCGCCATATCCACCGGACCGCACAGATGTATAATGCGTTCGCGGAACAGCTCATCCTGACAGGAGGTTCTGACCACGCCGGCGTGATTTTCTTTCACAAAATACGGACTTGGCAGAACGGCATTGTTGTACGCTCCGCACATCATCATATCTTCTGTTGTCATCATGTTCATTTCATTAACATTCATTGTCATTGTATTTAAATTCATTTTGTTGTCCTTTCTGCTGCCTTTTTGCAGTCTTTAAATTAATTTTTAAAATTTTGTTGGTACCATTTTCAGGCATCCTAAAAATGCCCTCGTAAATCTTTTATAATCGCTTCTAAAATGCTCTCGCAAACCTTTATATCTTTTTATAATCGGTTCTGAACTGCTCTCGTTCACCTTTTATAACGCTCTTATAATTGGTTCTGTCAGACTGATGAAATGTTCCTGGTACTCCGGCACGCCCCGCCAGTGATAGCGGTCGATATAGTCGTATGCCATTTCAAAAACATCCTCCATTGTCATCCAGGATGGATCCACCTCCGGATTGTCCTTCAGGTATGCTTCATATTCTTCTGAATCTTCCCCGAAGAACTCTGAAATTTTCATATCCATGAAAACCTGTGCCAGTCCCTGGCATAGCGTCACTGATTCAGGGCAAATCAGTTTTGCATATTCCGCCTCGTCCGGAGTATCGATATCAAGGTCAAGTTCGTCCTCTTCGCCGAACTCGAACGAAGTATCCTCATCACCTTCTCTCCATGCCTGTTCGTCCTGGATCACGCCCAGGATTTCATCCAGGCGTTGCTTTTCATTAAAAATTTTCTTCATTGTTAGTTACCTCCTTTTTTCTGTTGGATAATTTTTATGTTAGTTTTTATAGATCTTTCAGATTTTCTTTTAGTAAATCAAATCTTAAAATCTCAAATATTCACTCGCCAGTGCCACAGGCACTTTGCCTACACGTTTTGTTATTAAGTTACCATTCTGTTGTTATTTTCTGTTGTGTAAATTTTGTTGTTTTATGGTTGTTTTATATTGGCAACCTGCGTGAGCGAAAGGAAACATGTCTGCAACTAATTCCCACGCAGGTGCCAGCATCACATCACACTAACAGAAAAGAGAATTATCATAACTAATTTTTATTACACAAAATCTAAATCTTAATTTTATTAGTTGCAGTTATTGTGGCAAATCAAATTATGCCAAACCAAATAAGGAGAACAAAACCTTATTCAAAAATAAACCCGACGTGCCGTAGGCACGCTTAATTTATTTTGTTGTACTTTCACGTTTTATAATTTTATAATTTTTATAATTTTGTTGATACGTGAATTACTGAAACAGCTCCCGTCCAACGTTGTGTAACAATGTTGTTGACACTTTTGTTGGCCAAAAAACTGCATAAAAAAAACAGGCTGTTTGCGGCAGCCTGTCTTTTCCAGACTGTTCTTCCCAGTCTGTCCTGATATAAGTTGAATTGAAAAAGATAAGATTATGATTACACGGTTTCACCCGCAGCAATCTCTGATTGCTTTTGGTTCTCACGTTTTGTTGAATTATTCTGTTGTACAATTTTGTTGTACGTGTAGCGTGCAGTGATTCTGAAGTGATTCTGAGAAGAATATGTCAGCTTTCGCTGGCCAGAATCATGCACCAAGTCTCACGAGCGTTCGACTTGAATTTTTTGATGCAGTTTTTCGCATTAGATGCGAAGCATCATTTTTCAGCAAAAGGATTTTGCTGTCAAAAAATAGGTAACATAAAATTTTACTTAATGTTACCTATTTTTACATAAATGAAAAATACTTACGGGGAGAAATATATTAGGTATGTATTCGCTATTTTTTCCCGCAATTTCAGCACATTTTTCATATTTGTTATATTATTAACAAACATTTATTATTTCATTTATTTTCACTATTTAGCACTTATTTTTCCACGTAAAGCATTAATTATATCATATATAAACATAATTATCGCATTCCAAAAGCATCAATTCTTCGGTTTTGTTGTATTCTCTTTTTTAGCATCTGTTATTACATTTTTATATTTATGCTATCTGGCACTGGTTTCACCATTTTCTATAGCTTCCGCTTCTTCATTGTCAGCACCGATTTTGCCAGTTATATTAATTCCTACAATCCCGCTGCGCCTGTTTTTTCCTTCCCGCATGCCGGCATCCTCATAAGATTCCACATAACCAATGGCACGATAATAGTCCATGATCCTGCATACTTTCTTATGTATGTCCTGCTTTTTATTCGACCAGGAAGAATCGGATGCGTACTGATTCTGTAAAATTCCCATCAATGGCAAAATTCCTTCCACCACACCAGCTTCTTTATGGGAAAGATAATAATAACGGATTGACACATTCCGAAAATTGTTTTTACTGTTTCGGATCATTTCCAGACGCTGCAGCAAAATATGCTTCAACATAATGACCTCATCCGTATTGGCAAGCTTCAGTGCCGGAATCGTTTGCTCTCCATTTTCCCATTTGCCACAGGTCAGATATTCCATCGGAATGTTGATGATCTGGTTTAACTTCGAAGCATAATAGTATAACGGCAGCGGCCAGTCCAGATTCAGTTTAAAATGATTTGTTCCTTCTATACGTTTTACCGGAATCATCGGTCCACCGATCCGCGGCGACTCCTTTTTCAGCTTACGTACCTCCAGATCCTGCTTCCAGTCAATGGCAATCTCTGTATTGCCCAGCTTTTCCAGCGTCGCAATGATCCTGGCTTCACGGCTTCCTGCCACGCTTTCTTCCGAAGCTGTCTTTCTGGCACGGATGTTACGTGCTCCGGACATAAAGCCAAGCACTTCCGATGGACGCAGAATCATAAAACCTTTGCCTTTCTGAGACACATTATTCTGATGAAACAGCCAGATCGTGTACACGGCATCGCATACGATCTTGTCAAAATAAGTAAATTCCAGCGACTGCCGCAGAGCAAATTTGCAGATAATTGGCTTCTTCTCATTTCCAACCTGCACTTCCTGAAGCTTTTTTGCCGGAATGTTTTTCTTATATAATTCCTGCATAACCTTGCAGTTGTTGATATAAAATTTTTTCGACAGCTCCACGTTTTATTCCCCTTCCTCACAGTCATCCAGCCAGTCGCAATTGTACTCTGACCATTCCATGGATTGATCCTTTTTTTCTGGTTTCTCCTCATCAGAATCCGAAATGGGATCTGTGTCTTCAGTTTCTTCTCCCGGATTTGAAAATTGCATTGCATCCATCGGCTCCGATTCCAGTTCCGAAACATCCTGCTTTTCCTCAGCTTCCGGTTTTAATTCTAAAAATTCTTTCTTTTTCTCTGATCCGTCATCCAATTCTGTAACCACATGTGCTTTCACCGAAAAACTTCTGCTTTTTCCATTACTTTTCACTGTGTCTTCCGAAATATCTGCCTCTGTAACTTCTTCCGCAATGATTTCTCTTGTATTTTCTGTTCCTGCCACAGATACCGCCGTTTTTTCCTCTGCTTTCACTGATGCAAAATTCATTTTCATATCCGGTGGCGCCGTCTCTGCTGCATTCTGAGTTTCTCCCCGGGCACCAGATTTCACCGGAAGTTCCTCAAAATAATCATTTCCCGCATAATATTGAAAACCCGCATAAGCATCCAGTCCACACTGTCCGTAGCGCTGTTTTAACACGATCAGGTCAATCTGGCGCGGATTCCTGGTTTTCTCCGCATCACAAAGGATTTCACCATTTTTCTCAATGATCTTTTCCCGGAAAACAGAAAACTGCAATGCCAGCACCACATCTGCGGTATATTCAATGGAACCGGATTCCTTAAATGCAGATGCGGAGATCGTTTTACCATAACTGCCACGGTTCATGGAGTTGATGATCACCACCGGAATCGCCATTTCATTTGCCAGACGCCGAAGCAATTTTACATTCTGATCTACTGCCGTCCGGATGTCACCGGCATAAGGCTGGCGGCGTCCGCTCTCATCTCTGACTTCTGCCGCAATGATCTGCAGATAATCCACAAATACAACCGCATTTCCTTTTTCTGCCAGCTTCGTCACGTCCTCATAAATACTCAGTCCGCTTACCGCTGCCGCTTCAAGATCCTCCACAATATAGAGATTTCGCGCTTCTTCCTTTACGATCTGACGGGCATCTTCAATCAGTTCCCAGGTATCTTCACAAAATGCCTGCCTTCTTTTTGCGGAAAGCAGATCATTTCCGGAAATGCTTTTCTGATGATCGCTCTGCACAAACACTTCCCTTGAAAGTGCTTTTGCCACAATATTTACTTTGCGCATCTCCATGGAATAATAAAATACCGGAATTCCCTGCGCGGAAATATTCTGCGCCATCTGCAACGCCAGCGTGGATTTACCCATGCTGGAATGTGCTCCCAACATGATCGTTCCCGCTGTCAGACCGCCACCCAACAATTCGTCCAAATGTGGAAATCCTGTTGGAATGTGCTCCGTGGAAATTTTGCTGATATTTTCTCTGGAAAAATTATCCAGAATGTTCTCTATACTGTAATCGGTAAGTTTCTTTTCACTCATTCTGCTATTCTTGCTCTTTCTATCTTTCAATTTTATCAGATTGTGTCATGATTCCTGCTACTATTGTCTTCACTAAGCAAATCTCTGTATCGTATCCATCGCAGGGAATCTACTCACTCCAGTGAAACAACCGTGCAATGGTATGCTACATGGAAATCCCCTCATTTTAGTTGAACGCCTGCACAATGGCATCCTGCACGGATATCGTTCCCGCTGTCACCTGCATGTTATCCTTTTCATCCTGAATCATCTGCTCCACCTGCTGCATCTGCACATAACGGGCGATCTGATCCTTCACATTTTCATACGCGACCTGACCGTCGGCTTCTTTTTCAACACATTTCATGACACAGATTTTCCCATTATCCGCGTAAGGACCGTATACTTCCCCCTCAGATAGATTTTTTGCAATTTCCCAACGATTCCGATATACACCGCTCATGCCTTCCTGTGTATCCAGAGAATTCAGTTCCAATGCCTGTACATCCGCGTATGTAATATTTTGCAGATCATCTTCGTTGGTGGCTTTCTGCATCGCCTGTGCCAGTTCTTTTCCCTTGGCTTCCGCTTCCATAACCTGATCCGTATCCTGCTGCGCAAGCTCTGCATACAAAATCTGTACGTCATCGGTATAAGTAAAATCTGTCAGATGCTCCGAATAATACTTCTTGCAGTCGGCATCTGATGCTTTTACACTATTTGCAGTCAGAGAATTGGTAAGCTGTGTCTGAAGATTCGAATACCAGTAGCTGTAATACATACTCATGTCAAAATTATTCAATCCATAGGTCGTATCATCATTAGAATCGTCCCCACGGGAGGCATTTTCCTGCTCCATTTTAGCCGTCAGATCTGCATAGGTGTAATCATCCGTCACCTGTTCCACTACAGCCAGATGCTTGATGGCATAATATTCCTGCAATTTGTCCTGTACAATCACTGCCAGTGCATTGGCAGGAGTCTCCCCATCGATCTCTGTCGTCCAGAAATCCGATTGATTCACCTGATCTGTAGCATATTTCATCATGATCTGGTTTTTATATTGCTGTGCAATCATCGCATATTCTTCCTGTGATACCGGATCTCCGTCCAGATACAGCACCGGATTTTGTACCTCATCCGCTTTTGTCGGTACATATTTTGCTGTTTTGTCCGAATTCTGTTCCGCTGCCTGCTCTGACACCAATTCCGATGTCTGTTCCGATACCGTTGACCCTGTTGTCCGATTCTGTGTGTTTGTGCTACATCCACCTGCAAAAAGCAATGTGGCAGTGAGGATTATCCCCACTGCCGCATGTCCTGCAGGAGTTCTCTTTTTCATTCCTAACATATAAAACTCCTGTCAAATATTACTTTCGTATGACTGCATCTAGCCAACTACTTTTCCGCTTACGATATGGTATCTGATTCCATTATATCTAATATAACCATTATAAGAGAAATCTACCTTACCACCACGGAGATACCACCAGCCGTTTTCGTTTAATGCAATACCGTTGAAGTTGAAGTTTACTTTACCATTTTCAATTCTCCACCAGCCGTTTGCATTTTTTGCAACTCCTGTGTAGTTGAAGTCTACTTTTCCGCCGCGGATGTACCACCAGCCGTTTTCGTTCTTCTCTACACTGTTGCAGTTGAAGTCAACTTTACCATCGACAATTCTCCACCAGCCGTTTGCATTCTTTGCAATTCCTGTGTAGCTGAAGTCTACTTTTCCGCCGCGGATGTACCACCAGCCGTTTTCGTTCTTCTCTACACTATTGCAATTGAAATCAACTTTACCGTCGACAATTCTCCACCAGCCATTCTGGTTCTTTGCTATTCCGGTGTAATTGAAATCTACTTTTCCGTTTGTAATCTTCCACCAGCCGTTTGCATTCTTAGCTACGGTATTTGTGTAAGTAACTTTGCTGTCCACTACATAATACCAATTTCCTTTGCCTAATGCTCCGGTTGTGTCTTTGATCACATCGTTTACGTTAAATTTAACGGTTCCGTCTGCTACATACCAGTCACCATGCTCATTGGAAGCAAACCCATTATATTTGAAATCTACTTTTCCATCTCTTACATAATACCAACCATTTACATTTTTCGCAACGGTTGTTACGTCTGTAGCAATCTTGTTATCTTTGTAGTAGTACCAGTTGCCGTCTGCTGCCTTGCTGTCTGCAAGTCCATCCGGATGTGTCTCGATCGGTTTCTGATTTTCTTCAGATGCTGCTTTTGCTTTTGCTACGATGTCATCAATCAGTGCCTTGGCGATCTCAACTGCACCTTCCGGATCGTTCTTGAGATCTACTTCTACCTCGTCTGCGACATTGCTTACCTGGCTCTGGTAATCGCTGATCTCATCTGCACTTAATCCTGCCAGCTTGCTGATTACTTCATTCTGAGCCTCGATATATGCAGCAATTTCATTTCTTGCAGAAGTTTCTTTTGTAATTACCTCATTTGCACCAATATCGATTTTTCCATCGCTAAGTGCTGTTCCGTAGTAATCTACTGTTGGAATTGCAGCTTCATTCTTAACAAGCTCTTTACCAAGTGTATCATCTGTGTAAGATGGTGCTTCCGGAAGTGCTCTACCGGCATCAATTGCCGGGGAATCTTCCTGAATCTTGAATCCGTCTACAGTTCCAAGTGTTGTCTTGCCATCTGCCCATGTTCCGGTTGTATAATCTTCTGTATTTACAAATTTCGGATCTGCATAAACTGCATTTGCATCATTTGCATTCGCTTTGTATACATCCTGTGCACTTCCATCATCACTGTATACGAGATTGTTTGCATAAGATACTTTAGGACTCATGCTGTTTGCTTTTGCCGGTCCATAGAAAATATTGTTAAATACAGTTACATCTTTGATGCTTGTTCCTTCCCATGCAGAATCCGGTGTCAGAGCCATGGTATAACCACCATTGTTCTCCCAGTACATGGTATTGTTGTAAATCTGGATACCAAGAGAACCATATTTACCAGTTCCCATACGGATCATCGGTGCACCATCATATTTACCGTCATTTACGCTGACATTGTAACGTGCAATGTTGTTTACAGATGCTCCCGGACCCGGGCAAAGCATCAGGAATCCGCCCAGATTGTCATGACTGTAGTTGTACTCATATACACAGTTCTGTACACCATAGTCAAAGTCGAATGCCATACTGTCGTTTCCTACTGCGGAACCGATAGAATGTTCGGATGTATTAAATGCTTCATTGTAACGGAAAGTTACATTGTTGCTATCCCATGACCAGAGTGCTGCATGGTTCGGGTTTGCACTGTAATCCCAGTTGCTGTCTGCAGAGTTGTCAATCAGGTTGTACTCTACCGTTGCATCTGTTGTGTTGATCGGTACGATACCATCACCAGCTACATCATGTACATAGTTATTATTGATCTCTACATCACTGCTTCCGATCCATTTACTGTTGCCGGCATTCTGGTAGGTTGTATCACTGTATGTTCCACCAACCAGTTTACGGTTTGCCCACACGCTCTCCATATAGATTGCTTCGTGGCAAACATTGTAAACTTCGTTTCCGTCAATGGTTAATCCTGCGTAGTAAGATTCTACTTCTCCGGTATGGTTGGTTCCATCGCCCGTTACCAGAACGATCAGTCCTCCTGCGCCTTTATTGGCACCACCCTGCATCTTACCATTGACATCATGAATCTTGTTGTTGCGAATTGTTACATTTACAAGTTCTCCTGCATCACGGTTTTCCACTACCAGACCGGATAACAGTTTACTGCTCTGTTTGTAAGTTCCGATAGCACCTGCAGATGCATCCCAGTTTGTGATATCCAGATTTTCTACTACAATATTCTGGCTGTTCCTGATATGAACGGCTGCCAGATCTTCTTTGGTAGCATAAGTCCAGTTTGCACCGTTACCGTTGATGACAGGTTTTGCACCTTCACCATAGCTTCCGATAACAACCGGTTCATCGGCAGTACCTTCTGCTCCGTTTACAAGTAACTGCTCATCATTCCATGTGCATCCTGCTTTCAGTAAGATCTTACCACCTGCGGTAAGTTTACGGATGGAAGAAGCTTTTGTCAATGTCTTCCATGCTGTCTCCGGAGATGTTCCATCGTTATTATCATCACCATTTACTGCATCTACATAGTAAGCCACATCACCAGTCGGCTCATGGATGGAGATCAGTGCAGCCTGTGCATTTTGCAGTTTGGTGGTCATTTTACGGATTGCTTTCTGAGTAGTTTTCTCATTTGCAGATGCTTTAAATTCTTTGGCTTCTGTTACAACTGCCTGGAATGCATTCCAGGAATCTTCTGTCCAATCTTCTGCCTTCAACTCATCTGCCGCTGCAATTGCCTTATCAAATGCATCCCAGTTAAGTTCTGTACTTGTTTTTACCAGTTTTACGTTATCAAGATAACCATAAATGCCATCGTCAGCCCAGGTATAAACATCAATTGTTGATGTATCAGAACCGGTTGTAAATTTAACTTCAAATGGTTTCCACTCTGTTGCACTGTTGATTACCTGAACAGCTAACTTATCATCTGTATTGGTTGTATCTGTATAATCACTGTCAGAAGAATATACAGCATAATTTTCTTTGCCATCTACTCTTGCACCTACCCAGTAATGTTTTCCGCTTGCAGAACTTACTTTTGCATATCCGGTCAGGGTATACTCTGTATCCGGCTCTACCGCAATTTTATTCTGGCTGCTTCCATCACCCCAGGAGTGTGTACTTCCATTATCTCTCAGATAATGTGTGCCTTCCGGAGCCTCTGTATCTTCTACAACAGTTGTTCCTTCACCAATACTCCAGCTGTCACTTCCGTTTTCAAAACTTCCGTTCTGAACCAGATTTGCGTTCTCTGTGGATGTACCTGTCTGAACAATACCAATCCAGCTTAATACCGGATCTCCACCGGAAGCTTTTGTAACTGTTACAAGAATATGATCTGTATCTTCCGGTACAACAATATCCAGATTATTTCTGTCCTGTGTCTTGCTGGAAGAAAGGCTTGCACTTCCACTTGCAAGGACTGTGCTCTCGCCATCTTCATCTACAGAAGAAACAGTGATCGTAATGCCTCTGGTACTGCTCCACCACTCATTAAATCCAGTAGAAACAGTGTATGCTCCAGGCTCTACCTCAAAACCATATTCAATTTTTCCTGAGCTTGTTGCCCACCAGCCGGTGTCGAAGAATTCTCCGGAACCTTTGCTTCCCATATCTTCAGAAGCGCTTCCGCCAGATGCGCCAGGAGTACTTGTATAACCCCATTTCACACCATTGTCATCGCCATATTTCTGATCAGATACGGTATTAAGAAGTCCAGATGCACTTGCATCCAGTTTGTTAAACAATGAAGAAGTGTTATCTCCGTTTGTATAACAGTCTGCAAAATATACCAGATTTTTCGGACAGCAAACTACCTGATAAGAAAATTCTTTATTATTTAATTCGGCTAATTTACCGCTTACTGTGACATATCCAATCGCACTTTCACCTGCAGATTCATCCACAGTCCAGGTTACCGGTGTATTTTCTGTAGTCTTTCCGCTTAATTTAACATTAATTTCTGTCGGAAGTTTTGCTTTCAGCTCTGTCAGGCTTGCTACAGTCTGAGGAAGATCTGATAATACTTCGACAGCACCTTTTCCTTCCAGGTCTTCTAAGGTCCAGTCTGAATAATTTTTCAGTGCAATGGTGTCATTCATTCCAAATTCAATTGGAAGCCACATATAGGTCGGATGAGCACTCAGATTATTTGTATTATCATCTGTCCAATGATCACCCATGTAAATGAATTTTCCATTTTCAGGATCCACCGGGATGACACAGGTGCTCTGACTGGAGAATGTATTACCTGCACTGTCGCCCACACACGGATCACCCTTTCTGGTCCAAGGACCTAACGGGCTGTCAGCAACTGCATAAGCAGCCTGGTTCGGTGCCCATCCGGTACATCCTGATGTGATCAGATAATATTTATCCTGATATTTAAACATTGCAGGACCTTCTCGGGAATCTGTACTGCTGATGCAGAAATCTTCTCCCAGTTTCATTTCTTCTGCATCTTTTGCAAGTCCTGTATATTCCTCATTCAGTTTTGCAATATACATTACTTCATTTCCTTCAGAAGAATACATTACATATGCAGTTCCGTCATCATCTTTGAACAGGTTCATATCTCGAACGTGTCCACCCACAGAATCAAATCCATGATTTGTACGACTTTGATCTGCTGTCAACATGTAACTTCCTACCAGTTTATACGGTCCGTTTACATTATCGGAAATTGCAATACCCGCTTTTGCTTTTGCATAGTTTGAGCTGCTGTCAGAAGCATACGGACTTGTTCCATCTGCATGGAACCAGATGACATATTTTCCTGTCTTTTCATTATAAAGCATCTTCGGACGCTCCATAACGCAACCCTTGTCAGAATCTCCTGCCCAGAGATCCACATAAATGTCTTTCTTCTCCTGATCAGTCAGATCACCATACAGGCTCTTGAAATAAGGGTCTGTATCAAACTGTTCTTCGTTATCCATGGTCTTTAAGACAACGCCTTCATCTTTCCAGTTGTACAGATCCTTGGAAGAATACATATGGATACCAGGCATCGGTCTGTAACCATTGGTTCTGTCCTCACCAATCCAGTAATAGGTATCACCAATTTTCTGCACCTGACCACCATGTGCCTGAATCTCTACACCATTGGTATCATAAATGATCTCTGCCTTTGTACCTGAAATAGAAGAATAAGTTTTAATCTCTTTCAGGTTATCAAAAGCTGTCTCAATAGCAGTTTTTGCATCGCTGATTGCTGTTTCATCTGCTGACTCAACTTTAATCAAAGCCTCTGCATCTGAAATTGCTTTGTCAAAAGCATCTTTTGTTGCTGTTGAATATTTCTTTCCTTCTGTTTTCTCTTTGTAACTTTCTACCGTTGCTTTCAGAATGTCCAGAGCATTTACCTTATCTCCGCTCGGAATTGCTTTTACGGTAATATAGTTCACAACCGGATCGTCACTTGTGCCGGAACGGCTAGTTGCCTGAACAAATACATTCAACGTTCCGTCATCAACCGTTACATCATAAGTTTTCTCGAAATCTTTTGCTGTCAGATTTGATTCTACTTTCTCACCTTCCAGAAGAATATCTTCGTGCTTGGTTCCCCATTTACTCCATGGATTATCAATACCAACCGTTACCTGATATTTTCCATCCGGCAGATCAAAGTCGTATCCGATACCGGATTTTCCTGCTTCATAGGTAATCTTATCAGACTGATAACGATAAGAACCTTTTAAGGTAGTGTCTCCACCTCTGGATGTTGCAGAATAAGTATCATCTTCCACATAGCCCCAGCTATATCCTGCTGCATCATCTTTGCCATATGCCTGATCCAGATCTGTCTGATATAAACCGTTCTTTGTTCCGGATGGTGTCACAGTTACATCAGATGTTCCGCAGTTTGCCTGATAAAGAATGTAATCATTTGCTGCAAGTTCTGTTTCTGTCAAACCATCTTTCTGGTTTAATGCTTCTTTTGCATCAGCTGTACCAGTTTCTGCATCACCTGCTGCGTAAGGTGCTGTTACATTTGCCGCACTTGCCGTAACCATTGATAACGGCTGCAATACCATTGCTGCTGACAATACACCGGATAACACAACTTTTTTGTTTTGCCATCGCTTACGCTTATTATTCTCCATGTTTTCTCCTCCTCTTTATGATGAATTTATACTTTCTGGGGGAAAGTCATAAGCTTTCACCTCTTAAGCACCAGTATAAAGTAAAAAACGGCTAAGATATATCGAATATCTTAGCCGTTTTTTATATTACTTAGATTTTTTTGTGATTTTGTCAGACCTAGATCATTGCTTTTCCATTGACAATTTTGCATCTGACACCACGAATGTTTGCATAACCGTTATAGGAAAAATCTACTTTTCCTCCACGGAGATACCACCAGCCGTTGTTGTTCTGTGCCATGCCGTTGAAGTTGAAGTTTACTTTACCATTTTCAATTTTCCACCAGCCGTTTGCATTCTTGGCTACTCCAGTGTAAGAGAAATCTACTTTTCCGCCACGGATGTACCACCAGCCATTTTCGTTTTTCTCTACGCTGTTGCAGTTAAAGTCTACTTTACCATTAACGATACGCCACCAGCCGTTTGCATTTTTTGCAATTCCTGTGTAGGAGAAATCTACTTTTCCGCCGCGGATGTACCACCAGCCGTTTTCGTTTTTCTCTACGCTGTTGCAGTTGAAGTCTACTTTACCATTAACAATGCGCCACCAGCCGTTCTGGTTCTTGGCTACTCCAGTGTAATTAAAATCTACTTTTCCGTTTGTGATCTTCCACCAGCCGTTTGCATTCTTCGCTACTGTATTGGTATAAGTTACTTTGCTGCCTGTTACATAATACCAGGTTCCTCTGCTTAATGCTCCGGTTGTATCTTTGATAACATCATTTACATCAAATTTCACACATCCGTCTTTGACATACCAGTCACCTTTTTCGTTGGAAGCGAATCCGGTATAAGTAAAATCAACTTTACCGTTCTTCACATAGTACCAACCGTTTTTGTTCTTTGCGACGGTTGTTACGTCGGTTGCTACTTTGTTGTCTTTGTAGTAATACCAGTTGCCATCTGCATCTTTTACATCGGAGAGACCATCTGCATGTTTCTCACCCGGTGTCGGCTCAACAGGTTTCTTAACCAGACCATTTACTGCATTCGTCAGTTCTGATATAGCATCTGCCACATCTTCATCTGTTGCATCATCGTTAGCAAGAACTGCTTCTGCTGCTGCAAGTGCATCTGTGTATACTTTGTAGCTGTCTGCCGTATAAGCATCGCCTGCGATATCTTTGTTCTCATTATAGAGACTTCTTAATTCGCTGATATCTACCATACTTCCTGCTGCATCCCACAGTTTTTCAGTTGCTGCATTGATTTCATCCTGGGTGGTCGGATCCTCCAGTAAGCTTTCTGCTGCTTTCAATGCTGCTTTGAACACTGCATAGCTGCCTGCCGTATAGTTTGCTTTATTTTCCTGCATTCCTTTTACAGCATCGTATGCTTTCTGCAGATCAGCAATATCACGTTTTGTCACATCTGAAATGCTGATCCAGCTTAAAATCGGATCATCACTTGCTGCTTTTTTCACTGTGAGAGTTACAACAGATTCTTTATCCAGAGAAATGGTCCCTTTTGCGTAAGACTCTGCACTCTTTACTGCATCAAAATCACAGAGTTTTGTTTCGTCAGATCCATCTACAGAGTAATATACGTCCATCTCACGGTTCATGCTCCACCAACCGGTGTTTCCAAGCATGATCTCATGGTCACCTGCCGGAAGTGTTACCTGATAGGTAATGTTCTTTCCGCTGCGTGCCCACCAGCCGCCTGTATATGGATTCGATACACTTGACTGACTGAAACCTTTGATATCTCCGGAGTCACCTACAACACTTGTGTAACCCCAGCTGTTATCCTCTGTCTTAGCCTGATCTGCCGCATCTTTATTCAGCAGTTTTTTGCTTGCAGATTTTACATTTTCCCATGTAGTAGAGTCAGCATTGTTGCTGTCGATCATATACTCTACATTTTCCGGAATCATCTGAATACTTGCTGTTGCTGTTTTTCCGGTTTCTGTAGTGCCATTAACTGTTACATAACTGTACGGATTTACATTAGTGAAGTCTACACCATCTAAGTTCCATGATACTTTTACCTGTGTTCCGCCAATAGCTACCGTCTCCGGAAGTTCCGGTGTCTCGCCAAGTGTTCCTGCGGTGTTCACTGTTTCCGGTGTACCATATGCTTTCATGATTGCATTATACTCATCTGCAGTTACACGAATCGGTGTACCATGTCTTGCACGGCTTGGCATCTTGTATGTACCAGTCTCTGGTTTTGTGAATTCTCCACTTTCCAGATCAGTTGTGATTAACGGATAATATCCGCTGCCGCCAAAATCATCTACCAGCAGACACCATGTATCTGTTGTTGCATCATCCTGATTCAGTTTAAAGATGGTCGGTCCCTCTACATACTGATTGCTGTTCAGGGAATCAGATTTAATCTGTTCAAATGTACCTAATACACTGTTGCTCTTCTCTAAGAAGATTGTCTTGGTTTTTGCACCAAGTTCATTTGTGCTGCCACCTTCGTTTTTGGTAAATCTGTAGTAGGTACCATTGTTGTCAATCATGGTTGTATCAATGCTGGACTGATCTTTCTCAATATACAGTTCCGGTTTTGTAAATGTATAAAAATCTCTTGTCTTTGCATAATACAGACGCTGTTTTGTATCCACATTCGGTGTTCTGGATGCCCAGTATACAACATATTCCCCTGTTTTTGCATCGTAAGTCGCTTCCGGTGCCCAGGTACATCCTGCATCAATATCTGCAGATACTTCTACCATTCTCTGATCAGACCAGTTTACCAGATCAGTAGATTCCCAGATCATCAGGCTCTGACTTCCGCTGTTCTGTGCAGCATCCCATCCGTTTCCGCCATTGATCTTCAGATCTGTTGCGATCAGATAGAATTTATCGCCTTCCGGAGAGCGGATAATGAACGGATCGCGTACACCTTTCTCGCCCAGTGTAGAAGTCAGTACCGGGTTATTGTTGTTCAGATCATCCCAGTTCATTCCGTCCTGACTGGATGCAAAGTAAATCTGCTCGCCATCGGAATATCCTTCTCCTGCAAAATATGCAAAGAAGTAATCGGTATAATCAGAATCTTTGATTTCTTTTGCTGCTGCTTTTACCTGAATCTCAATCTCTTTTACAGCTTCTTTTCCTTTATAGGAAAGTGTTGCTGTCATTTTGACCGTTGTGTCTTTTTCCGGTCTTGTAACAGTACCTGCCGGTGTTGCGTCGTAACCGACATTGTCATGTGCAACCACATCTACGATTTCCGGATGATCCGTTGTCCATGTAATTTTGACACCATTTTTTTCTGTTGGAAGTGTGATATTTCCACGTACATCATCTTTGTTCGGGATATCTACACTTGCAAGTGCTTCGTTCATAGTAGATTCAATGTTCTCACCCGGAACTTTCAGACTGATGCTTGCAGTCTGATCGCCATAAGCGACTTTAAGGCTTACATATACATCATCATCCTGAACGGTTACTTTTCCATCTGATGTGATTGCATCATTTTCCGGAACAGTCCATATCAGATCATATCCGTCAATGGAAGTTGGTAATGCGATATCTTTTGTTACTTCTGATGCTGAAGCATTTCCGTTTAATACAGCTTTGCGGATATCTGCCAGAACCATTTTCTTCTTCTCTGCTGTGGTCGGAAGAACTTTCTGTACAGCTTCCTCTGTTAATGCTGTGTTCCAGAATTTCATATCAGCTACGTTTGCTGTCAGTAACGGATCCGGACTATACAGAGATTTTCCGATAAATCCAAGTTCACCACTTGCCGGAATAATTTTTGTAATGTCTTTACCATGATTCTTCAGTGTAGATACTAATGTTCCATCCATGTACATATACAGATTCGTTCCATCAGATACAAGTGTTACTGTTGTATAACCAGCGCCCGGAGTGGTTGCCGGTGCCGGCATTCTTGACTCGCCACCAGCACTAATCGCCGCAATTGTATTTCCTTTATAACTATCCTGGTTAGAATCTACACCAACAAACAAATAATTATCCACATTTGGCCATGTAGAAACGGTTCTTCCAAAACACCACAGCCAATGATCTGCCTGTGTCTGCGTACTGAAAGTTGCCTGAACAGTGAATTTACCGTCTGTTCCAGCCAAACCTGCCGGAATGTCCGCATATCCATCTTTCTTAAACTGCAATACGCTTTCTTTTCCATAAGTAGCTACACTATTCTCATCAATATCATGTAACGCTGCATCGTTGCCTTTTCCGGACACATCTGTTAATTTTCCTTCCGATACGGACATATCATAATGTGCTGTCATACTGGTTGCAATTGCATCTGTCAGTTCATATACTTTTAACTCAGACAGGTTACAGTTACCATTGGCATCAACAGAATATTTAATATAACGATAAGATGGTACACCGGTTGTCTTAAAATCGGTATAATATACCATAGTATCTTGTTTTTCTGCCGGTGTGGAAGAAATCGTGTACAGATCCGTCCAGTTTTCTCCGTCATTTGATCCGGAAATCACGGCACCGACACAACGACTTGCATAACCTGTTCGCGGTGCATAAGCGATAGCACCGATCTGTGTCTCCTGACCAAGATCTAAGGTAACATATCCATTGCTGACACCATCAAAGAATGTACCGTAATTATTATCTACAACATCAGATGCCACATTTGTGGTACCATTGTTCCACGGTGCACTTCCGGTTACCTGATTTTTTGCAATTGCAATCTGTCTTACTTCCGGTTTTTCCGCTGTGTTATCATCTGAAGTATCTTTGATTCCATTCACACCTTCTACGATATAAGTAGTAATGGAATTGCCTTTCATCGTTGCTGTAAAGCACTGTTCATCTGCATCTACAACAATGTTGTCACTCTTGGTTACATCTTTCCAGTGCTCACCGGTTTTCAGATCTCCGCTTGTACGGATTGCAGTAACTTTATTTCCCATTTCTTCAAAACCGGACATGTCAAATTCCCAAGTCTGATCGGAGCTGGATGTATTGATCGCAACGATAATTGCTTTATTTCCATCCACATCATATGCTGCCAGTGTTTTTCCTTCCTGGTCAGATCCAATGATGGTATCGCCCGGACGAATATATCTTGAAAACTGTCCGTATGCATAGTATTTCTGGCTCAGTACGATTTCATTATTATTGTGATCTGCAGCTGCGATTCCCCAGTAACCATTGGAGCTCTGGGATTTCCATGCTTTTTCCAGATCTGTCATAGTCAGATAGTCGTTTTCGCTTCCTTTATTTATCCACTTCTGACCATATTCGCTACTGTCTGCATGCATATCAATGGCATTCCAGAGGATCCATGCAGAAGCCTCCAGTCCGTTGACATCTGTCATCATACGCTGTGCCAGACCAAGTGCAGCGGTCATTTCGCCGGCATTGCTTCCTGCAGTGTAAGCGCCGTCTACCTCAGACATCCACAGATTCTTTCCAGCATTTTGTGCTGTTTCTTTTAATCCGGAACGATTGGATCCACTATAAGTATGGGTATCAATTCTGGAAATAACATTTTTTGCTTCATCTGTTAATTTATTATAAGAAGTAATCTGTGTATCAATGCTTGTCTCATCCGTACCACTGATGATTACACCTTTCAGACTTTCTCTGTTCTGCAGTTCTTTATTTAACGCTACCAGTACTCTTGACTGAGATTCTCCCTGATCAAAATGGCAGCCTTCCTGCTTGTTACTGTTTGCACCCCAATAATCTGTATAAGGCTCATTCATCGGATCTACACTCTGGAAGTTAATCACTCCTTCTTCCTGCCAGTGTTCCATAACATCTGCCATATATTTTGCAAATGCATTGACAGAATCAGCACGCAGATTGTCTTGGGATGAATCTGTATTTCCTGAGGAGCATCCGCTGACTGTCATAAAATATGGCGGTGAATTGGAGAATGCCTCTGCGATGAAATCATTTCCGCTGGCTTTTGCAACTGCTTTCAGTACGTTGACCTGATTCTGATCTGCTGTCCAGTCATACTTCCATGCATAACCGCAGTCCTCGTCGTACTGAGCAAAATTATTTTTATCAGCATAATAACTGATGTCATGCTTTGTTGTATCAATTTTAGTAACTTCTGTTGCATATCCCGGAACGCCACCATCGGAACGAACGATGTGTGACTGATGTAAAAACTCACCTTCTTCCGGAAGTTCTGCCAGATCAGAAGTCTTTACGACTGCCATCTTGACAAAATCAAGTGTCCAGTCAGACTTTCCGGCAATGTTGATGGTATTTTCACCTTTCTTTAACTGTACTCCGGAAATTGTTACGCAAAACAGCATACAATGGCTTCCGTTATTGGTACCCTCTGCAATAATACTGCTATTAATGTCACTTGAAGAAATAACTTTATCCTGAGTGCTGTCGTCATTAACACGGATTGCCACATCTCTGCTGTTTGTTCCTTCCAGTGTCAGCAGAAGTTTTACGGTATATTCACCAGCTTCTTCTACGTTTACGTTATAACGCAGATTATCGCCTGAACCAGCAGCATCGTCAAGTTTATTGATCCAGCCAAGTTTGTTGAAAGAACCAACTTTCTCCCCTTTGGTAATTCCGAACTCAGCATCGGAACGGGAATAAGTCATATCCTTCATTTTGGTATATGTCTCTGCTTTTCCACTTGTTCCATTGTAAATATACGTTCCTGCTGTCAGATCATAAAATGTTGCATTCTCATTTACCGGTACCTTTGTAGTAGTCACAGTATCTGCTACATCATCACCGCCGCCAATATTATAACGACCGATGTTCATGTTCAGTCCATCCGCACTGAAAAACAGGTTTGCTGCCTGCTCTGTTAATTTGTCACTGTAACCGATTCGATTTGCCCACCAGCACAGGGATGTGCCCCATCCCTGAAATTCGCCAAGTCCATCCTTATTCGTATCATTGAATGTAGATGCTTCCGCCGGTTTCAGTTTAACCGTAGTATCTACTGTCGGTGTGGTTGCTGCCTGTGCCTGTACCGTCCAGCCGTTCATCGGAACACTGGTGACAACCATAGCCGCTGCCGCGATCAGACTTGCAAATTGTCTCATCCTTTTCATGTGATCTCTCCTCCTCCTCGTTTTGGCAGTTTTACTTTTCTTTGGGGATATAAGAAAAACTCCCTACCTTAATATCCAGTATAAAATAAAAAACAGCCAAAATATATCAATTATCTTAGCTGTTTTTTATATTTCTTATTTCTTTTTTACACAATCTTCCACTTCGTACGATGTACAAACTGCTTCCGGTAGCGTCCCGGCGTCTCTCCGGTCATCTCCTGAAACACCTTGCAGAAATGGCTCTGGGAACTAAATCCCAGATAAAAACTGATCTCCTGAATCGAATAATCCGAATACTGCAACAGATTCCTGCTCCTTCGGATCTTCTCCCTCAGAATATACCGCTTGATGGTGATATTTTCCTGCTTTTTAAACAGATGTGACAGGTAATCCGGATTCACATTCAGATGTTTTGCAATATCCGTAATCTGAATCGAATCATGAAAATGTCGGAAGATATAATCCTTTACTTCACCCACCAACGGATTTTTATATCCTGACCGCTCTGTCTTCTGTTCTTCGGCAACAGCTGCCGCATAAAGTCGTTGTGCTTCACGCTTAAATGCCTCTACTTCCACTACATTATCAATTTCTTCTATCTGTTGGATAAAATTATCTGCCATAGTAAAAGATTTTTCCACACTGACGCCAGCCTCTACTGCCGTTCTGGATGCCAGTGTAATATTTCCGACTGCCACATTTTTGTGATGGCGCAGCGAATCTTTTGCCAGTCGCCCAATCTGTCCTTCATAGGTCTCTGAGATGCTTCGGTTCAATGCCGCAATATCACCATGTCGGATTGCTTCCTGTTCCCGCTGTTCCTGTTCATAAGGATTGTGCAAGCCACCCCCTCCTTTTTCCTGATACCGAAACAGATTCTTCGCCATCTCTTCCCGGGCGCCTATAACCTTTGGCATAGATTCTTTATTATGTGCCCAGAACTCTGCCACACTCAATTCTCTGCCGGTAAGGAAATAAAAGCACAGTAAAATACCCGTCACAAAGGTATCCAGCTCACATATCTGCAGGTTCAATCCGGCTTTTTTCAACATGTGATACTTCTTGTTCGCATGAGTAAAGCGTTTTTCCGACGTTGGTGCCAGAATAATCGGTCCAAACAAGTTCCATACATTCGGCGCATCCTCATGCGAAATCTCTGCCACCAGAATGTCAGATTCCAGCATATAAATGTTCGGATATTCACCATGCTGCAATTGAAAGCAATCTTCCAAAATCTTCTTCTGTTCTTCCGAAGCCATGTATGCTTCCTGCTTCTCGCCAAAATTCTGACAATATCCCGTACTGGCATCATACCTGCAAATAGATGCTTTCATCAGTTTTACGAGCTGTGTTCCTAAAAATAACTCCCCCACAAACGATCCTTTCTCTGGCGGTCTTATTTACAATGCCCGCATGATTTCAAGTCGAACGCACGTGAGACTTGGTGCGTGATTCTGGTCAGCGAAAGCTGACATATTCTTCTCAGAATCACTGCACATCCTCGCGGAGCGTTTATCTCAGTCGGAGATTGTACTCCCACTGAGAAAGACTTGTTATTACTCACCACTTGCAGAAGTGGGAGTCTTCTCGACTGAGATAAATACAAGATTTCTTTGCATGATCACTGCGAAGTCCATCCCATTTCCCGCTGAGGTCAGTTCTGTTTCTGCTCCAGTGAATATTTTACCAGTTTTTCAAGCAGATCAACGGTTCCCTCAATACCATAGCATGCACTGTTGATGCAAATATCAAAATCTGCCGGGTTGCCCCATTTTTTACCGGTATAATAATCATAGGAAGTTTTTCTGCGTTTGTCTGTCTTACGGATAAACTCCTCTGCTTCTCTGCGGTCCTGATCATTGAGCAGCATTTTTCTGCGGACACGGTTTTCATATGGTGCACCAATAAATACGCTCAAACGCGGAACATTATTTGTCATCAGTACATGACCGCAGCTGCGTCCTACAATGACACAGTCTCCGGCTTCTGCAATGGATTTGATCACGCGGCTCTGCTTGATAAAATGTGCATCTTTGCCGCCAATTCCCGGCATTTTCTCATCCAGTTCATCGATCATCAGATCCAGCACAGAATCATCGTAAAAGGAAAAACCAAGACGTTTTGCCAGTCTGGAACCAATCTCGTGTCCGCCTGCTCCGGTCTCTCTGGCGATGCAGACTACGATATGGTTTTTTTCTGTCTTGTACATCAGACCAAAATGATCTTTTGTAAAATCTCTGGAAATCTGATCACGGAATCCTTCATCCTCCATCACATCCATCACATCTTTGCACAGATGCTGATAACGAATGAAAAATTCCTCATAGCGGCCCCCCCGCTCCTGAATGATCTTGATCATGTTTCCAATCAGGATCAGCTCGTCTTTGATTTTCTCATCATTCTCCCGTTCAAAATCCTTCAGAATCTGTTTTTCTGAAATATGTTTCGGTCCCGGAAATACTTTCCCCAGTTCACTTCCGGATGCTTCGTATACTTCTGTATCCAATGCATAAAAACGTTCTGCCAACTCTCTGTAGTTTACCTTGCTTCCCTCTGGTTTCATAACTTAACTCTCCTTCCGCTTCAGGCTCATTACTGTATTGCCATCTTCATTACTCAGAACAATACTGTTCTGGTCATCGTCTGTCTCATAAGTATATACAGATGATCCGCTTGCCCCAATCAGTTCAAACTGCTTTTTGTCCGCTGCATAGGTCATATGCACACCAAATACAAAGGTTCCATCCTCATTCAGTTTTACAAACGAACCTCCATCAGATGCATATTCTGCTGCAAACTGCTCTCCGGTCATGATCTGATCATCACCGCCGGCACAACTCATCTGCGTTCCTGTTGTAAAATCCGGTGTCTCTCCTTCTTTATATTTACATCGGGTGTAAGTGCCGTCCTCATTCTGCTGAATGGCATAAGAATCATACGCAAGCTGGCTTTCGCTGTTGTTTTCTGCGTTTTCTTCTCCATAATAGATCAGATTCAGGATCCGCATTCCGTCCTCGTTTGTAAGCAATTTGTACATACCGATATATCCATAATCGCAGGTTCCTTCTTTCGTAAGATCCATCTGAATCTTCACGGTATCTCCGGCTGTATATGTGCCATCAAACTTCACCTTCGACTTTACCGAAGCCTGTACGGTCTCTGCTGAAGCACTTCCGTCTGCTGTTCCTGCATCCTTTGTTCCACATCCTGCCAGAGCCAGCATGGTGATCAGCAGCACACTCAGCAGTCTTCCTACGATTTTCTTCATGATAAATATTCCTCCAAAATTTTATCCAGTTCACTCATCACATATATCGGTTAATTCCTCATGCAAACATGATTATTAACCGGATACATGTGATGAGTGAACTGTATAATATATTTTACCACTTTTGTCTATTTCTCACAACCCGTCACCACTTTTTTGCCGTTTTTTCACACATTTTTCATTTTTTCTGCTACAATATAATTGTTTTCACAACGTTTTTCAGGGCATGTATTAAATGATGCGCATCGTATAGTAAACATGTCCGGAATATTTTTGAATGATCAAATTTTATCTTCTGCATTTATTTTCTGAAAGGATTTTTTATATGAGCAAAAAGCAACCACGCAACACAAAAGGAAAAATCATCTCCGCCGCATGGAAACTGTTTTATGAACAGGGATACGACGATACAACCATCGATGAGATCATTGCCGAATCCGGTACATCCAAGGGCTCTTTTTATCACTATTTTGAAGGGAAAGATGCCCTGCTTGGATCTCTCTCTTTCCTTTTTGATGAAAAATATACCGAACTGGAAGCTCAGCTGGTGCAGTTCGATACTCGTTATGAACAGCTGATCTATCTGAATCAGGAACTTTTTTCCATGATTGAAAACAGCATTTCTCTGGATCTTCTGGCGCGTTTGTTGTCTACCCAGCTGATTACAAAAGGCGAAAAACATCTGCTGGACCGCAACCGCTACTATTATAAACTGCTGCGCCGCATTATCCGGGAAGGGCAGGAAAGTGGAGAATTTCGTACGGATCTGTCCGTCAATGAGATGGTAAAGCTGTATGCGATTGCGGAACGCGCGCTGCTTTATGACTGGTGCATCTGTAATGGAGAGTATTCACTGAAAACTTATGGTTCCACTGCGATGCCGATCTATCTGGCACAGATTCGC
>UMDP01029451.1_pt1 | contig 32104 bp, 24 predicted proteins | sample 1964521 | NCBI WGS metagenome assembly UMDP01 (sample SAMEA4835997, study PRJEB28245) | human gut metagenome | biome: gut microbiome; material: fecal sample | place: Denmark | collected 2008 | reverse complement strand
TATAAATAAAGTTAAATTATAGTGTTGCGGAATTAAGGACTATAAATTGTTCTAAAATGAAAAAGTATATTGATTGGATTGTGGAAGGCGTTGTGCTTTCTGCTATGGTTATAGCCTTTTTGTTTGTGGTAGGAAAAAATCGTTCTAGTAGTATTGTCTTCGAAGGAGAAGTAGGTACAATGATTTTCTTTATAGCAGTTTTTTCTTGTATTATGGCTATATTCTTATTGCATATGAAAAAGAGAGACAATAGATTTGTGATTGTAGTTTCAGGCATATATGCCTTGGAAAATCTTATAATTTATTATGCCTCATTAGACAGATTATTTGATACATATATAAGTCATGATGCTTTGTTTTTAACTTTTTTAGTTGGGAGTATAGCATGGCCTATAACAAAGTATGAAGTAGAAAGTATAATGAAACAAAAATAGTTTTTTGTAGCGTACACAAATGGAGATTCTGTACATCGAATGAATCTCCATTTGTTAATATTTAGAAAATAATACGATGCTAGAGGTAACTTCAAAACCAAGAGCATTGTTTTATCACTTTGAATATACGAACTTATCCCAAAGCCTTGATTCTCTCCCGGCATTCTTTCAATATCTCTTTCAGTTCCTCCACGGTCGTGGCTCTCAGCATGGCGATTCGCGTCTGACGGAAATCGGGAATGCCCTTGAAGATAGGGGAGGCGGCCAGGTGGCGACGGGTGTGGAGAATGCCTCTGTACTCGTCGATGCGCTCCACGTTGATGCGGAGCTGCTCCTCCAGAAGGTCAATCTTCTCATCCACGGTTAATGGGGCAGCACCTGTATTGTCCAGATAATCACGTATTTCCTTGAAGATCCAAGGCCTTCCGAAGGTGGCGCGGCCAATCATCACCGCATCTACGCCGTAACGCTCAAAGGCAAGCTTGGCTTCCTCTGGGGTCGTAATATCGCCGTTGCCGATAATCGGAATATGGATGCGGGGATTGTTCTTTACCTCTCCGATGAGGCTCCAGTCGGCTTCGCCTGTGTACATCTGGCTTCGGGTTCTGCCGTGGATGGTGAGCGCCTGGATTCCGCAATCCTGCAACTGCTCGGCAAGGTCGGTGATGATGAGGTTATCGCAATCCCAACCCAGTCGGGTCTTCACGGTTACGGGCACGTTTACCGCCTTCACCACCTCTCTTGTAATATCCAACATCAGCGGGATATTTCGGAGCATTCCGGCTCCCGCACCCTTTCCGGCAACCTTCTTCACCGGACAGCCGAAGTTAATGTCAATCACATCCGGCTTCGCCTGTTCTACGATTTTTGCAGCTTCCACCATATCCTCGGTGGTGCGACCATAAATCTGAATGCCCACAGGGCGCTCCTCATCGCTTATCGTAAGCTTGCTGACTGTGCTCTTGATGCTTCGCACCAAGGCTTCTGCCGATACGAACTCAGTATAAACCATGGCAGCTCCGAATCGCTTGCAGAGCATGCGAAAGCCAATATCCGTTACGTCTTCCATCGGAGCGAGGAAGAGGGGCTGAGGCCCAAATTCTATATTACCTATTTTCATCTTATTCTTTTTGTTAGGCAAGAGGGGGCAATCCTCTTTTCTTTTGCGGCTGCAAAATTACATCTTTTTTTTGATATTGCCAAAGAGTTACTTCAAAAGATGATACATTCCGCCAGCCAATGTGCGGATGATGCCCTTCATCTCCAGCGTAAATAGGATAGAGGTGAGGCGACCGATGTCGATGTTCGATTTCACGCTGATGATGTTGATCTGCAGGTCGTTGGTCTTCGAGAGGATGCTGACGATGAGCTTCTCTTCTGTTGATAACTCCGGGAAAAGGCTGCGTTCGATGCCCTGCTGCTTGGCTCTCATCAGGGTGGCGTCATCCTGCCAGCGCATATCCTTCACGAAATCCTCGGCACTGGTGATGAGCGTGGCGCCGTTGTTGCGAATCAGGTTGTTGCAGCCCTCGCTGTAGTAATCGCCTATCCTGCCCGGGAAGGCAAAGACATCCCTGCCGTAGGATTGCGAAATATCGCAGGTGATGAGACCTCCGCCGTGAGCAGCGCTCTCTATCAGGATGCAGGCATCCGACATTCCTGCCACAATTCGGTTGCGGCGCACGAAGTTAATCTTATCCGCATTCGTACGGGTAAGAAATTCGGTGAGCAAACCGCCTTGCTCTATCATCTTAGCCGCCGTTTCCCGGTGCTGACGTGGGTAGAGGTCGTCGAGGCCATGAGCCAGAACGCCCACGGTTTCATAGCCGCTGGCGAGGGATTGGCGATGAGCCACGATATCCACACCATAAGCCAGGCCGCTCACTATCAAGACACGAGGGGAGAGCTGCTTCAGGTCGGTGATGAAGCGACGGATAAGGTCTTCGCCGTAAGGGGTGCAGTGGCGGGTTCCCACGATGTTGATGATTCGCTGCTGGTTCAGGTTGGCGTTGCCTTTATAGAAGAGCATGAGCGGCGCATCATCGCAATCCTTAAGTCGTTGCGGATAACGTTCGTCGTTCATCGTTATCGGTTCGATACCATATCTTATGTCGTATTCCAGTTCTTCTTCGGCGCGTTTTCGGGCCTCGTCGCAGTTTTGGATAGCGTTCACGAGTTTATCCGAGGCATCGGGGAGGATGTCTCTGAGGTTATTCTTATGCTCCAGGATGAGCGTGGCGGAGCCCACCTTTCTATATAGTTCCAGCATTCCTGCAAGGCTGAAATAATTCAGCCTTGTTAAGAGTATTGTATTTAATATTTCCTGTTGGTCAGCCATAATCTAAAAAAATAATTAGTTACCTCTTCAAGTATTCATACCCAATCCTGCACCTCAGGCATTCCTTCTTGTCGCAGTATTCCTTCTTCAGCTGGATGAGCGCCTGGCTATCACCGGCGTTCTCCACCTCCAATCCGCACTGCTGCCACATCCTTACTATGTGGTTATTCTCCGCCTTCAGCTCCTCCAGGAAATCGAAGGCGCGGTCGCAGTATTTCTCCTCACCCCGGTGCCTGCCGTAGGCAAAGAGGATGGGAACCACGGTGTTGATGATAAGCAGGTTCAGCGAGAAAGGAGAGAGTTGCTTCTCGTTACGGATGCTCGTGCTGCCGAAGGTATAATGAGTTTCCCAATACTCCGTAACGCTGGTAGAGAGCACCTTCTTCGCCTCCTTCACCGTAGAAGCCTCCAGCAGCTGGCTTAATCCCGCACGGCGGTTATAATAAAGATTGGCAAGCTGCGAAATGCGGATATGCGGGAAGTTCTGCGGGCGAAGTCTCAGAAAACGCCACAGTTTGTAATCCATCGGCTGCAGCGAGAACTTGTGCGAGAGATAAAGATACTCATTTCTCAATCTCGCAAAATACCCATCGTTCAGGGCGTCTTTCTGATAGCGTTCGGGGATGGTGTTCAGCTCCAGCAATCCCGCCTGCCCCATGAAGATAGCCTCTATCTGGAAGAGGTCATCTCTGTGATGATCCACCGCCCTCAGAGGCAGTTTCAGCGCCCATTGCTCAAAGGCATCGCCATTGATTCCGAAGCCATAGTTTCTGGCCAGGGTTACGAAATAGGCGTTCTCCCAATCTCCGTTGCAGCGGTGCACGCGCTCCTCTATCGCTTCTGTTTTCTGCGAGAGACGCTCTGTTTGCAGGGCGCTCATCCACGAGTGGACAGTGAGCTTGGTGAGCGATGGAATTATCTGATAGCAAGGGGGATACTGGTCGATGGTGAGCAGCTCCTGATAGTGCTTGAAAACATTCTCGGGGATGTCGAGCTGCATCTGCGTCAGCGGGGCACCCTTGGAGTTTCGGGCTTCCGTATCTATGTTGCCGCAGACGTGCAGTATCACATTGTCGTATCTTTCGTCCTTGTCGTGAGCATGAAGATACCAGTCGCTCGCCTTGTCGTGAATCTCCACGTTGCCCACCCAGAGAGTTCCGGCAATCTTGATTTTGGCGTTGAAGAAATCGGGCCCTGCATTGCGGTTGTGCAATCCGGGGTCGATGACTTCCACCTGCCTATGGTCGGTGGTGGAAAGAGGGGAGAGTGGGAAGAGTTTGTGCTTCCACACGTAGTGAAGTAGTTGCTCCATATTGTTTCGGCTTTTAGATTTCTAATTCAAGTTTCGCAAGTGAGTTCCACACGCCCTGAAAGGGCAGAAGCTCCTAGCCCAGGGCAGCGCCCTGGGTAATCATGGACGCAAGTTTGTCGCCCTGTAAGGGCAAAAGCTTCAAAAGAATCAGGCGATTTACAAAGCTTTTGCCCTTACAGGGCGCCTTGTTGACTGCCATTATACCCAGGGCGCTGCCCTGGGCTAGGAGCTTTTGGGCCTACAGCCCGTACTTGAACCACATGCGAAACTTCAGTTTCTAACTGTTAACCTGTTAACTGTTAACTCTCAACTATTAACTCTCTCCAAGGTATTTCCCAAATGCCTTGTCGTAATCCTCGCTGTTGCCCAGCTTGCCGTTGATGAGGCAGACGAGTTCTACGGTTGCCTTGAGGCAGAGCTTCTCATCGCTGGCACGGAGGATGTCCTGATGGAAGACGTATCTCACGCCCTGCTTCTCCAGCCACAGGCGCGAAAGGAATTCGTCATCGCATCGCAGCGGAACCTTGTACTGCAGGTTCATTCTCGCCACCACGGCATCCACGCCCTTATTGTGCATTTCGGCAAAGCTGAGGCCGCATTCCTTCAGGAAGAGATGGCGGGTATGCTCCATGTAGTGCAGATAGTTGGCGTTGTTCACGATGCCCTCAATATCGCACTCGTAATCCCTCACTTCCATCTTTGTCTCGAATATGTATTTGCTCATCATTTTCTATTTTTTAGTTACTAAATGAGGCTAAAAGCCCTAAATCACTGCAAAAATAACCAAAATTTTCTATTTATTATTATAATAACAAGGATTTTTCAAGGTTTTTCGAAGAAAAAATTGTATTTTTGCCGAAACGTTTGGTTTGAGGAGGCAAAGAATGACGATGCAAAAACGCAATGGCAAGCTTTCTCCTTCTCCCTGCCATACGGAAATATCAGTTAGAGTAAAACAAATAAAATTTAGATAAAGATGAAAATTGCTTTGATCGGCTACGGAAAGATGGGACACATGATCGAGGAGATCGCCCTGCAGCGTGGCCACGAAATCGTATGTAAGATTGACGTGAATAACCCTGAGGATATCGACAGTCCGGAGTTCTGCTCTGCCGATGTTGCCATCGAGTTTACAAACCCTACTGCCGCTTACGGCAACTATCTGAAGGCTTTCTCACACAACGTGAAGGTGGTTTCAGGTTCAACAGGTTGGATGAAAGACCATAAGGAAGACGTGGAGAAACTCTGCGCCGACGGTAAGCAGACCCTCTTCTGGGCGTCTAACTTCAGCATCGGAGTAGCCATCTTCTCTGCCGTAAACCGCTATCTGGCTAAGATCATGAACGGTTTCCCACAGTACTCTGTCTGCATGCAGGAAACCCACCACGTGCACAAGCTCGATGCGCCATCAGGCACAGCCATCACGCTTGCCGAGGAAATCATCGACAACATCGATAGAAAGAAGGACTGGAAGCGTGGCGTAACCTATTGGACAGAGGATGGTCATCACGATGAGGGCGATGCTAACATCACCGATGAGGATTTGGTGATCAACTGCGTACGCGATGGCGAGGTTCCAGGAATCCACGCCGTGATGTATGATTCAGATGCTGATATGATTACCATCGAGCACAGCGCCCACTCACGCAAGGGCTTTGCCCTGGGAGCCGTTCTCGCAGCTGAGTTCACAGCCAACCATACCGGTTTGCTCACCACATCAGATTTATTTAAGTTCTAAATCAGGAATCTCGGAAATATGATTTCTTGAAATATGATTTCTTGAAATATGATCTTTTGAAATATGATTTCTTGAAACAAGATTTCTCCTGAAATTAAGAAAGAAAAAATATGATTGATAAACAGAAACAAAACCTCAATATGAAGGTGCAGTGGGCGAAGTTTGCAGTGGTTCTCGCCCTCTACCTCCTCTTCCTGATATGGGTGGAGAGCTGGCTGGGACTCATCGTGGTTCCGTTCATCTTCGACGTTTACATCACCAAGAAGATTCACTGGCAGTGGTGGAAGGATGAAGAAGGCCCCGTGCGCTTCATCATGAGCTGGGTTGATGCCCTCGTATTCGCCCTCGTGGCAGTATATTTCATCAACCTCTTCTTCTTCCAGAACTATGTGATTCCATCATCATCTCTCGAAAAGAGTCTCCTCACGGGCGACTATCTCTTCGTGAGCAAGGTAAGCTATGGACCTCGCATTCCTGAAACCCCGCTCACCATGCCTCTGACCCAGCACACCCTGCCGCTGGTCAACGTGAAGAGCTACGTGGAGTGGCCTCACTGGGATTACCGCCGCGTGAAGGGATTGGGCAACGTGAAGCTCAACGACATCGTGGTGTTCAATTATCCTGCCGGCGACACCCTCTGCAACGAGGAGCGCTATCAGGCGAACGATTACTATCAGATGGTTTATTCCATCGGCGACCAGATTCTGGAGCAGAACGGACAGCAGCAGGATGTGCGCGTGCTGAACCCATTGCAGCAGCGCCGATACTTCGAAAAAGTGTATGCTGCCGGTAGAAACTACATCCTGAACATGCCGGGCGAATATGGCGACATCATCAGCCGTCCTACCGACCGCCGCGAGAACTACGTGAAGCGCTGCGTAGGTTTGCCGGGTCAGACCCTGCAGATCAAGAACCGCATCGTTTATCTCGACGGCAAGGCGAACAAGGAGCCTGATAATGTGCAATATACCTACAAGATGAAACTCAAGGGCGAGTTCCCTATCGACCTTGCCGATGAGCTGGGAATCACCAACGAAGACCTCCTGATGTATAATCAGAGCGGCGTGATTCCACTCACCAAGAAGGCTTATCTCGCCCTGAAGGCGAACAAGAACCTCGTGGAGAGCATCTCCATCAATGCTGATGCAATCTATGGCGACCTCTATCCGCTGAATGCCTATACCGGCTGGACAAGAGACAACTACGGTCCGGTATGGATTCCGAAGAAGGGCAAGAGCATCCAGCTCAACTTGAAGAACCTTCCTATCTACGAGCGCTGCATCAAGGTTTACGAGGGCAACGACCTGAAGGTAGATAGCCAGGGCAACATCTTCATCAACGGCAAGTTGGCGAAGAGCTACACCTTCAAGCTCGACTATTACTGGATGATGGGCGACAACCGCCACAACTCAGCCGACAGCCGCTATTGGGGCTTCGTGCCAGAGGACCACATCGTGGGCAAGCCAATCTTCATCTGGTGGAGCCACAGTCCTGACCATCCGGGCTTCTCTGGCATCCGCTGGAACCGCCTGTTCAACTTCGTAGATAACATCAAGTAACAGAAGTTTTGAAATCAAGAAAGCAAAGATAGATTTGAAAATCGCAGTTAAGTTCCTAATAGCTTTAGGTTTGTCGCTGCTCCTGGTGTGGGTGGTGCGAACCTATGCCTTCACTGTCTTCACGGTGCCTGCGGGAGGTCTTCCTCCGCAACTGCAGGCTGGCAACCGGGTGATAGTGAATAGGATTGACTGCGATTTTTTCAATCGTGGCGAGGTGGTGGTGTTCCGTGATTCCGTCACGTATCAGCGCCGCAACCAGCGCCGCAAGATAGTTGCTGAGGCTTATTTCATAGGTAGGATAGAGAAGCTGCCGGGCGATACGATTCTTGTCGATACGGCGAGTTTCATCATCCCTATGGTATGCTGCAGGCGCTGCGGCTGCAAGGATTGCCGCTTCTATCTCCTGAAGACGCCTACCGGGCAGCAGCTGGTGCACAAGCATCAGATGATAGGCAAGGCGTATAAGCTTTTTTGAACTTTGAACTTGGAACTTGGAACTTTGAACTTTATGATTAGTAAAACTCCCGAAACGCCTATAGAAGCAGTGAAAGAAGGTGAGACAAATCTCAAAGTTCAAAGTAAAGAAAGTTCCAAGTTCAAATCTCAAAGTAAAGAGTAATCATAAAGTTCAAAGTTCAAATCTCAAAGTTCAAAGTAATCATAAATCTCAAAGTTCAAAGTAATCATAAATCTCAAAGTTCAAAGTAATCATAAATCTCAAAGTTCAAAGTAATCATAAATCTCAAAGTTCAAAGTAAATTGAAAGCCCTTCTTTCCTCCACATATTTCGGTCCCATCCAGTGGTATCAGAAGCTGAACCGCTACGATGAATGCCTGATAGAGCGCCACGAGAGCTTTATCAAGCAAACCTATCGCAACCGTATGATCATCCCGACCACCAACGGCCCCCTCTCGCTCACCATCCCAACGAACCACAACACATCGCTGGCGATGAAGGACATCCGCATCTCCGACCACGCCAACTGGCGCCATGTCCACTGGAATGCGCTCCTCTCCGCCTACGGCGAGAGTCCCTTCTTCGAGTATTATCAGGACGACATCCGCCCCTTCTTCGAAAAGAAATACGAGTTCCTCTTCGATTTCAACATGGAGACTACCGAGAAGATGATAGAGCTCCTCGACATCCGTCCCAAGATTTCGATCACGGAGGAGTATATTTTAAGTGAAGAACGAAGAGTGAAGAGCGAAGAAACAACGTTCGGCGGCCAAGGGGAAAGCCAATTTGATAGCATTGCTGATCATAAAGTTCAAAGTTCAAATCTCAAAGTTCAAAGTATAGTTGATTTCCGCGATGCGATTCGCCCAAAGAAGCCGCTTCCTGATGCTGAATTCGCTCCCAAGCGCTATTATCAGGTCTATGAACAGAAGCACGGTTTCCAGCCGAATATGAGCATCCTGGACCTCCTCTTCAATGAAGGAAACGAGGCGATATTCTACCTATAAATAACCAAGGTAGAGTATCGCCTCTTTCCCCAATTATCTGCCTCATTTAAACACAAAAATGAGGCAGATAATTGGAAAATGAGGCAGAAAAGAAGAAATAATTCCTGTTTGAACAAGCTTTTGAAATCATCGTCCGTGCAGGCGTAAATAAAACGTTAAAAAAGCTAATCCATAGTTTTCTGCCCCGCAACTCATGGTTTTCTGCTAGGGAAGTCATGGGTTGGCCGATGTGAAATCGTAGTATTCTGCCTTCTCTTGTCCTTATTCTAACGATAAATGATGACCGGCATTGGTCATCTATTATGACCCGTTAAAGCCATCATATAAGCCCATTTAGCCCTCATCTCCCGTTGCCCCATTCTCCCCCTCATCAATCGGGCAGAGTTAACAGGTTAACAGTTAACACCCCAAAAATGCATACTCCCCCTCCTACACATATATAAAAATAAGTATATATATATTTAAATATAATAAGGTACGCAAGGGAAGATAGGAAAAACAGCTGTTAACTGTTAACCCTGTTAACTCCCTGCTGCTCCCAGATGCTCTTTTAGGAAATTTAAACAAGTATGCTTGGTGGGTTCATCGAAAAGCCGTACTTTTGTACCCGACTATAACAACATCAAACAAAATACAACATCAAAACAATAATAACAACATAAAATGAAGAAACTGAAATTCCATATAGTAGGTCTTACCCACAATGACGTGAAAGGTCGTGAGGTAGAATACGCCAGGGAGGCAGAGGGCAGAACCATCTGCCTCGTGCCCGATGACGCCAATCCCTTTGATATGCTGGCTGTAAAGGCTTACGACAAGCAGCTTTTCATCGGCTATGTCTCAGCCCTGGAGGGCGAGGACGTAAGAGCCCTCATCATTGCCCGGAAGGGCAGGAACCTGCGCACCCGATGCCAGGGAAGCAACAGCAAGGAGGGTGCAGATGAGAAGTCGGGGCTCCAGCTGATAGTGGAGGCGCGCGTGGACGTCTCTGAGCAGGAGATAGAGCTGGCACGCAGGGAAATCTATGATGACGGAATCTATGACGGCTGGCACTATTCCGGACCCATTCTGCCCATCGACAAGCTGACCCGTTTCAGTGATTGTACCATGATGCTGGAAGGCGTCATCAACGACATCATCAGCATCCAGGAGCAACTCTCACGGGATTCAGATTCTTCTCATGATTCAGATTCCTCTCATGATTCAGATTCCGCAGAAGCCGATAAGAACCCTCTTGATGCCGATTCCCGGTCGGCGCTGGAGGCAGAGCTGTGCGACAACCTGGAAGAGGCTAGGGAGCGGCTCAGCAGCTTCATGGAAATACAGCGAAGCGATTATTCGCGCGAGATGACGCAGACGAGAAACCGCATTCTTAACAACCTCGACCTCATAGACGATGAGGAAATCCATCGTATGGGCGAGCAACTGTATACGGAGATGGGATTCATTACCAGTTCCGCTTATCGTGAGCGAGCAGCCCAGTCGTTCTTCGTAGATGCGCCTATCGCCATCAAGAAGAAGCAGACGGGCGCCTACGACTATAGAGACCAGCTGGACGCCATAGAAAAGCAGCTCTATGCCTTCCCATATTCGCTCTATCCCACGTTCAAGGCCGACCCGGTAGATTTCCTCCGCCAGGTATTCTATAAGCGTGTGCCTCGCAAGATGATGCTCCAGCTGCTCTCGGGCATCGTACTGATGATTATGAACGGCAGGGTGAGCGATGTGAAGCAGTGGGGCAAGCACGGCAACGAGGACTCGCTGATAGCGATGAAGACAGTGGGGGAGAAGCCTTCGGGCATTGAGTGTAAGATGAAACTCAAGGAGTTGGTGGATGAAGCTATCCTTAAAATGGCGTCTTGGCATAAGCCTAGTACGGGTAATCTTCTGATAAAAAGCCAATCCGACTGGTATCCTATATTCCGCATGCTGAATGATTGGGGAATTTTTAATACTACCAGTCAGACAGCCTTCTGCGATTACCTGGAAAAGCAATATGAGGAATTGGATAAAGGGAGCGATGAGTTGGCTCCCTGCTGCAAAAGAAAGGATCTTACGCAAGCAGCAGCGCCTATGTTTGAAAGACATGATGCGCTGGAGTGGGGGCGTCTTCATCCGAAGAAGTGGAATGTAAGGTCCGACAAGTTCAACCATTATTGCGACATCGTTGATGCCTTCAAGAAACTTATGCGAGAACAAGCCCTCCTGGAACATCTGATCCTGGAGGATCTTCTGCCGAGCAAAAAAGACGAGGAAGATGATGATGATTTTGAAGAGGAAGAGTATTAAGAGGAGGATGAAGATTGATAGATGTAGATTGATTGATGAAGACCGTCAGGCGTTCCGGCGGATTTGCAATCCGCCGTTAAAAAATGTCCTAACCTATTTAGGATCTGCGGATTTGCAATCCGCAGCAAGGAGTATGCCCGCAGCAAGGAGTATGCTTTTTCTTTTGTTGGGGGATTAAAAATCCCCCGTTTTAATAGGTCGAACCTTTTTTAACGGCGGATTGCAAATCCGCCGGGACGCCTGACGGAGTTGCGTTCTTGATAAATTAAGAAGAGGTGTGTTATGACTCTTTCCCCTCAACTATTATACCCCTTTTATACCGCTTTTCTGCCCTTTTATACCATTTCGCCTTGCTTTTATACCTTTACAATCTTATTTTCCCGGACGTTTGGAAACGCTTCTTTTATTCCTTATTTTTGCACTGCTTTTCCGAACGGTTGAGCGGCGGGAGCCTGAGTTCTCGTCTTTGGTTTAATCTAAATATTTGTTATTATGTCTAATTTTAAAATGATCTCATTTGATGAATGCAAGCAGATGAGCCGTCGCCTCATCGCCATGAACCCTAATCGCAATGCAAACATGGGGCAGATTGCTACTTATCTCCTCGATTACTACACCGAGCTCACCAAGCAGTCCTGGCTCAGCACCCTCGTGGGGCAGATTCGTGACCTCACCGCCCAGCAGAACCTGATGGGCGAGGAGCAGAAGCAGACTGAGGCCTACAAGCAGCTCGACAAGCAGATTTCCGCACTCAAGAAGCAGTTGCCGTTCCGCTCTCCTCATTACTTCCACTTCCTCGATGATCATCGTGCCCAGAAGACCATCGACCCGGATGCCTTTACCTTCCAGACCACCGTGGACATCGACAACCCGGAGGAGGTGGAGACGGCGGTAAAGAATGCCCTGCTGCTGAACGGAATGTTTGATGATCCTGCCGAGAAGCTTCTTAGAGAGAAGATTTTCTCTGCCGATGAAATCGAGCTTTGGAAGGGAAAAGTGCTTCACGTGGAACGTTCGGCTCGTAACAAGGCGCACATCGACATCCGAATCCCTATCGGAATGACCATCGCTGAGGCGCAGAGTGCCTTCTGCAAGCTCATTCATGCCACCGAAGACCCAAGCTGCGTTACGCCTGAGCGCATCATCTTCATCACCGATGCCGTGAGCCAGATCTATACTGCCGACGACTGGTACAAGCGACTGGATGAGGAAGCCGTGGCAGAATATCGTGAGGCTTACAGAAAGAGAGGATTGGACATCGACGGCCGTCCATTGGATGTAGATTCTGCAAAGCATCGTACTGCCCAGCAGAATCCATCAGTTCAGCAGAATGCTGGCCAGCATCAGGTAGCTCAGCAGAATCCATCATCCTTGAATTCTATTCCTCGGAATCCATCAGCTCAAGGTCAATCTTTCCAGGGACAGTCTTCTCAGAGTCAATCTTCACAGGGGGCTTCTTCTGCATCATCATCTTCTTCCTCTGCTCCAACCGTAGATTTCCAACCTATCGAGAGCGAGGAGGAGAAGGCGAGAAAGGCTGCCAATGCCGTGCAGTATGAGCAGACTTACGACGGCGTTCCTTACGAGGAGATTGTGAAGTCGCTGGTGGATTTGATGGGCGGCGCTCCTGCCCATGGCAACCGCAACAACTTCATCTATCGGGAAGCCTGCCTGCTCAGATACATCTGCAATAGCGAGGCGGCTTGGATTAAGCAGGTTATCGAAATCTTCGGCGAAGACGAGGCGAAGGCGTTCGCCTCTGTAGAGAGCGCCTGCAAGGTGGCTCAGTCCTCGGATATGCCTCAGCTCGTGAAGCAGGCGGTGGAGCTTGCCCGCAAGAACTATCTCGCCAAGCAGGCCACCGAGAAGGCGGGAATCTACGCTGATGTTCCTCCTCAGATGCCTGCCAGATTGCCTAAGCTCATCAAGCTGCTCACCAGCAAGGTGCCAGCCGATTTCAAGCCGGCTGTGGCAATGGCGGTCTTTCCTCCGCTTGCCGCTCATCTCAAGGGCGTCAACTTCCGCTACATCGACAATCAGGTGCACGAGGCGGCGATGATGAACCTGCTCGTAGCCCCTATGTCGTCTGGTAAATCGGCGGTAAATGGTCCTATCGACTGCATCATCGAAGACCTGGTGCAGATGGATAAGGTGAACCGTCAGAAGGAGCAGGATTGGAAGGACGAGGTGAACACCATGGGCGACAACAAGAAGAAGCCCGTTCGCCCGGAAGACATCTGCATCCGCATCGTTTCGCCCGACCTTACCCGTGCTGCCTACATCCAGCGTCTTGACGACGTGCAGAAGGCTGGCGGCGCCTATCTCTACTGCAAGATGGACGAGGTGGACATGCTCAGGAAGTTCAACGACCCTAGCCAGCTGATTCGTCTCTGCTGGGACAATTCTGAAGATGGTCAGGAGCGTGTGGGCACCAAGAGCGTTACAGCCCGCGTAAAGACCCGTTTCAACTGGAATGCTTCGAGCACCATTGCCGTTACCCAGAAGTTCTTCTCGGTAAGAGAGGTGGCTGATGGAGCCGTGAGCCGCCTATCGCTTGCCACCATCATCCGTCCCGATTTCGCTCCTTATCCGGTAGTGGGAGAGTATGATGCGCTGTTCAAGTCGGAGCTGGCTCCTTACATCCATCGTTTGAATGCTGCCAGCGGTTTCAAGGAGTGCAGGAAGGCGCGCCAGCTTATCGAGCGACTGGGCAGTGAGATTATGGAGATGGCTCAGCTGGCTTACAACAAGCCTTACGCCGAGTTTGCCAAGCGTGGTTTGGCGAATGGTTTCCGCAGGGCGATGGTGCTTTATCTGGCGAATGGCGAGAAGTGGGAGAAGCCGATAGAGGATTTCATAGAGTGGAGCGTGAAGTATGATTTGTGGTGCAAGATGCGTTTCTTCGGCAATCAGATGCAGGAGGCGATAGATGCCGACAATCGTGCCGTGTACCATTCATCCGGTCTGAGCAATCTTCTTCTCTTCGTTCACGATACCTTTGACAAGGCTGAGATTCAGAATGTCTGTATGGTTCATGGCACCAAGACGAAGCTTGCCATCCTCCTGTGCAACTGGAAGAAGCGTGGCTTCATCGTGAAGAACGATGATGATACCTTCTCCAAGACGGCTAAGTTCATCGCCAAGTATGGCCATTATGGAACGCCTGGAATGGCAGCGTAAGGCTAGTGAAGGGCTTTACTCTTATATATAATAAGGTGAAAGGTGTTTGAGCACTAAGAAGGGACCCATATGCAGTGAAACGCTGCGTATGGGGTCGCCTTTTTGTAACATCTCTGTAAAGGTTCTTGACCTTCATCAAGAAATCGGTGCTTTTTGTAACTTTTCTCCTAAAAAGTTTGTGTTCGAACACAGAAAGTTGTATCTTTGCATCGGAATTAAGAAAGAAGGATAAAAGATTAGTAATTTCAGGATACGAAAGGTATTGATAATAAGGGATTAAGATTGAAAAGTCAGGATACGGAAAAGGTTAATGATTGATTTCAGGATAAGAGAGGTATTAGAAATAAGGTAAAGATTGAAAATAGGGTAACATTGAAAGATTGTTAAGAAAAGGATAATGTTGAAATTAAAGTAAAGAAAGGGAAAAATTATGTTAGTATTAGGTATTGTTTTCGCAGCAGTAGTAGCATTTGCTGCAACAGTAGGCGCAGCTAGCAACAAGCTTGCTTAAGCTGCCAGTGAAGTAAGGAACTTTAAAAGTTCAGAAACAGTAATTGAAGCAAAGTAGGAAGCCAATATGGGCTTCCGAGATGGAGAAGGGGAGCCAATGGGGCTTTCCGGAATGAGGGAGCAGATGATGCTCCTTTTTTTGTTTAACATCAATATCAGGCAGATATAGATATAAATAGACGATATAGATATAAATAGATAATGTATAAGATTATCACCTTCAAAAGTGCAGTATTAATTCAGTTAGATATCAAAATCAGCAGTTTTTAATTCATATAGGATATTATACTCAGTAGGTAAGAAACAAGTTATTATACTTAGTAGGTCAGAAAAAAGAAATCGGGTAGTTAACAGGTTAACAGTTAACAGCCCGATTTTCTTTGTTTCTCTTTATTTGCCAAGATAAGGCTTCAGGATTCTAACCCAGTTCTGGTAGCCTTTTCCGAGCAGATGCAAGCCGTCGTTGCTGTAATCCGGGTTCATGTCCTGGGTTCCAGGAACCACGAACTCAGAGAAGAGGTCGATGTAGGTCAAGCCACGTCGGTTGGCGATGTCTTTGATCAGGGCATTGAGGGCAGGAACATCTTTCTTGCGGCTCATATGGTCAACAAACATGTTGAACTTTGGGTTCAGCGGCAGAACGCTCTGCAGATAGAGTCGGGTAGAAGGAGATTCCTTCTTGATCCGTTCAGCAATCTCATCGATGTTCTTGGCGATTTCCTCGATGCTGCGGCCTCCGGAGAGGTCGTTAATGCCGATCAAGAGGAAGATCTTGGCTGGCTTGCCCTTGGTGATGACGTGGAGGCGGTCGAGAACGCCATCGGTTCTATCGCCGCTGATTCCACGGTTCTTGGCGTGTGGGTTGCCAAGCAGTTCCGTCCATTCACCTCCGTTGGTGATGCTGTTGCCCAGGAAGATGATGTCCTTCTTGCTGGTTGGGAGAACTTCAAAGAGCGTAGCTCTCTGGTCATAAAATGTAGTGTGCTTGCGTCCTTGTGCCTGTAAGGTAGTGCAGGCGCAGAGGAGGCAGATTGATAACATGAATTGTTTCATCATAATGTATAAAAGTTAGTTGTTAAAAATGTATTTTAAAGCTTTTGCCCTTTCAGGGCGCAGGGCGAAATGCTGTTTATACCCAGGGTGTTGCCCTGGGCTAGGAGCTTCTGCCCTTTCAGGGCGTGTGGGGCATAGCCTCTGCCTTTCAGGACGCATGGGGCGTAGCCTTTGCTTTTTGCATTGCCTCTGCTATTTTTTTTTGGTTCAAAAACTACTTGAAAATCAGGGTGGTGAGCCTGTCTTTGTCAAACAGTTCCTGAGCCACGGCTTGAATTTGAGCGGCGGTAATCTCATCCACCTGCTCGTAGAGGCGGTCAACGTTCTTCTCCCAGCCATAGTGCAGGAAGCTCTTGCCGAAGTCGAGGGCGAAGTTCTCGCGGTTGTCGCAAGCTACGCCTATCTGACCCTTAATCTGTTTCTTGGCAGCCTTGAGCTGCGCATCGCTCAATGGCTTCTGCATGAACTTATCCAGTTCCTTGCGAACCAGGCGGAGGCAGCGTTTCACATCGTGCTCATCGCAGCCGAAATAGATGCTCCAGGTGCCCGTATCGCCATAAGCCACCATCATGCTTTCTACGGTGTAAACCAAGCCGTTGTGCTCTCTGAGGGCGAGGTTCAGCTTGGCGTTCATACCCGGTCCGCCCAGCATATTGTTGAGCAGATAGAGCGGCATTCGGCGGTCGTCGTTCACATCGTAAGCGCGGGTTCCTATCATCACATGAGCCTGATGGGTATTTTTCTGCATCACGATTGTCTGGCCAGCAACTTTACTTTGAACATTGAACTTTGAGCTTTGAACTTTATGATTTGCATCGCCTGCTTCCATTTCTTCCGTAGGTGTTTCGCCAGTAGGCGTTTCTTCAGCAATCCTTTTTTCCGTAGGCGTTTCGGCGGAATTGCAATCCGTCGAGCAAGCAAGCTCTCGGCCTTTTGGGCACTCTCCCAAAGCCTTCTGGATAAGCTTCACCAGCTTCTTGAAATCAATATCCCCGTATGCGAAGAATATCGCATTATCCGGCCGGTAAAGTTTCCTTGTGAAGTGCAGCGCATCCTCCGTCTTGAAAGCCCGAACCTGCTCGGCAGTGCCCAGGATATTATGCCCCAGCGGCGAACCCTTGAAGAGGATATTCTCGAATTCATCATATATCAGTTCGGCTGGCGAATCATTATAGCTCTCAATCTCATCGCAGATCACCTCCACCTCCTTGTCTATCTCCGCTTGCGGATAAACCGAGTGGAAGACGATGTCGGAAAGCAGGTCCACGGCCCTTGCGATGTGCTCCTTCAGGATGGCGGAGTAATACACCGTTCCCTCCTTGTTGGTGTAGGCATTCAGGTCGCCGCCCACGCTCTCCAGGCAGTTGAGTATGTGCCACGCCTTGCGGCGTTCGGTGCCCTTGAAGGTGACGTGCTCGCAGAAATGAGCCAAGCCCTCCTCGCCCGGCTCCTCGTTGCGGGTACCGGCATTTATCTGATAACCGCAATACACCACCTGGCTATCTGATGGCAGGTGGATGATGCGGAGTCCGTTGTCTAATGTATAAGTATTGTATTTCATTTCAAGGTGCAAAGTTACATTGAAAATGTAATGAATCCAAAAAAATGGGCATTTATTTTGCATTATCGCCAAAAAGAATTATCTTTGCCCCCAAAAAATATAAATAGAGACATAAAACAATGCGTAAGGTTATAGGAATAGGAGAGACCGTGCTTGATATCATCTTCAAGAACGGCAAGCCGATAGAGGCAGTACCAGGTGGCTCATCGTTCAATGCAGTCATCTCGTTGGGACGTTCGGGCGTGAACGCTTCGTTTATCAGCGAGGCGGGCAACGACCGTATTGGTGAGTATGTGATTCAGTTTCTGAGAGATAATGGGGTGAATGCCGACAATGTGAGCATCTTTCCGGAATCGAAGTCGCCGCTCTCGCTGGCGTTCCTCGACGAGAACAACAATGCCGACTACATCTTCTACAAGGACCATCCCCACGACCAGCTGGAGTTTGCCACTCCGGAAATCAATCCTGGCGACATCGTGCTCTTCGGTTCGTTCTTCGCCCTGAATCCGGTAGTTCGTCCTCAGGTGGCCGGTTTCCTGGAGTACGCCAAGAATCACGGAGCCATCCTCTATTACGACATCAACTTCCGTGCTTCTCATCAGAATGAGATTATGAAGATTACGCCTAATCTGATAGAGAACCTGGAGTATGCTGATTTTGTGCGCGGAAGCCACGAGGACTTCGGAATCCTCTACAAGAAACCGGAGGCGGATAAGGTGTATAATGCCGAAATCAGTTTCTACCGCAAGAAGTTTATCTGCACCCAGGGCGCTGAGCCTGTAGAGGTGAGAGCCGAGAACGGCTTTGCCAAGAGTTATCCTTCGGAGAAGATGAAGCCGGTGAGCACCATCGGAGCCGGCGATAACTTCAATGCCGGTTTCGTATTCGGACTGATCAAGGATGGAATCACCCGCGAGGATATCGACCGTGGGTTGTCTGAGGTGCAATGGGACAGCCTCCTGAAGAGCGCCCAGGAATTTTCCACCGAATGCTGCAAGGACATCTACAATTATGTTTCCAAGGAATTCGGAGAAGAAAAGAAGAAGGAATTGTAATTCTAGCAATACGCCCTGAACCAACGGTCACCGGCCGAAGGGAAAGGTAAAGGGCAGAAGCTCCTAGCCCAGGGCAACACCCTGGGTATAAACAACATTTCCCCCTGTCGCCCTGTAAGGGCAAAAGCTTTAAATATTATTATAGAACATTGTAAAATAAAGAAAAGATATGACAGAAATTATAGACAAGATTTATTACGTAGGCGTAAACGATCGCAATAAGCATCGTTTTGAGGGCCTCTGGCCTTTGCCTAACGGAGTGAGCTACAACTCTTATATCATTGACGATGAGAAGGTCGCGCTGGTAGATACTGTAGAGGTTGATTTCTTCACCCAGTTCCTCGAGAACATTCACGAGGTGATTGGCGACCGCGAAATCGATTACCTCATCATCAACCACATGGAACCTGACCACAGCGGCTCCATCGCCCTCATCAAGAAATATTACCCTAACATCAAGATCGTGGGCAACAAGAAGACGCTGGGAATGCTCGAAGGCTTCTATGGCGTTACCGACGATGTGGTAGAGGTGAAGAATGGCGAAACTCTTTCTCTGGGCAACCACGATCTGAGCTTCGTTCTCATCCCTATGGTTCACTGGCCAGAAACGATGGTTACCCTGGATGCGAAGAACAAGGTGCTCTTCTCGGGCGATGCGTTCGGCTGCTTCGGCGCACTGAACGGCGGAATCATTGATACGGAAATCAACTGCGAGACTTTCTGGCTGGAGATGGTTCGCTACTACTCGAACATTGTGGGTAAGTATGGAATCCCTGTTCAGAATGCCTTGAAGAAGTTGGCTGGCGTGGATCTGGATTACATCTGCTCAACCCATGGCCCGGTTTGGCACGAGCATATTGAGAAGGTAATCGGCATGTATGATAAGATGTCGAAGTATGAGACGGAGCCGGGCTTGGTTATCTGTTACGGCACCATGTACGGCAACACCGAGCGTATGGCCGAAATCATCGCCCGTGCAGCAAGCAAGGCAGGCGTGAAGAACATCGTAATGTACAATATCTCGAAGACTCACCACAGCTACATTCTGCGCGACATCTTCCGCTACAAGGGTCTTATCGTAGGTGCTCCAACCTACAATGCCGGTCTTTATCACGAGATGGAGGTTCTCCTCTCCGAGCTTGCCAATAAGGACGTCAAGAACCACCTCTTGGGCTGGTATGGTTCTCATTGCTGGGCAAGCAAGGCTGTGGCTAAGATTCAGGAGTGGAACGAAACCAAGCTCCACTACGAGCCAGTGGGCGAGCCGGTGGATATGAAGCAGGCGATTACTCCAGAGGTAAAGGCGCAGTGCGAGGCGCTGGGTAAGGCGATGGCTGAGAAGTTGCTGGCGGAATAAAAGTTTAAGGGCGGAAGAACAACTGGGGGTTAACAGAGTTAACAGTTAACAGTTGTTTTTCCGCTCTTTCTTTAGAGTTCTATATGGTTGCAAATTAAGCATATTGAAATATGCTTAATTTGCAAGCCTTGTTTTTAATATTGATATTCAATAAGTTATAATCGTAAATTAATATAGAAAATGAGCGAAGCAGAGTCCTTTTTTCCTTAAAATGCACGCTTTTGTCTGAAAAATCGCCTAGAAATGCAAATTAAGCATAAAAAATAGGCTTATTTTTACCAAAACTTGCAGATCAAGAAATTTATCCGTATATTTGTGCCCAAAAATAGTTGGAATTATGGAATATACGGCACTTTTAGAGAAACAGATATTGGGTAGGTTGAAGATAGACAACCATTGGTGGACGGAAGGCAGGATACCTTCTTACTATCAGGAAATGAGTCCTCGCCTCTATCTCGACATCTTCTATCCACTGGTAAGGGATGTCAGCATTCAGCGTGCCCTCATCTTGATGGGACCTCGCCGAGTGGGTAAGACGGTGATGCTCTATCATTCCATCCAGCGGTTGATAGACGAGGGCGTATCGCCTCAGAATATCATCTATGTTTCGGTGGAAACTCCTATCTATAATAATATCCTCTTGGAACAGTTGTTTTCTTTGGCAAAACAGATATTGGATAAGGAAGACAGCCAGGAAGAATTTTATGTTTTCTTCGACGAGATACAGTATCTCAAAGACTGGGAAATCAATCTGAAATCCCTGGTAGATACTTATCACAACGTGAAGTTTGTGGCTTCCGGTTCTGCTGCTGCGGCATTGAAAAAGAGCAGCAACGAAAGCGGAGCGGGCAGGTTTACCGATTTCAATCTGCCGCCGTTGCTTTTCTTCGAGTATATCCATCTTAAGAAATATGAGCATCTGATGCGCCAATCCAAGGTGGAATGGGATGGGATAGAGAGCGATATTTATAGTACGATAGATATTGATAAGCTGAACAGTCTCTTCCTTGACTATATCAATTATGGCGGTTATCCTGAGGTGGCTTTTTCTTCCCGAATGCAGGAAGACCCGGGGCAGTTTGTTCGCCACGATATTGTAGATAAGGTGTTGTTGAGAGATTTGCCGAGTCTTTATGGCATTTCGGATGTGCAGGAACTGAACTCGTTGTTTACGATGATAGCTTATCATAGCGGTATGGAGTTTTCGTATGAAAGTATGTCGAAGGAATCGGGAGTCAAGAAGGAAACCATTCGCAGGTACGTCCAGTATCTGGAGGCTGCTTTCCTGATAAAGGTTGTGACAAGAACGGATGATACGGCAAAGCGATTCCAGCGCCAAACTACTTTCAAGATTTATCTGACTAATCCTTCGCTGAGATGTGCGCTTTTTGAGCCAATCAAGATTATGGATGGTAATATCGGAGACATGATAGAAACTGCCATTTATTCGCAGTGGATTCCGAGAAAAGGACACATTGCCTATGCCAACTGGAAGATGGGGCGTTCGCAGGGCGAGGTGGATTTGGTGGGCATCAATGATGCTTTGCAGAAGCCTTATTGGGCGGTGGAAATCAAATGGTCGGACAGGTTCTTCGACAGACCTTCTGAACTTTCGTCCTTACAGTTTTTTATGGAGAAGAATCATCTGCCTCAGGCATTGGTAACTTCCATCAGTAAGGGAGGAGTAAAGGAGATGGATTTTGGTACGCTTCATTTCATTCCTTCTGCCTGCTATGCTTATACGGTAGGAGAGAATACATTGAGGCAAGCCAGGAAGAGTTTTGGTTTGTAAGAACGTAAAAAGCGACCTTCTGCCGAATTGTATTCTCGGTAGAAGGTCGCTTTACTTCATTTCTATAGATGATTCTATAGAGGGTTCTATCCCTCGCAGAGCTTTGTCAATTCTTCCAGGTTATCCGCTACTTCTATCACATCTCGCCAATCGCCGCGAATCATGCTTTTCTCTGCCATATCATCCAGCAGGGCGATGGTGGAGTTCCAGAAGCCTTTCATGTTGTAGAGAATCACCATCTTGTGATGGTAGCCGATGGTGTGGGCGGCGGCGATGGTGAAGATTTCATCCAGGGTGCCGATGCCGCCAGGAAGGGCTACGAAGATGTCGCTCTGGGCAAGCATCAGGTCCTTGCGGTCGCTGAGATTATCACACGGAATCTCGATGTCGAGGTCAGGGAAGGTTCTGCCGCCTCGCTCTACAAGCGTAGGAACCACACCGATGGTTCTGCCGCCATTCACCTTTACAGCCTTGCCGATGCAATCCATCAGACCGGAGTTGCAGCCGCCGAAAACAAGGTCGTGGCCGTTCTCAGCCATCCACTTTCCCATCTCTTCAGTCAATGTGAAGAAGTCGGGGTCGATATTCTTGTTTGCTGAACAAAAAACTGCTATTTTCATATTGCTTTATCTTCTATTTGATAATGTTTTATCTGTTGTTTATTGATGTTTTATCTTCTATTTGATGATGTTTTATCCGTTATTTATAAATGTTTTAGGCAAAGGTACGCAAAAATATCGAGATTATTGGGCTCTTTTGCGGATAATTTCTTAATTTTGCAAACTATAACTAATCTTATAAACAGAAAGATAGATTTCTTATCGACAAACCTCACATCGCCTCCCTCGCCTGTCCGAAACCGATGCTCTTCATCAATGGTACAAAAGACAAGCTCTTTCCGGTACCTGGTGTAAAAGAAGCTTTCGCCGAAATGCACAAGGTTTGGAAGAGTCAGGGAGCAGATAATCTGCTGGATACGGAACTTTGGGAAATCCCTCATTCCTGCGGTTTGAAGGCGCAGGAGAAAATGCTGGAGTTTCTGGATAAGAATTTGAAATAGGGGTTAACAGAGTTAACAGTTAACAGCTGTTTTTCTGTACCTTCTTCTCTTAAATATCAAAAGTCTACTACGCTAACCCCTAAAAAAAAAGCGTTAGCGTAGTAAACTTTTGCGTTTTGCTTGTGTTTCCCGAGAAAAAGTTGTATATTTGCACCCAACAAAATATAAAGTTTGCAAGTATGGGTACTTTTAATGGAATTATAGGAAGACAGCGTGAGATGGCTCTGTTGCAGGAGATTTACGAATCTCCTAGGGCGGAGTTCGTGGCTGTTTATGGCAGAAGACGTATCGGTAAGACCTATCTTATCGACAAGTTCTTTGGCGATAAGTACGACTTTTATATGACGGGTATCTATGAGGGTACCCGTAAGGAGCAGTTGGCAAACTTTGCCCATCAGCTGGAGTTTTATTCTCATAAGGAACAGAAAACTCCAAAAGACTGGATGGAGGCTCTGTTTATGCTTCGCAAGTATCTGGAGACATTAAAACAGGAGACATTAAAAAAGGAAAAACCAGTACTCTTGTTCTTTGATGAAATGCCTTGGCTGGACACCCGTTATTCTCGCTTTCTCAAGGCTTTCGAACTGTTTTGGAACGAGTGGGCTTCGAAGCAGGACAATCTGAAACTGATAGTTTGTGGTTCGGCAACCACCTGGATGACGAATACCTTGCTGGGCAACAAGGGCGGTTTGCACAATCGTGTGACTCGCTCCATCTATCTCCGTCCGTTCAATCTGGCAGAGACGGAGGAGTTTTTGGTTTCAAGAGGATTCTCGATGGAGCGCTTCCAGATAGCCGAGTTGTATATGGCGATAGGTGGAACCCCTTTTTATCTCAATATGCTGAATCGTTCGCTGAGCGTGGCGCAGAATATCGATGAACTCTTCTTCTCATCCAGTGCCCCTTTGAGAAGCGAATATGGCTTCCTCTTCAAATCGCTCTTCAAGGAATCCACGCTCTATAGAAGGGTGGTGGAGGCTTTGGCTAAGAAACTGAAGGGAATGACTCGCCCTGAGTTGATAGAGGAGCTGAAGGTGGAGGATTCGGGATATGTATCTACCGTGCTCTCCGACTTATGCAACTGTGATTTCATCCGTAAATATTCGGCTTTTGGCAAGACGGATAGGGATTTCATGTATCAGTTGACCGACCTGTATTCGCTTTTCTATCTGAAGTATGTGAAGAACTATCATGGTGAGGATGAGCATTATTGGAGTCATCGCCAGATGGATATTTCCAGTTGGGAGGGCTATGCTTTCGAGCAGGTTTGTCTGCATCATATTCCTCAAATCAAGAGGAAGTTGGGAATCGGTGGTATTCTGTCGAATATCTGCACGTGGTCGTGCCGTGCTTTTACGGATGCAGAGGGTAATAAGCAACCTGGGGCACAGATTGACTTGATAATTGATAGGGGAGACAAGACGATTAATCTCTGTGAGATGAAATTCGTGAATCATCCTTATTCCATCACTCCCGATTATGCGGCTTGGTTAATCAAGCGCAGGGAGTTGTTCAAGCAGGCAACAGGAACGAAGAAGACTCTCCATCTAACGATGATAACTTCGTATGGTGTGGAGCATAATGCCGGTTGGCAAAACATTCAGAACGAGGTGGTGCTGGATGATTTGTTCAAATTAGAATAGATACAATGGCTTTATGGCTGTTGTGTGCCTTCACACAACAGAATCTTTATGTTTCTTGAAAAAAATAATCGGAAAGGATACGACTTTCCGATTATTTTCATTACCTTTGCATGCAGATACCCGTTCGCTCACGCCGAGTTGATGCTTTTCTTCCCTTTAAAAGGGAGATGGCTGAGACGAGGACTTGGGAGGGTTGAGGTATCATACATAATATTAAAGTGCGTTTACTATGCGCTTAGTTCTTGACGAACTGAAACCTGGCAGTTTCAATATCTTATCAAAGACTATGCAACGGTAGATGCTCTCGGGATGTGTATATTTACATCTCTGTACTGATGTGGCACCCTACGCAAGTAGGGTGTCCAATTCGGTATAGGGATAAGTATATCATATCGGCGTGGGCTTCGAAGTTGTTCGTTTCGATAAGATGGGCTTGCCAGGGCCTCAGTTCGTGAAGCGAGCAACGGGCAAGTTCACGCTTTCTTTTTTGTTGTGTATAAACCAGTTGTTTCACATTAAAAAGTACGATTATGGTACGACCAAAATTATCATTTGATGTTAAAGCGGATAAAATGAAAGCGATAGCTGACTATGTCCATACACATGTTTCTTCAATTTCATTCTTGGGAATGCGAAAGGATTAGATGTAAAGAGTGCTATTTTAGAATTGGGAACTATTCTATTGCCTTCTGAGAACCACTTATATTGGAATGTAAGTGGTCGTGTTAAATTGGGCATTGAAAAGGAGGATGGAGTTCTGGAAAACAGCTTCTTTTTTACCTGCGATTGTGAATTGAGCAAAGGTGACGAAGGAGAGCCAATAGTAACTGGGCTAACAAGAATTCAAGTAGGAGAAAGAATATAAACTTAAAAATAGAGATATGAAAGATTTTACTTTTAAACGACAACTTTTGTTTGTCATGTTTATGTTATTGGGGTGTATTTCAAACCAAGCAGCTGATGATGGCTTGATTACCAAGCAAATAACAATCAAGCTGGATAAGGCTGGTACTTTACCTGATAGGATTAGTGAAAGCAAGAAGTATCTGATTACCAATTTGAAGGTTGTTGGTGAAGTTAATGGTACGGATTGGCTTTTTATCCGTGAAATGGCTGGTAGTGATCTTCATGGGGACAAAACCGACGGGAAACTATCTATATTAGATTTGTCTGATGCCAAAATTGTTGAAGGTGGATCTTACTACAATAATTATTACTATTGTACCTTTAATGATCGGTTGGGCGATTATGCTTTTTATGGTTGCAGTGGTTTGACTAACTTGACCATCCCTTCCAGTGTTACTGAGATAGGTTGGTATGCTTTTGAAGATTGCAGTGGTTTGACTAGCTTTACCATCCCTTCCGGTGTTACTTCGATAGGCTGGTCTGTTTTTGAAGGTTGCAGTGGTTTGACTAGCTTGACCATCCCTTCCAGTGTTACTGAGATAGGTTGGCATGCTTTTGAAGATTGCAGTAGCTTGACTAGCTTGACCATCCCTTCCAGTGTTACTTCGATAGGCTCGTGGGCTTTTAGTGGTTGCAGTGGTTTGACTAACTTGACCATCCCTTCCAGTGTTACTGAGATAGGCGATGCGGCTTTTCGTGATTGCAGTGGTTTGACTAGCTTTACCATCCCTTTCGGTGTTACTTCGATAGGCTCGTGGGCTTTTAGTGGTTGCAGTGGTTTGACTAGCTTTACCATTCCTTCCAGTGTTACTTCGATAGGCTCGAAAGCTTTTTCTGGTTGCAGTGGTTTGACAAATCTATATTATATAATAGATGATGAAATTGAGACTTATTTGTCGAAAGGTCATCCTAATATAGGCGTAAATTGTGGAATTGAGTATTATCTGAATGATAAGAAAATAACATCAGTAGTAATACCTTCAACTATTACAGAGTTGGGAAAATATGCCTTTCAGAATTGTAGAGATTTGACCTCTGTTTATGTTAGTTGGCCAGTTCCACTCTCTGCCAGTTCTGCTTTTTCTGGAGCAGATATAAGTAAATGTACTCTATATGTTCCACAAGGAACAGAACAAGACTATTGGCTTTCTCCTGGATGGGGCGATTTTGGAAAGATAGTAGAGTTCGATGCAACTGGCATTGATAAGGTTACAACCTCAAATGATGCCAAGGAACTCTCTCGCTATTCAGTAAATGGTCAGCGATTGTCTGCTCCAGCCAAGGGCTTGAACATCGTGAAGTATAGCGATGGTAGTGTGAAGAAAGTTGTTGTTCAATAGTTTCGGCTAGCGAACTAGTAGGTAAAGAATTCTTTTGGGCACGAGTAATCGTGCCCTTTTTGATTTCTAATCTATCTTAGATCTTAACTTTTTGCCTTTAAATTCCCCAAAAGTATGTCTTTTTTCGAGATTTGGGGATTTTGACGACAAATATTGTATCTTTGCACTGTTTATTTAACGCACATTAATTTAACGGCTGTTACATTATGAAGTGCGGCTTGGTTAATCAAGTGCAAGCAAATTTTAAATTAGTGATTTTAGAATAACTAACTGAGAAATTACTAAAAATAAAAAAGAGCGGAAGAACAACCGGGGGTTAACAGAGTTAACAGTTAACAGTTGTTTTTCCGCTCTTTCTTCTCTAGACTTTTGAATATTCTGTATGATTTTACCACAATTCTGCTGGCGACAGATCCTTGTCCTTTCTGCCCATCAGATAGTAATCGGCAAGGAACTGGAGGTTTGCCTGGGTAATCTTCAAGCCTTCCTCCTTCACATATCGGCTGGTGAAGATATTGGCGTCAGGCAACATATTGTTGTCTATCAGCTTGCACACAATCTCGTAAGGAAGTGGGCGGCCGTTGCCGCTGATGATACTGAAGCAGTCTTCCTCAGCGCGCTCAGCGTTGTAGTAAGGATTCTCAGGCGAAGCGATGCAGTGGGCAAAGCCGAAACTGATATTGATGCCTGTGTAAGGACTTGCACTCACGATGATGCCCTTCTCGTATTTCTGTGGGAATCGGATGTCCTTAGGCAATTCGAACTCAATCTTCTTGAGGAACTCCTTCAGGGTCTTCACATCCTCCAGGAAGATGAACTTGTCGCCATAATCCTTTGCCTTCAGCAGGTTGTAATCGTGGATAGCCTTCTCGCGATCTACGCTAGCCTCCATCTTCTCGATCTTCTCCTTGAATTCCTTATCCTCCCAGAGCTTGTGGGTAGGCATTTCAGCCGTAATCTTCTCAAGCCACTCTAAGGAAGTAAGCGCCAGAAGATTGCTTCTGCTGGCAATGGTCATCTCCATCTGTACGGAGTAGGCCATAGGCTCTGTAAGTCCCTGAGGAGAATTTGCCATCTGCTGGAGAGCGAACTGCAGGCGTTGGCGATTGCCCACATTGAAGTAGCAGCCATAGTGAAACCAAGCCAATGTGTCGCGGCGGTGGATTTCGTCGAGCTGCTTCTCTTCTTCTTCATTCTGCCCCTCCAGTACAGGCATTTCGCTCAGATAGGTAATCAGGCGCTCATTCTCAGGCGCACTCTCGTATTCCTTGTCAAGCAGATTATAGGCAAGCTTGGCAGCCAGCGTCATCGTGCTGAAGAGGAAAGGAACGGCTTCCTGAATGTAGGTGCTCTGCTGGTAATGGTGCCAGCACAGGAACTTGATGTCGGCGAAGTTGATTTCTTCCGGATCGTAGGCTGGAACATCTTCGTTCAGGGTATTCGGAACGAAATCGTCCTCGTTCTCATAGAAAGGAATGTAGGAACCGTAGCGCTTCTTGCATTCCGCAGTAAACGTCTTCCAGATTCCTGCACCGGAAATCACATCCTCAAAGTAGCCCGCAATGCTGAGTGCAAGCTGCTTGGCATCCTCCACATTCTTAAACTGATGGGTGAAGCACGCCTCGTCGAGGGCGTGGTATATTTCGTTAGCCAGTTCTGTATAGTACTGATCTACTTCGTTTGGTTTCTCGTATGGATGCATTGCCATCCAATCTTGGGTGAAAATTACCTTTTTCATTTTTTTCGATTCTTTGTTATTCGAGGTTAAGCGATGTCGTTGTGACGCGATATTCGTTCTTCTCGGTTGATGTTTATGATTCTTGTTAGCTAGTTCGGAGCAATATAGCCCGATTTACCTGTAAAGATAATGCAAAGATAATGATTTCTGCGCAAAAAATGCAAGAAACTCGCATTTTTTTCGTATCTTTGCACCCGAATTTAGGCAATCTTAATAAATACGTACGATTGCCGCAAGCGTTTCGGAAGGATTTTGCACCCTAATTCATGGCTGGGAGGGTGAATTCGGCCTTCCATTTTGATTATAATGAATTAAGGTTAAAAAGATTTGAAGACATTTGAAGAATTGGGCGTGAGCGAGGAGATTCGCCGTGCCATCGAAGAGCTTGGATTTGAAAATCCAATGCCAGTTCAGGAAGAAGTAATCCCATATTTGCTTGGTAATAAGAACGACGTGATTGCGTTGGCGCAGACCGGTACGGGTAAGACAGCATCTTACGGTATTCCGGTTATCCAGAAAACTGATGCCAGCAGCAAGCAGACACAGGCTATCATCCTCAGTCCTACACGTGAGCTCTGTCTCCAGATAGCAGACGATTTGAACAGTTTTGCCAAGTACATCGACGGTTTGCATATTGCCGCAGTTTATGGCGGTACCGACATCGGAAGCCAGATTCGCACCCTGAAGCATGGTGTGCAGATTATCGTGGCTACCCCTGGCCGTTTGCTCGATTTGATTAATCGTGGCGTGGCTCAGTTGGAGAACGTGAACAACGTGGTGCTTGATGAGGCTGACGAGATGCTGAACATGGGCTTCTCTGAGAGCATCAATGCCATCTTCGAGAACGTGCCTGAGGATAGAAACACCCTGCTCTTCTCGGCTACCATGAGCAAGGACATCGAGAAGATTGCCCTCAACTACCTGCACGACCACAAGGAAATCGTAGTGGGTTCGCGTAACGAGGGTGCTGAGCATGTAAACCACATCTACTATCTGGTAAATGCCAAGGACAAATATCTCGCCCTGAAGCGCGTGGTGGATTTCTATCCACGCATCTTTGCGATTATCTTCTGCCGCACCAAGCTGGAGACTCAGGATATTGCAGATAAGCTGATTAAGGATGGTTATAATGCAGAGGCGCTGCACGGCGACTTGAGTCAGCAGCAGCGTGACCTCACCATGCAGAAGTTCCGCAACCATACCGTTCAGTTCCTGGTGGCTACCGATGTGGCTGCCCGTGGTCTGGACGTAGATGATCTGACTCACGTTATCAACTACGGTTTGCCTGATGATGTGGCAAGTTACACCCACCGAAGCGGTCGTACCGGTCGTGCCGGAAAGAAGGGAACATCCATCTCTATCATCCATACCAGAGAGAAGTTCAAGGTTCGCCAGATTGAGAAGCAGATTGGCAAGGACTTCGTGGATGGCGTTTTGCCAACTCCAGAGGAAATCTGCAAGAAGCAGCTCTTCAAGACCATGGACGACATCATGAAGACCGATGTGGATGAGGATCAGATTGAACCATACATGGCTGAAATCAACCGCCAGTTTGAGTACATCGACAAGGAGGACATCATCAAGAAGATGGTGACCATCACCTTCGGTAAGTTCCTCGATTACTATAAGAATGCTCCTGAGATTATCAAGCCAGAAACAGGCAAAGGCTCCCGTGGCGGAGAAGGCCGTGGAAGCCGTGGAAGCCGTGGCGAAGGCCGTGGCAAGGTTTCCAATGGTCGCAGAAAGCATGAGACTGAGGCTGGTTTCAAGAGACTGTTCATCAACCTGGGTAAGGCGGATGGTTTCTATCCGGGCGAAATCATGCAGTATCTGAACAAGCACGTGAAGGGTCGCCAGGAGGTGGGTCACATCGACCTGCTGAGTAAGTTTGCCTACATCGAGGTGCCAGAGGAGGATGCTAAGCGCGTGATGAAGGCTTTGAACGGTACTGAGTATAAGGGCAGAACCGTAAGATGTAACGATGCTGATGAGGAAGGTCATGGCAGAGCAGCCCGTGGTGGACGCAGTTCTGAGGGCAGAGGCGGTCGTTCTTCAGAAAGAGGCGGACGCAGCCGCAGAGGTTCTTCTGATGATGCAAGAGACTCTCGTGATTCTCGTGGAAAGGGAGGACGTGGAAGCCGTGGTGAATCTCGTGGCGGCAGAAAGTCTCGCTCTCAGGAGGATACAGGCGATTGGCGCCAGTTCTTCCAGAACAACGACAACGTGAAGTTCAAGGGCGAGGAGCCAAACTTCGAGGAAGAAGGCTGGGCTCGCCGCAGACCTAAGAAGAAGTAATTTAGGCAGCGATTTATAATAAGATGAAAGCCTGCATCAAAGGGATGTTTTGATGCAATATCCGTATTTTGCGGTAAAAATACAGCGATTTCTTTGGTAAATTGCGGTATTTTTACCGCATTTTTTGTATATTTGCAGCCGTAAACATCAAATAAGGCAAGAAATATGGAATTATTGAAGCAACTTTCTGACAATCTTATCAAGCGTACCGATACTCGATACCTACGATATATGTATCATCAGATTCCTTGGTCGAATCGGATGACGGCCCTTGTTGGACCTCGTGGAGTCGGCAAGACAACACTTCTTTTGCAGTATATCAAATTGAATCTTCAGATGAAAGACACACTCTACGTGAGTGCGGAATCCATCTATTTCGCTAATCATACTCTCTTTGAAACTGCAATGAAGTTTAGCCAACTTGGAGGCAAGCATCTTTTTATCGATGAAATACATAAATATAAGGGATGGGCTACAGAACTTAAGATGATATACGATAATCTCCCAACCTTGCAAGTGGTATTTACCGGTTCTTCTGTGCTTGATATTTTTAAAGGTACAGCAGATTTAAGTCGACGAGTACTGGTCTTTACGATGCAAGGCCTGTCTTTTCGTGAATACATCGGTATGGAAAAGGGCATAGACATTCCTGTCTCTACATTGGAACAAATCGTAAATAATGAGGTCGTATTGCCGGAGGAGATAGAGCATCCGTTGGCATTATTTCATGAATATTTGCGCAAGGGCTACTATCCTTTTTCTAAGGATGAGGGCTATAGGATGCGACTGAATCAAGTGGTGAGTATGACTTTGGAGACGGATATTCCACAATATGCCAATTATACGGTGATGGTGTCCAGAAAATTGAAGGAACTGATGCAGGTAATAGCTGATAGTGTGCCTTTCAAGCCAAACATGAGTACCATTGCTACAACTATCAAGGTAGATCGCAATAACCTGCCCGATTACTTCGAACTGATGGAGCGTGCAGGTTTGATAGCCCAACTCCATGAGTCCACTGGAGGAGTGCGTGGTTTGGGCAAGGTAGAAAAGGTGTATCTTGATAATACCAACCTCTCCTTTGCACTCTCTTCTTCGATGCCTGATATTGGCAATCAGCGAGAGACTTTCTTTTTTAATCAGATGCGTGTGAATCATGCTGTCTTCAATTCTCCAATCTCTGATTTCATGATAGAAGACAAGACTTTTGAGATTGGTGGTAAAAAGAAAGGTCAGAAGCAGATTTCTGAGGCAAAAGAGGGATATATTGTGAAGGATGATATAGAGACAGGCATGGGTAATGTTATTCCACTCTGGGCTTTTGGTATGAACTATTAGACAATTATAAGCAAATGAAGAAATCTATTCTTATCGCTTGCCTGGGACTGATATGCGCTCAGCGATTTCAATCCTTCTTTTGAAATAACAGTGGATGAATTGAACCTTAATTCCGCAACACTTTGATTTAACTTTATTTATA
>UMDP01028545.1_pt1 | contig 35119 bp, 15 predicted proteins | sample 1964521 | NCBI WGS metagenome assembly UMDP01 (sample SAMEA4835997, study PRJEB28245) | human gut metagenome | biome: gut microbiome; material: fecal sample | place: Denmark | collected 2008 | reverse complement strand
GAGCGTCTGCTCCGCGCCATCTTCGGCGAGAAGAGCCGCGAGGTGCGTGACACCTCGCTGCGCGTGCCTCACGGCGAAACCGGTACGGTGATCGCCGTCAAGGAGATCACTCGCGAGGATGCCGAGGAAGACGGCGACGAGCTGCCGAACGGCGTGAACCAGATGATCCGCGTCTACATCGCGCAGCATCGTAAGATCACCCAGGGCGACAAGCTGTCTGGCCGCCACGGCAACAAGGGTGTTATCTCCCGCATTCTGCCGGAAGAGGATATGCCGTTCCTTGCCGACGGTACTCCGGTCGACATCATGCTGAACCCGCTGGGCGTGCCTTCTCGAATGAACCTTGGCCAGGTGCTGGAACTGCACTTGGGCTGGATCGCGCACGCCGGCTGGGACATCTCCCTTGATCCGGATACCGAAGCCGCTTGGAAGAAGTACATTCCGCAGGGCGCCGAAAAGGGCGAGCCGGGCACTCCGGTGGCAACTCCGGTGTTCGACGGCGTTCGTCCGGAAACCATCAAGGGCCTGCTGTCCTGCACCCTTCCGGATCGCGACGGCAACAAGCTGGTCGGCGACGACGGCAAGGCTGTGCTGTTCGACGGCCGTACCGGCGAACCGTATCCGAAGCCGATCTCCGTTGGCTACATGTACATGCTGAAGCTGCACCACCTGGTCGACGACAAGATCCACGCGCGTTCCACTGGCCCGTACTCCATGATCACCCAGCAGCCGTTGGGCGGTAAGGCTCAGTTCGGTGGCCAGCGTTTCGGCGAGATGGAAGTGTGGGCCCTCGAGGCCTATGGCGCCGCCTACACGCTGCATGAAATGATGACCACCAAGTCCGATGACGTCGACGGCCGCGTGCGTGTCTACGGTGCCATCGTGAAGGGCGACAACCTGCCGCCGGCAGGCATTCCGGAATCCTTCAAGGTGCTGCTTAAGGAAATGCAGTCCCTGTCGCTGAACGTCGAAGTGCTCAACGCCGAAGGCGTGGCCATCGACATGAAGGACGAGGACGACGATCCGTCTACTTCCTCCGACGATTTGGGCTTCAACATTGGCGCACGTCCTGACGCGGCCGCCAAGGAAGACCAGGTTGTGGAAGAACCTGAATTCCAGTGATCCCAAGGCTGGTCGCGTTGCCTGACAGCGCGGCGCGACCAGCCTGATGAAACGTGATTAAGCATTAAGAATCGATAGACAGGACAATAGAGTGCTGGACGTCAACGCATTTGACAAACTGAGGATTGGCCTGGCCACCGCCGACGACATCCGTAACTGGAGCCACGGTGAGGTCAAGAAGCCTGAAACCATCAACTACCGTACCCTGAAACCGGAGAAAGACGGCCTGTTCGGCGAGCAGATCTTCGGACCTACCCGCGACTGGGAATGCGCCTGCGGCAAGTACAAGCGCGTGCGCTTCAAGGGCATCGTCTGCGAACGCTGCGGTGTGGAAGTCACCAAGAGCCGTGTTCGTCGTGAGCGCATGGGCCATATCGAGCTTGCCGCTCCGGTGACCCACATCTGGTTCTTCAAGGGTGTTCCGTCCCGTTTGGGCTACCTGCTGGACATCGCTCCGAAGGATCTGGAAAAGGTCATCTACTTCGCCGCCTACATGGTCACCAGCGTCGATGAGGAACAGCGTCATGAGGATCTTCCGGGTCTGCAGGACGAGTTCGACAACGATATCGCCAACTTGGAGAAGCGCCGCAACGCGGAAATCGAAGAGCGTGCCAAGAAGGTCGAAGCCGATCTGGCTGAACTTGAGGCCGAAGGCGAAGCCAAGGGCTCCGCACGCGCCAAGCTGCGCAACAGCGCCGAGCGTGAAATGGCCGCCATCCGCGTTCGTTTCGACGAGCAGATCCAGCGTCTGAGCGCCGTGTTCGACCGCTTCAAGAACCTGAAGCCGGGCGACATGGAAGGCGACGTCGACCTGTGGCGTGAGATGGAAGACCGCTACGGCGATTACTTCGAAGGCTGCATGGGCGCCGAAGCCATTAAGAAGCGCCTGCAGGACTTCGATCTTGAAGCCGCTTCCAAGCAGCTGCGCGAAGAGATCGACACCGGTACCGGCCAACGCAAGGCCCGCGCCCTGAAGCGTCTGAAGGTCGTCAACGCCTTCCTGACCACCGGCAACAAGCCGGAGGCCATGGTGCTCGACGTGATTCCGGTCATTCCGCCGGATCTGCGCCCGATGGTGCAGCTCGACGGTGGCCGTTTCGCCACTTCCGATCTCAACGACCTCTACCGTCGTGTGATCAACCGTAACAACCGTCTGAAGCGACTGATCGAGCTCGGCGCTCCTGAAATCATGCTCAACAACGAGAAGCGCATGCTGCAGGAAGCCGTCGATTCCCTGTTCGACAACGGTCGTCGTGGCCGCCCGGTCACCGGCGCCTCCAACCGTCCGCTGAAGTCCCTGAGCGACATGCTCAAGGGTAAGCAGGGTCGTTTCCGTCAGAACCTGCTCGGTAAGCGTGTGGATTATTCCGGCCGTTCCGTGATCGTGGTCGGTCCGTCCCTGCGCATGCACCAGTGCGGTCTGCCGAAGCCGATGGCCCTCGAGCTGTTCAAGCCGTTCGTCATCAAGCGCCTTGTCGACCTCAACTATGCCCAGAACATGAAGAGCGCCAAGCGTCTCGTGGACCGCGGCGACTCCGAAGTGTGGGGCGTGCTCGAAGAGGTCATCGCCGAGCATCCGGTGCTCCTGAACCGTGCACCTACGTTGCACCGTCTGGGTATTCAGGCATTCGAGCCGATTCTGGTGGAAGGCAAGGCCATCCACCTGCCGCCGCTTGCCTGTGCCGCATTCAACGCCGACTTCGATGGCGATCAGATGGCAGTCCACCTGCCGCTGTCCGCTGAAGCCCAGGCTGAAGCACGCTCCCTGATGATGGCTTCCGACAATATTCTGAAGCCGGCTGACGGCCACACCGTGACCATGCCGAGCCAAGATATGATCCTCGGTCTGTACTACCTGACCACCGTCATCGACGGTGCCAAGGGCCAGGGCCGCGTGTTCTCCTCGCTGGAAGAGGCCGAAATGGCCCTCGACAAGCATGAGATCGACATGCAGGCCAAGGTGCTTATCCGCCTTCCGGAAGACTTTGTGCTGCCGAAGGGCTGGGAGCCGAGCGAAATCGAAGTCGTCGATCCGGAACCGGGCAGCCCGGCCGTGGTGAAGGAAGAGCGCTTCCATGATGGTTCCGTGCTTTTCGCAACCTCCTATGGCCGTATTCTGTTCAACAGCACGCTGCCGGTGGATTACCCGTTCGTGAACGATCAGGCTCCGAAGAAGCGTCTGAGCAAGATCGTCGACGACATCGCAACCCGTTACTCCACCGCACAGGTGGCGGCAACGCTGGACGCGCTGAAGGATATGGGCTTCACCCGCGCACCGTGGTCCGGTGTGTCCTTCGCGTTCTCCGACGTTATCCAGCCGTCCGAGCGCGACGAGTACATCGAGAAGTACGAAGCCGAAGCCGACAAGGTCAACGAGAACTACGAAATCGGTATGCTCACCGAAGAGGAGCGCCGTCAGGAACTCATCGACCTGTGGACCAAGTGCACCAGCGAGGTTTCTGAGGCGGTCGAGGAACACTTCGACTCCAAGAACAACCTGGCTATCATCGTGCAGTCCGGTGCACGAGGAAACATGATGCAGATCAACCAGATCGCAGGCATGCGAGGCCTCGTGGCTAACCCGAAGGGCGAGATCATTCCTCGACCGGTGAAGTCCAACTACCGTGACGGCCTGTCCGTGCTGGAATACTTCATCTCCCAGCACGGTGCACGTAAGGGTCTGGCCGATACCGCACTGCGTACCGCAGAGTCTGGCTACCTGACCCGTCGTCTGGTGGACGTTTCCCAGGACGTAATCGTGCGCGAAGAGGATTGCGGCACCAAGCGTGGCCTGACGATGAAGGTCGGCGAGCGTGATGCTGAAGGCAACCTGCATCTGGTCAAGGCCGCCGATGGCGGTCCGTACTCCCGTCTGCTCGCAACCGACGTGATCGATCCCGCCGACGGCGAGACCGTGCTGTACAAGGCCGGTGACGCGCTGTCCATGGACGTGCTCAACGATCTTGTTGCCCACGACGTGGAAGAGGTCAAGGCCCGTTCCGTGCTTACCTGCGAATCCAAGCGCGGCGTGTGCGCCAAGTGCTATGGCTGGTCGCTGGCCACCAACAAGCTGGTGGATGTCGGCGAGGCCGTTGGCATCGTGGCCGCACAGTCCATCGGCGAGCCTGGTACCCAGCTGACGCTGCGTTCCTTCCACTCCGGTGGCGTTGCTTCCGCATCCGATATCACCCAGGGTCTCCCTCGTGTTACCGAGCTTTTCGAAGCCCGTACTCCGAAGGGTGAGGCCCCGATCGCAGAGTTCGCTGGCGTGGTCAAGGTGGAAGACACCGAGCGCGGCCGTCAGGTCATCCTGAAGCCGGACGACGATTCCGTCGAGCCGATCGCCTACCCGGTGACCCGCCGCGCCCCGATGATGGTCAAGGACGGCGATCATGTCGAAGCCGGCACCCAGCTGATCGAAGGCTCCGTCGATCCTAAGAAGATCCTGCGCATCCTCGGCCCGCGTGCTGCCCAGGTGAACATTGTGGAGGAAGTGCACACCGTGTACCGCTCCCAGGGCGTGGATATCCACGATAAGCACATCGAGGTCATCGTGCACCAGATGCTGCGTCGTATCACGGTGATCGATTCCGGCGATACCGACCTTCTTCCGGGTGAACTGGTGGATCAGGCCCGCTTCAAGGCCGCCAATATGAAGGCCGTGAAGGAAGGTGGCAAGCCTGCTGCCGGTCGTCCGGAGCTGATGGGCATCACCAAGGCCTCGCTGGCAACCGATTCCTGGCTGTCCGCGGCTTCCTTCCAGGAGACCACCCGCGTGCTTACCGAAGCCGCTCTGAGCCAGAAGGTCGATGACCTCAAGGGCCTCAAGGAGAACGTCATCATCGGTAAGCTCATCCCGGCAGGTACCGGCCTTGCCCGTTACCGTAACGCCGTGGTCGAGCCTGACAAGGCCATTCGCGACACCATCTACCCGAACTTCGGTTTGGGTGGCGACGAGTCCGATGCCGCCTTCGGCGACGCCGATCTGTCCGAAGTCGACTTCTCGAACATCGACTTCGGAGATCTGAAGCTCGGCGACGACTTCAATCCGGATGACTTCCTGGACGACAATGGCGGTCAGATGGATTTGGGCGACACCCTGTGATCCGAAAAGCGATGATGGAATGGCATAACGTCTGAAATCATCTCAATACATGAATGGGGATTGGCTGGAAACAGCTGATCCCCATTTTTTAATGCGGAACTATTTTTAATGCGGAACTGCAGTTGCTGCGATCCCTACGACAACAGTCAGCCTATTGCGGAACCGTACGTATTGCAGAGCGGATATCTTCATCGCAAAATCGCATGGCAAATTACAATGAAGGTATGAGCTTTCTTCCATATCCGCCTCCACCTGAACCAGGTTGGTATGACGATGATGCCACAGTAATGTCTTCTCTCGTTGAGCCCGCCATGGCGGAGGCTGCGCAGTCGCAGCCAACATCGCAGCCAACATACGAATCACCGGAATCCCAAGCATTCCAAGCATTGGAAAATGTGCAGGAATCCGCGGAATCGTATGCGGCGAACATACAGCCGGTGGAACAGGCTGCCGCGGCGCTGGAACCGTCCGACGTCGAACCGGTCAATGACGATGATGACATCGACTGGGATGGCACGGTGCTGTCTTCGGCATTCACCATGAAGCAGCCGAAGCTGGAGTATGTGCTTTACAACGAGCAGACCGGCCAGGAAGTGATCGTCGATATGGGTGTGCTGCTGGGACGCAAGCCTTCCGCTGAAGTGCCGGAAGGTGCGAAATTCGTGAAGTTGGAGGATCCGACGCGCACCATCTCACGCAATCATGCGGCGATCAGCTTCGATCAGGATGGCGTATTGTGGATCGAGGATTACGGTTCGCTCAACGGCACGTACATCATTCAAGGCAATGAGGAGATCAAGGTCGAACGCAAGCCGATGAAGCTTGACGCGCCTTGCACGGTGCGTATCGGAGACCAGTTCTTCACTTTCGAACAGCGCTGATTTCCTTCGCGCCGCGATACATGTTGCGTCGTCAATCCATAAATGAGGATGACGGCGCAACGAACATATTATGGTACGAAAGCTTACCAATGCAAGCGGCTTTTATTAGGCCTTGTTTGGCGGCTTTCGTCGGGCTTTTGCCAAGTTCTACTAAGGGGTTACCGTCGCAGACGGATGGCTGCGTTGATGGCGGAATCATTGAGACCGGCAAGCCAGTTGAGCAGATCCGGGTAGATATGCGGATTGCGCGCAAGGAAGGGGTGCAGCTCCGGAGCTTTGCTTGCGATTTCAGCCATCAGCATCTGATCTTCCGTGGTCATGGCCAATTCCGCGGTGAAACCAGCATTCGACGCGACTGGCTCTTGCGGCTGAATCGGCGAAAAATCAGCCACTTCAGACAGGTCTGCGGGGTTGGTATATGGGTCGACGTATTCCGTCGAAGCATCGTTCGCCATATTCGATGCAGGTGTTGCCGCAAACGGTTCAGGCTGGCATTGCTGGGTTGCCGGCGGCTGGTGCTGCGCCTGATATTGCACTTCCGATGATTGCTGCGGCTGCTGGTATTGCACCTGCTCGCTTGGCATCTGGTATTGCGCCTGTTCAGAAGCCGTCTCGGCCTCCTGCTGCATGATTCCGTCCTGCGGAACCGGCCACCCCATCGCGACCAGCTGCTGTCGTGCGCGTTCGTCGCCGAATTGGGCGACCCAACGTTTCAGACCCGGATACGCACGCGGATTGGCAACCACATTCGCGCCGAATTCCGGATTTTCGTAAGCGATTTTCGCCAGAAACACGGGATCTGCGTTCGGATCCTGCACGGCCGCGACCGCGGCATCGAAATCGACCATCATGATCTCCTTATCTCGTGTTCTGTAAATATTGTATTGAATACGCTGATATAACGTGACAAATCCGATTATTGACGATTGTCATTGCGAGAACATGCGCATTATTGGACGGCACGTAACGTTTGCAATGTGCTTTCCTGTAAATCGCCGATATCCTCGTGATCGTCGATTTTGCTGACGTTCCAATCGTCATTTGCCGAATAATCCGATGATTTGCCGCATATATCAAGCACAATCACGGTGACGTTGTCGTTGCCGCCCGCGTCGAGCGCGGACTGCACCAGCATATCCGCGGCGACTTGCGGATCGCCATATGCGGCCGCTACATCGGCGAGCAGTTCCCGATCGATCTGCGCGTGCAGGCCATCCGAGCAGATGATGAAACGTCCCGTGGAGCGCGCCGCATACCAGTCCGGCTGAATGCCGTCAGGAGCGCCGACGCATTGGGTGATGATATTGCGCGGTATGCATCGGTTCGCCTCGTCCGGTAGCATTTCGCCGGTGTCGATGGCGTTCTGCCGTTCGGAATGGTCACGTGTGATCCGGGTCAGCGACTCCGCCATCCAATGGCCTTCCGCATCGGCGCGCATATGGTAGGTGCGTGAATCTCCGACATTGATGACGTAGCAGTACTCATCGATGGCTTGTTCATGCACGCTATCTTCAACGCGAGTCGGCAGCACCACGCCGGTGATGGTGGTTCCGGCGATGCCGCCAAGCTCCTGGCCAAGTTCGAGCACCTGTTGCTGCGATTGGCTCAACGCATGTTCGATGGACGTACGGTTGCGCGACGGCTGTTCGGCAAGCTGCGAGAAACATGCCGCCACCTGTGCGCTGGCCCGCTCGCCGCCTTTGCCGCCGCCCATGCCATCGCATACGACATATACGCCACGGCTGGCGAGAGCGTTGTCTTGGTTGTTTTTTCTTTTGCACCCGACATTGCTATTCAGGCCGGCCTCGATGCTACGGAAGATCATGAGTCCCGTCCTTTCTTACGATTGTGCTTCCGATCGCTGCCGTTGTTCCGCCCGCTGCGGTTGCTGCGGAAGTGGAAAACGTCGGCAAGCGAAAGTTTGGCACGCCATCGGCGTAACGTCGGCAATGACTTGAGCATGTACTTGCGTTCCTGCGCAATATCGCGCCAATACTGCTGCACATGCTCTTCGTTGACGAAATTACCGGAGAAGGCCGCGTAATCGGCTTGCGCGCCCAAAGCGAGCAAGGTCTCGCGGGAAATATCCATCTGATTCGCGATCGAAACCGCCTGTTCGCTGCGTGTGCCTCGAATGTCGAGTCCGCTTTGCCGTGCGAGCGCGGCGACCGATTGCCAGCCGGCTGCCACACGCTGCTGCGTGCTGCCGTGTTTTCTTGATCGTGCCAGTGCGATCGCTTTGATGGCGAGCAGGAGACCGCATATGATGAGCAGCGTCCATAGAGGGCTTCCGTAGATGGCTACTTTTCTTGCGATTCTGCCGAAATGCTGCCAGAACAGGTTGGCTGAGGTTTCGTCGGCCATGCTTCCGCCGATTGAGGACTTGCCTTTGGCCTGGGTGTCGTCGCGTAGCGGGTCGGTGAGTGGTACCGGGGGCTGGCGTACCAGGGTTTGCGGATTCGGTGGGGTGAGGTTCTGGTTTTCGTCGGGGACTTTGGTTTCCTTTGGCGTTGGATAGAATGCCACCCAACCGTAGCAGTCCAGTTTGATTTCCACCCATGCGGTCACGTCGTTGCCGGTGAATTTCGTGATGGTGGTTGTTCCTTGTTCTTCGGTGCGGCTTTCGCTGATTTCACCTTCGTCGTCTTTTGGCAGGAATCCGAGTACCACACGGCTGGGAAGACCTAGGCTGCGTGCCATCAATGCCATGGCGGAGGCGTATTGTTCACTGTCTCCGACCATGGCCGTTCCGGCGAGCAGTTGGTCGATGCGGTAGTTGCCGTGGCCTGCGGTTGACGGGTAGTCGCCGCTTAATCCGTGTGAGAACCAACCGGATTCTTTGAGCTTTTCGGCTAAGGCCTGGGCCGCTTCGCCGCCTTTGGATTGGCCTCCGGCGATGGCTGTGGCGAGTTTGTCTACGCAGTCGGGCACATCTTCGGCTTTTGGCTGGCTGATGGCGGCCGCGTCTGTTTTGGCGATCTGTTTGTCGGTGGGAACCATTGGCATGATGCCGGTTTCCGTGTAGGTGAGACCTTCGGAGGTGCGTGAGGGGTAGATGGCCGACATGGTGTCGCTGTTGTAGTAGAACGAGTCGGAGTTTTCGCTGTTGTCGAATGTCACGCTGGATGCGGCTCCGGCCATGGGCAGCCAGTAGTCGCTGAGTCCTTTGTCCACGGTGAATGTGGCGGTGAATTTCTTGCCTTCGGCATTGTTGGTGATGGAGGTGCCGACACGTCGGTAATTGGAGGAGTCCGACGACATGGTGGAGTCGGACAGATTCCATACGTTGCCGTCGAAACGGTCCATGACCGCTAGTCGCACGCTTGATCCAGCGGGCAGGTTTTCGACGGTGAGGAGCACATCGTCCTTACTGTTTGTAATGTACGAGCGCATGCCGCTTAACGGACTGGTGTAATTGTACGGGCTAAGCGGCGGATCATAATGGTCGCGCAGAATGGTGCGGTCCTGATCGACGACGAGGCATCCTCCAATCGCCAATGTGACGGAAAGCACCACGATCACGACGGAACTGAGCCAACGTCCCAATTCCAGTAATTTCCAACGTGCGCTGATCCAAATCACCAATATGAGCGCCATTATGGTGCCTACGAACATGCGGTAATAGCCGGAAGATGAGCCGAGCAGCGCGCAAATCGCAAGATTGGCGGTAACGGGAATAATGTCGATCATGGTGAATCGGCCATCTTCAGTCACTGCGAAAATGCCGGTCAGTAGCGCGAACCACAGGCAGATGGTCCATACGGCCAGCAAACAGCCATCGGCGGTACCGGTGGGAGGTTCGACCGACAGAATGAATTTGAACGATCCGAGCATGTTCATCCAGCCTTGTGTAAGCGTGCGCAAGGTCGGAACAATATGGGCGATGGTGGTGTCGTTGAGGAACAGTACAGGGCCGACAACCAGCTGGGCGACGGCCATGAACAGCATCTGCCACCAGAGACGAAGCGTCGGAACCGTGCCTGCGAGCGCCACGAGAGATCCGATGATGGTGGCCGGAAGGGCGGCGAGCGCCCAGGATGCGGCCGATCCGTAGACGTCGATGAGGTTGCTGGCGGCGGCGAGGGTGAGTAGGGCTGCGACGAGCAGGCTTGCGTATTGCGAGGCGCGTGTCCGGCGTAGGTAGGGGAGTGCCTGTGATTTGCCGTCTCGTGACATCCAGATGACGGAGTGTGTGGAGTCGGCCCATGAGCCGGTGCCGGTTCCGGTGAAGGTGTTGCCGAATCCGGTGGTGCGGCCGGTGTCGCCGGTGTTGGTGTTGTGGGTGGAAAGTCCTGTGGTGCTCATTCCAGTACCCCCATGATCATTGGGAGATCGTCTAGGTTTCCTACGGTCGCCAGGGTGAAATCGGCGTATCGTTTGATGGCGCGTGGCTGTCCGATGGCGGTTTGCAGTACCACGCAGGTTGCGGATCGGGGGAGTGCGAGCGCCATGTGTTTGATTTCGTCGATGTTTTTGAGCCTGCCGACGGTGATGTAGTAGAACGATGAGTCGGGGGCATGGGCGAGGGTGGTTTGCGCCAGATTCGGATTGTCGCTGATATCGGGGGAGATGGCGCTGCAGCCGTCAAGGAATTCCGTGGAGTTGCGTGGCATGATGCGTTCGGTTCCCGCGTGTGAGGTCACCGGTCGGTTTTGGAGCAGGCATTGCACGCCGATGGAGGCATGGACGGATACCGCCAGTTCGAATTCGTCGGAGCTCACATAGTCGTCGGGGTTCACGCTGATGGTCAATGCGGTGTCGGTGCGTCGGGTCGCCTCGTATTGACGGATCATCAGTGCGCCTGTTTTTGCGGAGCTGAGCCAGTGCACGTTGCGTACGTCGTCGCCTGGCTCGTATTCACGCAGTCCGTAGAAATCGAGGTCGTCGTCGACGATTTCGCCGCTTGGCTGGCCTTCGAGATCTCGCGGAATTCCGGCGTTGAGTGTGTTCAGCATAACGGTTTTCGGGTGGATGAACACGTTGATTTGGTCGACAAGTTTCTTTTCGTGTCGTACGAGTCCGAATGGGTCGCCTTTGCGTATGGACAGGGGGCCGACCGGCAGTACCGCGCGGGAGACGGCGGTGAATTCCACGGTGGTTTGGCGTGATTGGCCGGCGGCGAGCATGGGGATGGAGAATCGTTCGTGGCTGTCTCCGATGGGCAGGTCGCCGCGTGCTGATGTGGTTGGCGTGCGCCCTGGATTGTCGACGCACACATCGACTTTCACCGTGTCTGACACGGTGACGCGCCTGCTGGACACGTCTATGGTGGCGGTGAACGACGTGTTGCCGAGCGACAGCATGATGGCGGCGACCATCATGCATGCGAACACGATCGCCATGGTCAGCAGTTCATGCCAGCTGAGGATTGTGAACGCTATGAGTGAGGCGATGGCGAGTCCGGTCACGGCCCATCCGAGCGGCGACACGTATGGGGTGACCAGTCGTTTGATGCGATGCTTGATGCGTCGCAGGGATCGTTGCATGGTTCTCCTGCGCTGCATGGTTTTGGATTGTCGCATGCTTGACCTTTCGGGGGTTTACGAACGTTTCGTGTGGGGTGTGCGCTTTGCGTGTGCCGTGCCGTACGCGGCTGGCTGCGCCGTGCGTTTCAGGCGGTGGCGCCCACGGTCGGTGAAGGCACTTCATTGAGGATCTGTTCGATCATCTGTTCGGGGGTGGATCCCGCGAATGTGGCCTCCGCGGTGAGCGTGATGCGGTGTGCGAGCACGACGACGGCCAGTTGCTTCACATCGTCGGGCACCACGTATCCGCGATTGCTGGACGCGGCCCACACGCGGGCGCATCGGGTCAGTGCGAGCGCGCCTCGCATGGACGATCCGACTTGGATGCGTTCGTTGTGGCGCGTCGCTTCCACCAAGCGCACGATGTATTCGATGATCGCGTCGTCGAGACGCACGGTTTCGCTGATGGCGCGCATGCGCAGCACGTCGTTGCCGGTGAGCACCGCATGTACGGTGGAGGCACGGTCGATGACGTTGACCTGCTTGAGGATGTTCACGCTTACGTCATGGCTCGGATAGCCGATGGTTGTTTTGATGAGGAAACGGTCCATCTGCGCCTCAGGCAGTTTGTAGGTGCCGAGTTGTTCGATGGGGTTCTGAGTGGCGATGACCATGAACGGCTGCGGTACCGCATGGGTTTCGCCGTCGACGGTGACTTTCTGCTCTTCCATGACCTCGAGCAGTGCGGACTGCGTTTTTGGCGAGGCTCGGTTGATTTCGTCGGCGAGCACGATGGATGCGAAAATCGGACCTTCGCGGTATTCGAATTCGCCGTTCTTCTGGTCGTAGTAGGTTACGCCGACCACGTCGGACGGCAGCAGATCCGGAGTGAACTGGATACGTTTGAACGACATGTCGATGGAGTTGGCGAGGCCGCGGGCCAGCTGCGTTTTGCCGGTCCCCGGATTGTCTTCGAGCAGAATGTGGCCACCGACGATCATGGCGGTGGCGCATTGGCGGATCGGCTGTTCCTTGCCGACCACGACTTGGGAGACGTTGCCGACCAGTTGGGCGAACAGTTCATGGAATTCGGTGATGTCGGCCTGCGGCGCGGACATCATGGAAGAAGCCATGGCCGGCTGCGCGGGCTTGACGCTTGGTGCCGTAGTCTGCGGGAATTGGCGCGTTGCCATTACGGGAGCCGATTGCGATTGTGGTAGCGGCTGTTGTGTTGGAGCGGATTGCGTCGGTTGCGCCTGCATGGGCTGCGCCATTGGAACCGTAGGCCTCGTCGGCCTGGAAGGAGTTGCGTTATGCGTGCTGAGTACCGTGCCCTCTTCGTCTCCGTCCTGTTCCTGCGGATGCGTCGGCAGGCTTGGAGCTTGGAATGCGGGGCGTGCCTGCGGATTGCCGGGCTGTTGCGGCTTGCTCATATGGCGCCCAATGGAACCCAGCTGGGTGGCGTCGTCGTTTTCGTTGCTCATAGGTACTCCTTGGTTGCTTCTATTGATCGTATTGATGATTGGTTGTGATGTTGAATTTGCTTATTTGACGGTGAATGAGATGCCTCGCGCCTGTTTTCCTGCCAACCCTGTTCGTAATGAGATGGCTGAAGCATTGGTGTCTATCGAGGATTGCGTCTCTCCATTATCAGGGGTTGGTCCCGGTTCCGGATCGGGGGTTTTCTCCTCGTATCGGACTCCGGTCACGGGATCAGAGCTTTTCTTGGTCGCATTGATTTCTGGTTCCCCGGCAGTGGTGATCACGCGAACCTCCCAATCGCATCTGGTACCGGAAGGACTGGTGATGTCGGAAACATCCAGTGTGCCGTTAGCTGGCCAATCGTAGGTATGCGAGCTTTCCCCTGCCGGAGTGATGACGATCTGGCCTTTGACACTTCGCCCGTGGGCCTCCCAACTACCGCCATTGACATGAATGATGTTGGCGTTCTGTGTATCCCACGTCAATGAGGATGGCAGTGTGATTTCCGCTGGCTTTTTGTTGCCGACGGTATTATCGGTAGCGATTGCTGGGTCGCTGAGATGTGAGGTGTCGATGAAGTACTGTTGCACGCTTACCGTATCGCAGGTGCTCCAATCACCGGAAAGCGGCCATTCGGCTCTGCTCTCATGAACATCATCATCGTAATAACCCTTGGCCTTTACAACGAAACCTGTGACGCGTCCACCTTTTCTGGACCAGGTCGCCACACATGTGTTGTTGTTGAGTTCCAGCTTCACATTGGTTGGAGGATCGACTGCTGTGAAAGTCGAAACGGACGCTTCGTTGCGCAATGAGCCACTGCGTTCCGTAACCACGGTAATCGTCGGCTTAAGTTTTCTGTAGTACCACTCGTTCTTAATGTCGAATTCGACGGAATAATCCTTGGCGCTTGTCTCCACGGATTTGTCTTCGCCCTCGATGCTTACCGTAATCGACTGGTATTTCGAGTTACGTGCGTCATTGATCCGTCCTCTCACCACGATCTTGTCGCCTGATTGATCGGCGGAAATAGTCGGATTGTCAGGCGTACCCCAAGGCGAAACGGCATTGGATGCCGTGGAGGGCTGGCTCCAGTTCACTTTGTTATGCGCCTTGACCGTGGCGGTATAGGATGCGCCGTCGGTGATCGCATTGTCGTCGAATTTGAACGTGATGCTGGTGCCAGTGACTTCCTGGGCCGGATTCGCCACATTCGGACCGCTCAACGTCACCTGATACTTGTCGACGGCGGAGAAATTACCCTCCAAAGCCTTCCATGTGACAGTGATGGTGTTCTTGCTAGCTTCGGCCTTCACATCGGTCGGCGCGTCCGGAAGCTTGTCAGGCGTGCCTTCCACGCCATTCGACTCCTTCGACCAGCCGACCTCATTCTTGGCCTGCACCTTGAACGAGTACGTCTTGCCGTTCTTCAAGCCGGTGATTTGGCAGGAGGTCACGGATCCGCACGATTTCTCGCCGGAACCGTCGCCGCCCCACGACACCTTGTATTCGCTGATCGGACTGCCGTTCGAAGAGCCGGCCGTCCAACTCAGATTCACCGCGCCATCCTGCGGGTCTCCGGCGATGGGGGAGAGCAGCGGCGCATCCGGCTTGTCCATCACCAAAACGTTGATGGTGCCCGTCACCTCACGTTCCTTCGTATTGGTGGCATCGCGCACGTTGACGATCACCTTGTTGGTGCTCGCGCCGATATCGGACGAGGCGCTGATCGACACCACACCGTTGGACGGGCAGTCCACGGTCAGCTTCGACGCGCCATCGGACGTGCATCCGGTCACGGTCAATGCGGAATCGGGGAACGGATTATACGCATCGGACAGCAGGTTCACTTCCTCACTGGATCCTGCCTTGACCTTCACGGTTTTCGCGTTGATGCGTGCCAAAGGCCTGTTGGAGGCCGTCACACGAACCGTGACGCCCGCACTCACCGTGCCCTTCGAATATTGAATCGAAATCGGCACGCTCACCGTTGTTCCCGGCGAAGCGGTCTTGTCGGCGGACACGGTCAGCTTGCCGTTCGAACTCACCTTGGCGCTCACCTGGTCGGAATCGGTGCCACCCGAATACGTGTACTGCTTCTCATCGTCATACAGGTCGGACGCCGAATGGGTCAACGCGGTCAGATCGATGGTGGTGGCGCTTTCTCCTGCGACCACGTCAATGGTGGACGAGGAGAACGTCGGCGCGGGCATGTCACGTCCGATCACGGTGATCGGCAACGTCAACACCGCCGAATTGATGATTTTCACATTATCGTTCTTGTCGCGTTTGCCATCCACCGCGGTGAAGGTGATGGACGCTGGACCGGAATAATCCTTTGATGCGGTGAACTTCAACGTCTGGTCGTTCACATACAGGTCGCCGTCCGCGGCCTTCGTGGCGCTCACCGAATCGGCGCCGTCCACATACGCGATCTTGCCTGCGCCCACGCGCACATAATCGGCGATATTGATGGTGATCGTCTCGCGTGCGTTCACCTTCAATGCCGGCGCCTTCGGTCGAAGGGTCGGCGGGAACACGCCGTACGCGGGCACTTGGATGAACGCAGTGGACGTGATGTTGTATGTCGTGTTGGTCACGGTGTACGGCACGGCTCGTGCCTCGTCCGTCAATTCCACGCTAATGGTCGTGGACTTGTCACCGCCCTTGACATGCGCATGGTCGGTGGCGGAATCATCCACGGCCACCTGCAGTTCGTCGGCGCTGCCGGAAGGATTCGCGATCCATTGCGAAACGTCCACGTCGATGGATTTCTTATCGATCGTCGCGGAAGATGGCACACGGTAGTCGTATGCTGTCGGCGGTTCGATGGTGGCGTTGTCGTCCACGTTCACCGTCAATGTCGCGGTGTCGGACAATCCTGCCTTGTCTTTGACCGTATACACCACGTAATAGGTGCCCGCCTGCTGAGGAGTGGTGAAGGCGAGCGCATTGTCCGCCACGGTCACATTGCTGATGTCTTGCGATTCGACGTTTTCGCTGACGGCCAGGTCGGTGTTGTCTCCGGAGATGTCGTTTTGCGCCACGGGCACGGTTGCTGCGGTGTTGGGGCGCAATGTGATTTCGTCGTCGCGCGCGTATACGCCCGAGTCGGTGCCGGATGTGAATACGCCTACGCGGATTTGCGCTTGGGATCGTTGGCCGGTCCAGTCTTCGACGGCGTATGAGAAGGTGTCCGTTCCTGTGGAGTCGGCATAGGCTTCGTATACCAGGTAGGTGGCGCCGACTTCGCTGATGCGTCCGAGTGTCGGCGCCTTGTTGCCGAGACCGAGCAGCTGCACGTCGTCGCCGTCGGCGTCGATGCCGGTCAAGGTGATCGGGATCTGGACTTTTTGGCCGGCCGCGACTTGCGCCTCGACGTCGGATGGTGTTGGCGCAGCCTTGTTGGAAGCGTCTTTTTGATGCACGTTGATGGTGATTGTGGCGGATGCCGCGTTGCCGAGATTGTCTTTGACGGTGTACGTTACGGGGAAGGATCCGGTTTGGTCGGATGCTTGGTATCGTACGGTGTTGCCTGATACGAATACGAGTCCTTTGAACGTGTTTTTGTCGTATTGCAGGTCGTTTTGCAGGCTTACCGTGGTGCCGTCGGAGTAGGTCACGTGGTCGAGCACGTCGATGGAGACGATGCCGTCAGTGCGTACCTGCGTGGTGATGTTGTCGGCTTTCGGCACGGAGTTGGAGGTGGTCAGTGCCGGTGGCTGCAGTACGATCACGCCGGTTGACGTGCCTGCCGCGTTGGCGACGCTGTATTTGATCTGCACGGGCTCGGTCGGTACCTGTCGTGCGGTGATGTAGACGCGCTTGTTGCTTACGACGCCGGTTTTGATGCCGCTCGCCGCATCGGCGGTCACGCTGGTCACGGATAGCACACCACCCATCGGGTCGACGTCGTTAGACAGTGGTTCCACGATTGCGGTGTTGTCGGCGCCGAGCAGTGCCACGTCGTTGGCTGCGATGGGCTTGGCGGAGTCTCCGGTCACCGCCTGCACTTCGATGCGGGCCAGGCCGGTCGAGGGGATGGATCCTTGTGTGATGGTGTAGGGCACGTAGTAGGTGCCGGGGTTGGATGCGCTGAAGGTGAACGACATATCGGTGGCGTTCATGGTGGTGGATGCGCCGGATGGGGTTTCCACGGCGGTCAGCTGCGCGGGTTCGGCCGAGGTGCCATGCACGTATTGTTTGAGCGCGATGGTGGTGCGGGTGTCTGGCGTGGTCTGCTTGACGGCCGGATCGATCACCGCGGCCAGCGTGTTGGCCGGTTTCACTGAGAAATACACCATGCCGGTGCCGGTCTGCTGGCCGTCGGAAACGGTCACTTCGATGCCGGCGCGTCCGGAAGACATGGATCCCGCGTTGAACACGAGCTGCCCGTCGGCGCGTGTGGAAACGGTCACCTGGTCGGTGTTTTGCGGGGTTGCGGATACGAGGGTGAGCGGGTCGCCGTCGGGATCGGAGAAGCTGCCCAGCGCGTTGGTGGTGTAGGCCGCTCCTTGTTCCACGTCGATTTCCGGTGGCGTATCGGTTTGCTGGGGCGCGTTGTCGTCCCCGCCTACCAGTGTGAGGCTTACGTTGGCGTTGGAGGTTTGCCCGCGTCCGTCGGAGATTTCATAGCTGAACGATACGGATCCTTCGGATGCCGCGGAAGCGTCGAGCTGCAGATATCGTCCGTCGTATACGGGGGAAACGCTGATGTTGGCGCCGTCGGGGGCGCTTACCGAGGTGATGCGCAGTACGGAGCAGTCGGTCTGTTCGTCGTTGCGGAGCACGTCGAGGATCTGCTGCGATCCTGTTCTCGCGCCGAACGAATCATCTTCGGCTTTGATCTGGCCGGATTGCGACGAGCAGGTCTTGCTGAAATTATGCTGGTTGTTGGCGCTGTCGTTGTTCTGTTCCTGTTGCTTCGACTGTTTGGTTTCCACCTTGTTCCATTGGATTTTGATGACCTTGGTGGATTCCTGCGGATTCCAAACGTTGCCGTTTATACCACGTCGTTGAGTATGACCAGACGATGGTTGGTGCGGAATATCAGTTCCGAAGTGGCGTTGATGTTGGTCAGGGTGTCGAATGCCGTATCCGAACCGTCTACGGAGCATACTTTGGCGTAATTGTTGGCTTTCTGCGCCCATGCGGCGAATACGCATCCGCCTGTGGATACCGGCTGGGCGGGCTCACCCTTGCCGGAATTCGGTGTTTCAGCGGTTTTCTTGGTGCTGAGGTTCACCGTTGCGAGCCCGCGTGGTGTCGCCACGGCCACCCATCCGTTCTGTTTGCCGTCCGTGGAAGGGGCCTGCAAGGTCATGCTGCCCTGCAGATTGATGGCTGCGCTTCCCTGCGGCCAATACACGGTGCTTTTCGCCGCCACCACCGGGGTTTCGCCGATGACGGTGAACGATTCGGCATGCGGTGCGCCTCCTATCGTGCCAACTTGCTCGCGCGTGCCCTGCGGCCCTTTGATGCTCAGCACCGCGCCATCGGAAGTTCGGTATCCGTATACGGTTCCGTCATGCGTCACCGCGATTTTTCCACCGGATCCCAATTTCATGTTCGGCTTGTCGGTGGTGGGGTTGACGGATTTCACATCGGCAGCGGATCCTACCCACACATTGCCGGTTTTGGTGTTGATGAACGCTGCGGTATTGCCTCCGATAATGGTTTCGATATCCGTTTTGATGGCGGTGTTGCCGGTTTCGCTGATTGTGGAAGCCGCGATATTGCTGGCTTTGGTGCCTTCGGAAATCACGGTGCTGCCATTATGTTGGGCCACGTCGAAACGGGAGGCTGCGGATGAGACTCCGGCGTCCACATCCTTGTTTTTCGCATTGAATCGTGCGGCTTTGCGGTCCTTCAACGAGGTGATCCACACGGTGCCGTCGTCAAGTTGCACATGCCGTTGCGTCACCGAACTGACGATGAACGCGCCTGCGATGATGCCCAGCAGCAGAAGCAGCATGACGATCGGCGTGATCCACCGTCTGCTTCCCGACGGCAACAGCAGTTTGCGTACCATTGATCCGAAACGTAGTTGACGTTCATATGATTGCGCCGATTGGTTGGCACCGTTCTTGCGTTTGTCCATTTTCGGTTCTTCCCTGAATGTTCCGATTGTCGTTGTGATCGGTCCGTATATGCCGTTTGCGATTGAAAATATGCCGTTGGACGGTCCGGTTGCGAAGTATGGTGATGCTTATGGTTTGGCCGCGCACGCGATCGCAGGATTCTGCGACATCTGCCGGTCCGCTCGGATGAGGCTCACCTGGATGCAGGTCTGCGAGCCGTCGGCGGGTTTGATGCTGATGCGCGTGTCGGTGGTGGTGGTTCCTTGGGCGTTCGGGTCTACTCCTGCATCGCCTACCAGCGACCATGCGTACGAATCGCCGTCCTGAGGGTCGGGGTTCACCCATGTGAACTGCACGCTGCTGCCATCGGCGGAATATGAGCCGGCCAGATTCTCGACACTGGGCACGCTACTTGTGGTGATGGCCGAATCAGGCGAATCGTTGTCCTGATCGTGCGTTCCCGGAGTCTTGATCTGCACGCTGCTATTGTCGGAAGCCGAATCCATATTCGGCAAGATCACATACGCGAACACCAACGCGACGGCCGTGATCGCGGCAACCGCCGAAACGACAATCGCAAGAGGCTTGGCCCAAGTGTTGCGCTGTTTCGGAACAACCGCGGCTGCCTGGCTGCTTGCCTGGGACTGTGCGTACAGATTTTGCGGGAACGGCGGTTCGCCTTCGACCGTGGTCGGCGTGGCATGGCCATACAATTCCTGCTGCGCACGCTGCATGTCACGCGCGAAATCGTATGAGGAATAATATCTGTCTTCCGGCGTTTTATTCAACGCCTTGCGTAAAATCCGCTCCACTTGCGGGGGAATATCCGGCCTATTGAGCTTAGGGAGCGGATCGGTGAGAATGATGTTTCTCAGCAGAGCACCGCGTTCTTTGCCCCTGGTCGAGCCGAGGGCCGCGGAATAGCCGTATTCATATGGCGACTGGCCCGTCAGCATGGCGAACAGCGTTGCTCCCAGCGAATAAATATCGGAGGATTCGTTGCCTCCGCCGTTCTTTGCGAGCACTTCCGGCGGAGCCCACGCGATGGTGTAGCCGATGCCGGGACGCCCGTAGATCGTTCCCGCGATGCCGAAATCGGAAAGCATGGGCATGCCATGCGTGTTGATGAGAATATTGCTGGGCTTGATGTCGCGGTGGATGATGCCTTCGCGGTGCGCTGTGGAAAGGGCGCTCGCCAGATTGATGCCGACGGTGAGCATCTGGTCTGCGTTGAGCCTGTTGGATTCCAGGAAGGTCTTGTAATTGCCTCCCGGAGCGTATTCGAATACGGTGTAGCCGTTGCCTGTGGCGGTGATGCCGCTTTCGTACACCGAAAGAATGTAGGGATGCGAGGAGATCCTGCCCATGAAGTTCGCTTCGGAACGGAACCGCGACGCCGCGCGCGGATCGAGCGTTCCCTTGCTGACCTTGATGGCCACTTGTCGGCTGGGGGAAAGCTGCTGGTACAAATACACGTTCGCTTCGGAACCTGAACCCAACTTTTGGGCGAATGTATACCCAGGGATTTGAGGGGGAATGCCGTTCATGGCTTCCATATGCTCTCTTTCCTCGTGGTGCGTATGCTTTTCGGCCGCTCTCTCTGGATCCTATCCTAACTGAAGACCAACCCAGAAACCTATCAGCAAGGGGTCAAAATGTCCATATACAAAGACGGGCATCTGAGACATGTTGTGGCTGAATAATAGAAGTCGTAGTGATAGAAAGAACGTGCGAACCTTAAGAGACGGCCTTCGTGGCGACGATGAGGGTACATACATTCAGTTGCTGGATGACGGGCATCTGGCTCAAATGGAAATGACCATTGATGTGTTGTCGGCGTTGCTGCAGATGCCACGAAGGAGTGGTTGCACCGCAGATCGTGTTGGATAAAGGTTGGCTTCGAGACAACTTTGCAGGTTCCGGATTTGTCAGGTAAAGGAGGGCGAGACTAGTAGTGTTGGGAGGCATGATGAATTTGGAAGACCTTGACCGCGTCACGTTGGTTGCGGGCGCGCCGAGCAGTGGAAAAACCGAGTTTGCGCTGGGCATGCTGGTTGCCGCAATGAGGCGGTATGGTGACGGGAATGCCGTGATGACGGTGTCTGGCAGGCAGATCGCCGATGCGTTGGGCGATCGGGCGATCCGCGAATTGTCGGCCGTGTCGCAGGCGCGACCGGTCACTACGTTGCCTGCCGTCGCATTCCGTCTGCTGACGGCCGTGAGATCAAGTCAAGGCGAACCGTTGCCGAAACTGTTGAACGGTGCGGAACAGGATGTGATCATCCGCAAGGTACTAGCTTCGCATGTGGAGCATAGGCAACATGGCGACGATTGCGCCACCTGCGATCTGCTGCGCACCTATTTCGCGGTTTCCGAATGGTCAGGACTGGTGGCCGACGATTCCACCGACGCATTCGCCAACCAATTGCGCGACATGCTCGCACGCATGAACGAGATTGGCGCGAAACCGCAGTTCGAAGACATGCTGATCGCCCGTGCGGCCAGCAGGGACGGCATGCTTGACGAACGTCGCGAACGCCTGCGCACTCAATGGCGTCTCGCCTTCGCCTTGCGTGAGGAATACAATGAGGCGATCCGTTCGTCTTATCCTGGCGAATATCGTCTCGACGCGTCGCAGCTGATGATCGACGCCACCGAAGCCGTGTCTGGCATACAGGAAGCCGATATTGCGAACATGCTGATCGTCGACGATTTTCAAGATACGACGTTGGCTGGTTTCGCACTGCTTGAAGCCCTGCATGAACGCGGGGTGCGCCTGCTGTTGGTTGGCAATCCCGACGAAGCCGTGCAGACGTTCCGAGGATCATATCCGGAATATCTGTTCAACCAGGCGCAGACGCGCATGGGAGCGAGGCTTGAACGCATCGAAGGTCTGCAAACGGCGCACGAAGGCGATACCGCGCAAACCGTGTCGAACCAGCAAGGCGTGCATGGCGACTATCGCACGCTTGTCGCGACGCGAGTGAGCCTGTCGATCGCAAGCACGGAGTCGACGGACGTGCCTCTGCCCGATCGTCCCGGCAAAATGAGCGATATGCCAGGCGCGATGCCCATCGAAACGTTGCCGGCCGACGATACGGGCGCTCGTGTCACGCCGGCCGACGATACGGGCGCTCGTGTCACGCCGGCCGACGGCAGTGTGGAAACGGCCTTGTACCGTTCCTCTTCCGAAGAGCTCGACGACGTGGTGTGGAAGATCAAAACTGAGCATTTGCAACGTTCCCGTGTATGGAACGACATGGCCGTGATCGCGCACGACAATGCCACCGTGCGCGCATTCGGCGAGCGGTTGCGCGCTGACGGCGTTCCCGTGCGCTATTCCAGCGTGACCCGGCCGTTGAAGGATGAGCCGTTCGTGCAGGGTCTGTTCGCGTTGATCGAGTTGGCCGAATTGAAAAACCAGACGATCGCGGCTTCGACCATGGACCTGCAGACCGCCGGATCCTATATTCGTTCGCGCGTGGCGCTGATTATGGGATCTCCGCTGATTACGGTCGGTGGTGATCAACGGCATGAGGGGCGTCCGGCCCGTCTCGCATCCATCGAATCCGCGATGAACGCGTTGGTTTCGCTCGCTTCGATTGTGGAAAGCAAGGCTGCGAACCATGATGAGGATGCTGCCGAAGAATACGACGAAGATGATTTCGAAGATTACTTTGAAGATGATTTCGAAGATGATGAGGATGCGGCGGACGCTGCCGTCGAACAACAGGCGTTGCTCCCTCGTTTGATGGAAGACTGGCGCGATTATATGACGGACTATCATGCGATTCGCGCCGATGGCGAGCATGATAGTGAGCATGAAGACGAGCATGAAGGCGATTTCGCGCTGAGTATGGAAGCGCTGTACGTGCTTCTTATGGAGGGCAATACCGATCGCGTGGTCGATGCGATCGCCTCCGTGCTGGGCGCGGATCCGCAGATCAAGGCGTTCGCATCATTGTGGAAGGTTCTTGACAAAACATGCGAGTCGGAAGCCAAACTGGTTTCGCGTGAACCGCAATATGTGTTGGATTGCGCATGGAGGGCCTGCGGCAAGGCGGAAGTCTGGCAGCGTGTGGCGCTGGAGCATTCGGCTGCCGGCCGTGCCGCGAATGATCGGCTTGACGCGGCGATGCGTTTGTTCAACTATGCTTCAGGCGGCGAGTCAAGCGGGGAATTCGCGGTACACACCATCGAGGCGTTCATCGAACAGGTGCGTTTGCTGACCATTGAGGCGGATTCGCTGGCGCATACCGCGCCCATTGATCAGGCGGTGACCCTGACGACTCCCGCAGGAGCGGCGGGAAAGCGCTGGAATCTGGTTTTTCTGCCGGCTTTGCAGCAGGGGCAGTGGCCGAATCTCACACCACGCAACACGTTGTTCGGCGGTGAGGAACTGGCCGATGTGATGCTGCACGGCGTATTGTCCGACACGATCGTCACTCCGGCGGGCAGGCAGGACGCGCAACTGGCGTCGGTGCTCGCCTCCGAGCAGAAGAGCCTGTTGGTGGCGTTGACCCGTGCCAGCGAGCGTGTGGTGGTGAGCGCCGTGCTGAATGACGACAATGTGCCTTCGGATTTTCTATACGGATATATGCCGGAGTGCTTCGACCGCGATCGCGACGCCGATATGGAACGGCGAGAATATGCGTCGGTCGGCGGCCAAGGCGATTACGCGGGGCTGGAAACCGATCCCCGTGGTCTGGTCGCGGCCGCCCGAAGCGTGCTTGCGTCGGAACCTGAGGACAGCCCGAAGGCGCGTGATGCCGCGGAAGCGTTGGCATTGCTGGCTTCGCATGGTGTTACGGCGGCCGACCCTGACCGTTGGCCGTTTATGGGGGAGACGGTCGAGGCCACCATGCGGAAGATCGCGGCCGTCATGCGGACGGGCATGAGCGACACGTCGGAAAGCTCGACGTCGGGCCGAAACGGTAAATCGCGGCGATCCGACGTGGTGACTTTGTCTCCTTCTGCGGTAGACAATCTGTGGGCGTGCCCGGTGTGTTGGATGTTGGAAAACCGCTTCTCCGGCCCGCGCATGGGCAGCGTCGCCACGAGTTTCGGCTCGCTGATCCACAAGGTGGCGCAACAGGCCACCGAAGCCGGACTTGATATGCCGGAACACCATACCGCCATCAGCGACGTGGACAATATCAATGCGATCACCGAATGGATGTATGCCGAATACAAGCGTCTATGCGGCGATTTCAACGCCATTGCCGATCCCGCGCAACGGTATCAGGCGTTGAAGAAAGATGAGCAGGCGCAGGAGGCGTTGCGTAACATCGCCACGTATTTCGTGCAATCGAATCATGGTGATTATCCGATTAAAAATAATGATGCATTCAGCGTTGGAAAACTTACGAAAGCCGAACCTGAGCTGAAATTTACCGCAAAATTCGATTTCGACGATATTCTCGACGCCTACAATGCGATGGACGGCGTTCACGCGATTTCACGGAACGAATTGATCGCCATTATGGGAGCGTTGGTCGGAGGATGGCCGGAAACCGGCATGAGCGAGTATCTCACCGTGCGTTTGACCGGCAGGATCGACCGTTTGGAACGGCGTGAAATGGCGGATGGCACGCAGCAGGTGCGTCTGATCGACTACAAAACCGGTGTCAGTCCGACCGGCGAAGGCCTGTTCAACGATCTGCAGCTCGTCTGCTATCAGCTGGGACTCGTATTCCCCGAGGAAAGCGGCATGCGCGGGGCGCAGGCGGTGGCGAACGCGCCGAACATCACGCAAAGCGCGCTATTCCATGTAGCCAAGCACGCATACCCTGCGCCGTATGGCGACACCGCCGCCGAATCGCATATGCAGCAGGCGCTGTTCGCCAATGGAAGTCTCAATACCGGCGAATTCATACCGCGCTATTACGTCAAAAAACTCGACAAGGATTTCCACGACGGACTCGATGACATGCTTCCTCCGTTGGAAGTGAGCGACGAGCATTGGAATGAGTTCCTTGGCTTACGCGGCACGATGGCGGTATGGTCCCTCACCATGATCGCGAGGGTCTTCTATGCGGCCGCGGCCAGCAGGGCGAACGAAATCACCGCAAGACCGACGACGGAACATGTGAGATACTGCAGAAACACTACGATCTGCCCGGCCTGTGCGGGCGAACAGAACACCGTATTCGAAAGGAGAACGGCATGAGCGGAACCATGAAGTTCACCGACAGTCCTGAGCAGGCTGCCGTCGTCCAAGCGCCCTCGTATGCGGATGTGGTGGTGGTGGCCGGCGCTGGATCCGGCAAAACCTACACGATGACCAGACGCATCATCACGCTGATCGAACAGGGGGTGAGCCCCGAAAAGATCCTCGGACTGACCTTCACGCGCAAAGCGGCCTCGGAACTATTGTCTCGAGTGTCTGCGGCCGTGACTCGCGACCAGCGCGAACGCGGCCTGAAATCAGCGAACATGACGTTCCTCAAACCGGAAGTCTCCACGTACGACGCTTTCTTCCAATCCATCGTGCGCCAATATGGACTGCTTGTCGGCTTTGACCAGAACACGCAGCCATTGAGCGAAGCAGGTGCCATGCAGCTCATCCACACCGTGCTTGACAGGCATATGGATGATCTTATGGCGTTCGACGGCGATCTGAAATCGTTCAACACCATAGCGGGCAACGTGTTCGCCCTGTCCAACGCCATTTCCGGCGCCATGATCGGCGGCGACTGCACCAGCTTCGACGAAGCCGTGCAACGCGTGCGCGACTGGGATGAGGCGTTCGTCGAACAGATCGCCAAGGCGCTTGACGGCGAAACCGTGCCAACGGAAGAGCCGAAATCGCCAAAGCTGCCGAAACGACTGAAAAAGGATTCCGACGCGGACTACGAAAAGAAACTGGAGAAATACCGCGAACTCGGGCACGACATGTGCGTGTTCAACAGCGCGCAACTCGCATTCGTCGCCAAGCAACGCGACCTGCTGCTCGATCTTGTGCTTGACTATCATGCCGAAAAACGCGCCTGCAATATGGCGGAATTCAGCGATTTCACCATCGCGGCATTCCAGCTTGTCTCCCGATTCCCGTCCATCGGAGCGGCCTACCGCAAACGCTATTCGCATGTGCTCCTCGACGAATACCAAGACACGTCCACCACGCAGGCGGCACTGCTGAGCGCGCTGTTCCACGTGGACGATACGCATCGCAGCGCGGTCAACGCGGTCGGCGACCCCTTCCAATCGATCTACGCATGGCGAGGGGCGAGCCCTGGCGCATTCCGCATGCTGCAACACGATTTTGGCATGGACGCCACCAGCAGGCCGTTCGCATTGACCGTGACGCGGCGCAACTCACGCATGGTGCTCGAAGCGGCGAATAATCTCACCAAACCGCTCCGCTTGCCTGCCAGACGCCTCAGCAGCTCGCTGATGCGCGAAGTCGACGTTCCGGCGCTCGTCAATACCGACGAAGCCCCCGAAGGAACGGTGGGCGTGCTTGCGTTCGACACGTTCGGGCAGGAGGTCGACGCGGTCGTGCGCTTCGCCAAACATGCGATCGCCCTGCACACGCCTTCCTCGCGCGACCTCGACAATGGCATGAAAGACAATCGTCCGCACGTGGCGGTGCTGTTCCGTTCCAAAGGAATCATGCCGCAATTCGCGGAAGCGCTCGAACGCGCAGGCCTGACCACGCTGGTAGTGGGGCGGTCGGCGTTGCTGGAACGCCCGGCGGTGCAGGACGTGTTCGCTTTGCTACGCGTCGTCAGCGATCATACCGACAGTGCGGCGCTTATGCGATTGCTGGCCACGCCGCGATTCTCCATCAGCGCCAACGATCTGCAGGCGCTCGCCGATACCGCGGAACAGGTGAACACGATGTGCCGGTATCGTGCGCTTGTTTCAGCTGGAATCGTGCAGGAGCAATCCAACAAGGAAGAAAAACCGGAAAATCTGGGAATTTATGGAGTAACTCCCAAGTCGGGTCCTTCCGATGCTGAAATCCGTGCCATCGTACGTGAATATCGAGATCAAGTGCCGAATGCGGTTTTCCTTGTGGACCTCATGTTGCGTGACGATCTCGCGGAACTCATTGACGGCAGGGTGAGTCGTGAGGGGACGAAGGAAGTGCTTCGCGCCGCGGATGCGATCCGTCAGGTGCAGCGCATGCTTGGCCACCCGTTGCCGGAAGTGGTTCGTGAGGCCATCGTCGCATTGAATCTCGATATCGACATGCAGCTGGCCGAGCATATGCGCGGCGGTCAGGCCGATGCCACGCTCGCCGCATCCCGGGTGGCGCTCGCCAAATCGCCGATCGATGCGTTGCTGAAGCTCGTCGACACGTATATGCAGGAGATCGCGTCGCAGGGAACGCCGAGCCTGCGCGCGTTCATCTCATGGGCGGATTCGCTGCGCGACGCACGCGAGGAGCACGCGGTGGCTCCCGATGTGCCTGTCGACGTGGTGCTGATGACCGTACACCAGTCGAAGGGCCTTGAATGGGATGCCGTGGCCGTGGTCGGCATGACCGATGGCGGATTCCCCACCAACAAGGGCAGCGATCTGCGTGTGGTCGTTGATGAAGAGCATCTCAACGGTTTCCAGGATGGCGTGTGGACGCCGCCCGAATATCATGAGACCGCCAAAACGTGGCTGACCGATCCTGCTGCGGTGCCGGTTCCGGTGCGTGTGGACGCCGATATTCTGCCGCGATTCCCCCATGACGCGCTTGTGGGTGGAAATCCGTTGGAAGCGTTGGAAATGCTGGAGGATGCGGAAATCATTGACGACGAAGTGTTCGGCACCTTGCGGAATATGAGCGTCGATGACATGGAAGGTATTGATCCGGACGGACTGTATTTGACGCAAATCGAGGAGTATGGCCGTCGGTTGCATGCCGACGAGCGTCGCCTCGCGTATGTGGCGTTGACTCGCGCCCGTCATGAGGCGCTGCTCACCTGCAGCGCAACGAATGCGGAAAGCCGTGATCCGCGTGCCGTGGGCGATCGCAAACGTGTGTCCAAACCGTCGAATTTCCTAGTGGAAGTGCGCGATTCCATGCTCAATATCGTTTCCAGAGCGGCTGAGCCGAGCAACCTGGCCGATATTGCGGAAGTTGAGGATGTCGATTCCTCCGAAAACGGCATGACCAGTCTGCATTCGATCGATGCGCCGTTGCCGGATGGATTTTTTGTGGGCGAGCATGCCCGCGATTTTGAAGATGCGGTGGTCGGCGACGCTTGGAATGCGCCGCTCGAGCCGTCGGAAGGCAACCAGTTCCTGCCATGGCCGTGCGAGTTGAGCGATGAGACCCTGCAGACGTTGCGTTTGTCTGCGTTGCAGGTGGATTCGGCGATGAACAATGCTGGCGGGCAGACTGATGGGCAGACTGATGGGCGGGCTGGCGAACGGGCCGGCGGGCAAGTTGGCGAGCCTGTCGGTGGCGAAGGTGCTGGGCGTTGCGAAAATACGGGTGCTTCGCTGCTGCGATGCGCGCAATTGCTGGTGGCCGACAGCAATCTCATGCCTGACATGCTTGGAGAGGCGTCGCAGGATGCGTTCGACAGCGCGGTGCGTGCGAAGGGCGAGAGGATTCTTGCGTCCGGTCGTCAGAACGTCACCTCGCTGCAGGCGCGCGCAGGCATGATGGACGAGCGTGGCGCCCGCACTTACTGGCGTGGGCTGGTGCGTCCGATACCGAACGTAGCGTCTCCGGCCGCGCAACTGGGCACGCAGTTCCATGCTTGGGCGGAACGGTTCATCATGGCCGATGCGAATGATGCCGGCATTGGCGTTGGCGCGAGCGGCAATGGCGGTACTCGCGTAGCTGAATCGCGATTGGCGATGCTTGCCGAGCTGCGACGCAACAATGCGGCGCAATCGCAAGACAATCAAGACGATAATGGGGCAGACAATAACGGGATATTCGATTGGCAACAGCGTCTCGCAACGTCGACATGGGCACGGCGCAAGCCCGCGTGGGCGGAACGGCAAATCGTCGTCAACGTGCCGCAATTGGGCACCATCGTCAACGGCAAGCTCGACGCGGTGTTCTTCGGGGGGCTCGATGGGGCGGATCGGTCGAAACAATATACTATTGTCGATTGGAAAACTGGAAAAAAACCTCGCAAAAAAGAGGAAATTCAGAAAAAATTAGCACAGTTGGATATGTATCGTATCTTGCTGTCGGCAATGGAGGGCGTACCGCTCACCGCTATCGACGCCTGCCTCTACTATCTGAGTGAACCCATTGAGGGCGATCGACAGCTCAATGCCGCCGACAAAACAGAAGAAGAGATCCTTGCCGAGTTGAGCTACGGAATTCCGGAACAATCCGACAACGACTAGTGCTGGTGCGCCGAACGTGCGGCGCTTTCCAGCCTGCCCGTAGGGTAACGCACTATGGGCAGCGTTGTGGAGGAGCGCCGCTACCCTCGTGCAACATGTGTGGGCGGGCACACGTGCCGGACGCAACGAAAGTTAAGGAGCGATAATCATGGCTGCCACCAGCGCAACCGAAATCCCGAAGTCGCCATATTCCGTACTGTTCTCCATTCCGGGAACCAAAGCGTTCTGTGCTTCCGGAGCCTTGGCGCGACTGCCGATGTCGATGATGAGCCTTGGCATTATCCTCGCACTCAACCATTTGTATGACAATTGGACGATCGCAGGCGTGATGAGCGCGGCATATGTGCTTTCCACGGCGGCGGTCACGCCACTGTACGCACGACTGTTCGACCGATTCGGCCAGCGCAAGGTCGGATCGGTGGTGCTTGTCGTGCAAATCATCGCCATGCTTGGCTTTGCGTTCGCGGCATTGGTGCGCGTGCCGATTCCACTGCTGTTCGCCTTGGCTGTGGTGATGGGGCTCACGCAATTCTCGTTCGGCGCGCTTGTGCGTACCCGTTGGACGTATGTGCTTGACCGTACCGGCAACGGCTCATTGCTGAACACTGCGTATGCATTGGAATCCGCCATCGATGAGATCGTATTCATTTTCGGACCGATTCTGGCCGCGTTCCTGGCGGCTTCCGTGCATCCCGTTTCGCAGTTGTTTGTGCCGACGATTGCGTGCGCGATCGGCGGCACGGTGTTCTTCGCATTGCGTGACACGCAACCGCCGGTAGTACGTGAAATCACTGTTGTTTCGGCATCTTCCGACGATGCGGACGTGCGATTGGCGGTTGACGGCAATACTGGAAATAATGGCGGCGCAAATTCCGTGCAACAAGACAAACTGACCGTCGCGCAGTTGAAGTCGAATGACAATCGCAAGAAACGCAATGTGCTCACCTATGCGGGCGTGATTCCGCTTTTGATGGTATTCATCGTGTTCAACATGAGTTTCACCGCATTCGATACGTCGATGACGGCCGTTATGAAAGCGTTGCATCTTGATTCCCTGCTTGGTGTGCAGCTTGCGATGTTGGCGGTCGGCTCGTGCATAGGCGCGCTGGTTTTCGGCACGCGCGAGCTGAAGGGCTCCCGCTGGCGCCATATGATCACGTTCCTCGCGATCATAACGGTAGGCTTCTTCATCATTCACATGTGCCAAGGCAATCTGATTATGATGGGAGTGTTTGAAATCCTTACGGGTCTTACCGTTTCGTCGGTGTTCGCTTCGGGCAATCTCGTTATGAAGGAGACCGTGCCGGAGGAATCGCTGACCGAAGGCCTCGCGTGGGTGAGCACCGCGGGAACCATCGGCGCGTCATTCGGTTCGATGACCACGGGAATCATGCTCGACCATTTCAGCCCCGACATAAGCCTGATGCTGCCATGGATTTTCGTGCTCGCTTCGATTCCGTTCGCCTTGATCGGCTGGGCGGTGACGCGTCGAAGCGTCTCTTTACATTCGTAAATGGAACATTCCTCAGTAGAATGAGTGAGACTGATTTGAAATGCTGTTCGTACGCTCGTACGTGCGACATGCTTGAAGGAGCTGCAATGATCAAGGTTTCTGTAGTTGGCGCCAAAGGACGTATGGGTTCCCATGTGGTCGATGCCGTGAACAACGCGGCCGACACCGAATTGGCGCTCGCGCTTGACGCCGGCGACGACCTCACCCAAATCACCCCCGGCAACACTGACGTGGTGGTGGAGTTCACCGTGCCGAGCGTGTCTCTTGACAATGTGCTCGCACTCGTGGCTCAAGGTGTTGACGTGGTGGTGGGTACCACCGGCTGGACCGACGAGAAGCTCGATCAGGTGCGTGCCGCGCTCGCTGCCGCGCCTCGCGAGGGCCAGAGTGTGTTCATTGCGCCGAATTTCGCCATTTCCGCCGTGCTCGCCGACTATTTCGCCAAGGTTGCGGCTCCGTACTTCGAATCCGCTGAAGTGATCGAGCTGCATCACCCGAACAAGGTGGATGCTCCGTCCGGCACCGCATTCCACACCGCGCAGGGCATCGCCGCAGCCCGCAAGGCCGCAGGTCTTGGCCCTGTGCCGGATGCCACCGAAACCGATGGCGGCTCCCGTGGCCAGGTGGTTGACGGCATTCACGTGCACGCCGTACGTCTGCGCGGTCTTAACGCCCATGAGGAGGCCCTGTTCGGTAATGACGGCGAGCAGCTGACCATTCGTGCCGACAGCTTCGACCGCATCTCCTTCATGCCGGGCGTGCTGCTGGCCGTACGCAAGGTCTCCACCGGCGCATACCCAGGCGTGACCGTCGGCCTCGACAACTTCCTCGACCTGTAAATCTACCTCGTAAATCTATGGGGTCTGGAACTTTTCCGGTCTGATCATACGATCCCCGATTTGGTGGCGATGGTGAGTTTTCGCTTGCTGGATCGGGGATTGACATGTTTTGCGGTCTACGATTTTACGAGGCGTGCTATGGCCGCGCTTGCCTCGGCGATTTTCGCTTCGGAAACTTCCCCGCCCTCTTCGATGGCTTCTTTGACGCAGTGGTTGAGATGATCTTCGACGAGCAGCAGCGCTACCGATTTCAACGCACTGTTCACGGCTGATATCTGCGTCAGGATATCGATGCAGTATTCGCCGTTTTCCGTCATTTGGCAAATGCCTCGCACTTGCCCTTCAATGCGGTTGAGGCGTGCGATGATTTTCTTCTGGTCGTCCGCGTATCCGTGATGGGTTGCGTTCATGATGCTCCTCCTCGTAACGCTGAAATCTTGATCTTACCGCTGAAGACACCGCTTTTCTCTTGCAAATATACCCTATAGGGGTATATTGTGATGATAGTCATTGAGACGTGAACGTGAATAAAACCCTATTGGTGTTGAGGTTGGTGAGAATATGCAGGCTTTGATTGCCGTCATTGTCGCGTTCATTGTGGCGGCAGCCGTGTTATGGTTTTTCTTCGCGCCGCGCAAAGCATTTCGCGCTCGTGTCGATAACGGTGTGCAAGAGGCGGTTGTCGAAGTCAAAGGTGGGTATAGTCCGGCAATCATCGAAGCTGAGGCCGGTTTGCCATTGCGATTGATATTCGATCGCAAAGAAGACGGTGAATGCTCGTCGCATGTGGTGTTCTCCGATTTTGGCATCGACCTGGCATTGCCTGCTTTTCGTACGACGACATTGACGCTTCATCCTAGCGAACCGGGGGAGTACGGTTTCTCATGCGGCATGAACATGCTGCATGGCACATTACGGGTGGTGCCAGGAAAACATCATGCCGCAATGGCGAAAGAACATTCGGAATCGGAAGAAAATCCGAATATTGCTGAATCTCACGTTCATATACAATCGCAGCCAAGCGTTGTTGCTGAAAAATCGTATGAATCTGCTGAATCTTCCAATATTTCTTCTGATTCGTCAAACGATTCTTCCGAATCTCGTGAGATGCGAACGCTGATTGCGCGTCTTATTGTGTCAGCCATCGTTACGATTCCAGTATTCGGTTCGACGATGTTGATGCTGTATCCGATGCCGAATTGGGTGCAATTTGTGCTGATGCTGCCGGTGATGTGCTATGCCGCATTACCGATTTTCCGCAGTGGTTTCGCGGCGATTATTCACCGTTCGCCGGAAATGAATGCGCTGGTCAGTCTGGGTACCGTATGTGCGTTTGCCTACTCGTGCGTGGTCACGTTTATTCCGCAGATTCTGCCTGAGAATGCTCGCGAACCGTATTTTGAAGCGGTTGGTGTGGTTATTACGCTGATGCTGGTTGGCCAATTGCTTGAAGCGCGCGCTCGCGTCGGCACTGGAGAGGCCATGCGCGCGTTGGCGGGATTGCAGCCGAAAAACGCTCGCGTGGTACGAGGTGAAATTGAAGAGGAAATTCCGGTCGAGCAGGTGGCGGTCGGAGATATTATTGCGATTCGCCCCGGCGAACAACTTCCTGTTGACGGTGTGGTTATTGCTGGTTCGTCGGCTGTTGACGAATCCATGATTACCGGCGAATCCATGCCTGTGGTGAAGCAGACCGGCAGTTCCGTGACCGGCGCCACCATCAATGGCACTGGATCGCTGCGGTATCGTGCCACGAAAGTCGGCAAAGACACGGTGCTCGCGCAGATTATCGGATTGGTGCAATCCGCGCAAAGTTCAAAAGCGCCGGTGCAGCGCATGGCGGATAAGATTTCAGGCATTTTCGTGCCGATTGTGGTGCTGATTGCCGTGTGGTCGTGCGCGTTGTGGTTTGCGTTTGGGCCGGAACCACGCGTGATGCATGCGTTGGTGGCTGCGGTTTCGGTGCTGCTGATCGCATGCCCGTGCGCGTTGGGTCTTGCCACGCCGCTTTCCGTAACGGTTTCGACTGGTCGTGCCGCGCAGATGGGCGTGCTGATCCGTTCCGCCGAAGCATTGGAAACCTGCGGCAAAATCAATGCCGTCGTGCTTGACAAAACAGGCACGGTCACCGCTGGAAAGCCATCGTTGACCGACGTGTTTCCGCTTGGAAAATGGCGCAAAATGCCGGATGATCTGCTGGCGATTACCGCCAGTGCCGAACGGGATTCCGAACATCCTCTTGCCGCCGCGATTGTTGCGGGCGCGCAAGAAAAGCATCTTACGTTAGGCGAGACCACGCAATTCCGTGCGATTCCCGGTCGGGGCGTCACTGCGCACGTCGCGTTGCCGTTAATATCTGCAAATAATCCGACTGTTGCAGCCGACGAATCCTCTGCATCTTCCGTGACCTTCGAATCATCCATATCTTCTCCCGAAACCGCAATGTACAACGTTGCGGTCGGCAATACCGATCTGATCGACGATCTTGACGTGGGCATGCCGAGCGTCGGCGATGAGGATCTTGACGACATTGTCGCAACCATGGAACGGCTGTCGGCGGAAGGGAAAACGCCGATGCTCGCAGCAATCGACGGTGAGCTTGCGGGAATCGTGGCCGTTGCGGATACGGTGAAAGCCGATTCGCAGCAGGCTATCGCGTCCCTCAAATCGCGTGGCGTCAACGTGGTGATGCTCACTGGAGATAATGAAACGACGGCGCGTGCCGTGGCCGATCAAGTTGGCGTCGGCAATGTGATCGCGGGAGTGCGCCCGGAAAACAAGGCGGATGAAATCGCGAAACTGCAGGCGCAAGGCTATACGGTGGCAATGGTCGGCGATGGTATCAACGATGCTCCGGCGCTTGCCCGCGCGAATGTGGGATTCGCCATCGGTACCGGTACGGATGTGGCGATCCAATCCGCAGACGTGACATTGATGAATGGCTCGCTGATGGGTTTGGTGCATGCGCTCGACTTGACCCGCGCCACCATGCGCAATATCGCGCAAAATCTTGGATTTGCGCTCGGCTATAACAGCGTCGGCATTTCCATTGCGGCGGGCGTACTGTACCCGTTCACCGGCATGATGCTTAATCCTATGATCGCGGGCGCGGCCATGGCATTCTCGTCGCTATGCGTGGTGACGAACGCGAGCCGACTGCGCCTGTTCGATCCAGACAAGGCGCTTCGTAAGACGTATCAGGTTCGTCAGCCGAACCCGAACGATAATAATCACAACAACCACAGTCAGAAAGGATTCATCATGGGACTGTTCAGTGATCACAAAGCCAAGAAGGAAAACGCCCACGAGAGTATGGGCGGC
>UMDP01040195.1_pt1 | contig 35772 bp, 56 predicted proteins | sample 1964521 | NCBI WGS metagenome assembly UMDP01 (sample SAMEA4835997, study PRJEB28245) | human gut metagenome | biome: gut microbiome; material: fecal sample | place: Denmark | collected 2008 | reverse complement strand
GTGGTGGCAATATCCCCCTCCCGCCTCGATAACATGACCGTTAGAAAGAACGGGAAGGTAACTAGGGTATTGAAGGGAGGGGAACTGTACACCGGGATAGAGGCTATAAAATACAACATCCTCCATCTACTATTCCCGGTTGACATGGAGATTGAAGATACCTTCATGATGGAGGGAAGAAGATACAAGAAACTAATTTAAAAACATAACATCATGAGACACAAGAGATTATCACAACAAGACATCAAGAATATCCGGGAAAGATTACTGGGACCACTTCACGATAAAATAGAAGACATCAAGAAACAGATCGGTGAAAGGATGGTTAAAATCATTGATAGCGAAACACCGAAAGAATTGTTACCGTTCGTGAAAGAGAATAGTAGTTTCGTGAAAACGACAAGGTATATCTACATCTGGGATCTTGATCACAGCGACAAGTACATCACCCTTGATGAGTTCGTCTCGGGGAACGACATGGTGATAGACAAGGCGTCCATGCAATGCGAGGACATGGTGAACCAAATAAAGAGCGTGAAACAAGACATCAAGCAGATGACTAACAAGATTAACTGCACGCTAAACACGATAGGAACAACTAGAAAGCTACAACAAGAATGGCCGGAGGCTTACAACTTGTACCTCGAATCCATGAACATGGAGCCAGAAGAAAAAGAAAACGGGTGCGATCAAGTGGAAAGCCTGCGGGCGGAATTATCACAACTTAAACCAACAGGGAATGATTGATTACGTCATGTTGTTATCGAGATTGATCTCGTGGGGAGGACTCCTGTTCAGTGCAGGATTCTGGATCGCCAGCGAGAACGAGGGAGAGATGATCCTGGGTTTCATGGGAACCGTGGTGTTTCTCACCCTCACGATTAGATTACACCCCCAACCCTTTTATCGTTTTCTAAGATGGATAGGATTAAGAGACGACAAGTTCGACAAGTGACCCCCGTCATGGAGGCTGACATCATGGCGTTACTATCCGTTGGCATGGACAAGAAGATAGTCGCCAGCGTGTTCAACGTGTCACTCAGAACGGTTTACAAGATACAAGAGAAAGATGATGGAAATTAACGTTGACAACCTCGTGAAGGAACTACGGCTGGTGGAGGGGAGCCAGAAGATAATAGCCGTGGCCTTGAAAATGGAAGAGGTCCCCCTCCCCGTGATCGAGAAGGTAACAGGATTCGACAAGAAAGCCGTTTACAGGCTCTACAATCAACTATCTTCCCACGTCACGAGTAAACTATTGATCGAGGTGAAAAGAGCCGTTCTATACGCCTCTATCAAGTTCAATGTTTACAAGTGTCTCGGGGTGGTAGTTGTCACGATGGAGGATGACATCCCCCCTGCCAAGTTCCGTATGTTCCCTCCCACCCGGAAACCGGAAGACATCCGTTCATTCATGGACAAGGGTATGTTCGAGAGGGTGAGGCTAGAGGACACCGTGTACGGGAATAAAACGTTCAGTCAACTATTAAGCGAGTGAAATATGCAAGTAGAATTAACACCACCTGTCCTGTATTCTAATGACGAGTACAGCGACATGGCAAGAAGGTACTCGACATCAAACAGTGGCAGGTACGATAACCCCTGTTACTTGAGTATCAACTTCTTGAAATACACGATGGAATGGGAGGTGAGGTACGATGCCACCCTCAGGGTAACGGGGTTCACGTTGAATCAAGCCGTTTACAAGATGAATAGTTTATTAAGAGATAACTGGATATTATGATCTACACTGTAAGAGGTAACATAACGCAACTCATGGAGCTGCAATCATTACTAGACGCTCACGGTTACAAGAACACGTCAACTATTAAGAAAAAATTAACGGTTGGTTGCAAGGCTAGATGCATTCACGTGAGCATGGACTTGAAAAAATACAAGACGACAACGGAGCTAGTGCAGCCCAGCCTCACCTTCGGCGTGTTCATGGAAACGCACGGGAGGAAGTTAAGGAATGACGAGGCCCTCTGCAACGAGATCATGAAAGAGGTTTTCGATTTCGGATGCCTCATGAAGGGTGACAAGGAGAGGGTGGCGAGGTGCATGATAGAATTTCACAAACGTAAACTGCAAACTTATGGAGACACAGAAGTTCATGGTAACGAGTAAAAGGAACGATTACCTGTACGCATACCATACCGAGTACGAGGTGGGAGATGACGAGGACAGGGAGACAGCGATGGAGGCTATCAAGAGATGCAAACCACCTCTCCTTGACCTGAAAATAGAGGAGGTCCCGAACCGTCCCGGGCGATCCACGCTCGTGTACACGATAGAGTTGAAGTATTCCGAACTCGTGGACTTGTGTTACACGCACGATATAAAAATGTATTTTGACGTTGATTTTGAATACCCTATAATTGAAATTTTATGAAAACAATTACAATGCCATTCGATTTAGAAATGGCGAGGAACAGAAAGCTGAATGCATGAGACAAGTCTCGTGTAAATACATGAATTCCGTGAACGTGTACAAGGAACCCCCCCTCCCTTGATATGCTGGAACAGGCTATTGATGACGCACCCCACCCCACCCGCTTGCTGGCGACATGATTGTCGGAAGCAAATTGTAAACATCTGGTCGCCTTATATATAAGGTGACTAAAAATTAAACCATTGATTATGACACAGTATGACTTTATTAAAAAGTTCCTCCCCGACCACGAGGAGAAATTAAAACAATTAATCCCTGATTTTGATTCTCAAAGTGGGAACATGGAATATTTATCTATCATGGACTTTTGTGATATATATTTTGAAGAGGCATTACAATCGTTCATGAATAAGGTGTGTGAAGAACAACGAAAGATATGTGTTAATGACGCTAAATTATACTACAATTTCTATTTTAGTTCTTTCCCCACCCCCGAGAAAATAGAAAAAGTAGTTAAAAATTCAACAACCCCAAACCTATCCGACCTATGAAATTCAGAGACCTACAAGACATCGTGTCCGACCTTGCTGGACCGATATACCCCGTAGCCGATTCAGAGATTGACGCTACTAGAAGAGAAAACTTGAAAGAGTACATCGAATTGTTTCAAACCATGTTCTTGAACATACACAATATAGCAATGCTAAAACATTCCCAACTTCACTCGACAAAGGTGATGGGGGAGGATGCTTACAATGTTATGAAAAAGATGATAGATTACTTTAAAGAATTCTATGAGTAAAAAAGACACCACCCCATTATCCACGCGTATAGCTAAAGATTTATTGATTAGTGCTTCTTACTATAAATATAACATGGACTGGGCGTTGCATGGAGTGCTAGATCATTTCAAGCACAATATTGACTTGTCCGGGTACGATGGAGACAAGGAAGAATTATTAGATGACATCACGATATGTGATCAACCACCGGAAGGATTCGTGTTCGTGTTCGAGATTGGACACGACCTCCCGGTAAACATTCCAGTTGACAAGGTATTGAATTATATCACTGAACATGGGAAGATAACGTATAACGAGTTTATAAAATTTTCAATATGACGATTAAAATAATAGCAGCTATCATAATCTCATTCTTGTTGATGGGAGGTCTCGTCTCCAATGAATGGGAATATGAATGTTATATAGTACAACTGCCCATCAAGTACAATAGAGTATCAATTAATGGCACTACGTACCACAATAAAGTAGCATGGATAAATCATGATTCCATCGCTGACTTGATCACCAAGAAAAAAGGGAAGTGGGGGTATGAATTGGTTGCCGTCACCCCCATCACCGGATGCCTGTCAGGTTACAAGATAGGAACGAACGAACCTGTAACACAACAATTATTGTATCACTTTAAAAGAAGAAAATAATGTTTACCACCCCCTGTTTCATAAGGAAAAACACTCCCGAATTAAGGGATAAATTGAAAGAACTAGGATACCACGTTTGTAGTTGTACTTCTTCTAAAACAGCAATATACTTGATGGTTGGATATGAAGGTATTCATGCAGTTAGTGACGAAGTGGTAGACGTGTTCGAGGACGAAGTAAAGGCAGGCATATTAGAGTCCATAGATTGCGAAGACGATGAAAATTTGCTCATGGCCTTGGCAGCATTGAGAGATGACACGAATCACAATCAATGGTTTACCGACGGGAAAGAATGGATAATATACATGGATAACACTGATAAAGGTGGATTATCCTATTTCCAATATTTTGCCATGCCTAGAGACATAAACCTAGAAAACTTCCACAAGGCCACCCCCACCGAAATAATCGCTCACTTTAAACAGAAATAATCATGAAAGCGGAAGAGTTTATAAAACCGTTTCTTATTATAGATAAAAATGACCTGAGTAACACCGGGGTTCCTTTTTATAGTTATCCCAAACATCAGGTACACGAGGCTATTAATATGGCTAGGGATGAAGTAAAAAACAAGGCATTAATATCTTTTTGCGAGTCAATTTGTCATGAAAAACCGAGATGTTCTTCAATACCACGATCTTGCAAGAGGTACAGGAATTTTATTAACACGTTAGAACAACAATTATTATGACTAGAGAAGACCTAGAACGTGAAATAAATAGCGTGATAAGAGATGATTTGCCAGCTAGCCTCAAGGTTGACGATATAATGAAGCTGGTAGATAATTACACGGTTGGAATACAGGTTGGAATGGGCATGATCCCGACTTCAAGATTCTCCATTCGTTCGAATAACAATTATAAATACCCGGTATGCCCTTATTGTGGTAGTGTTAAATACACCATAGTCTCTCATTCCAACGGTAACCACAGGTGTGATTGGTGTGGGATGGTATACTTTTTTAACTATACTCAAAGTGTATAAATCATGAATAAGAAAGAAATTTACGACAAATATAACGGAGTAACAATTAGTATTAACCATACCGATTCAATGCTACATCCAGTTGTACACGAGGCTACTAAACGTGAGAAGATAATACAAATGTATCATGCCATCATGGAGATCACTTTAAATTACGGGGATGGGATTCCTAGGATATACTCGATCACAGGTACATCACCTAACATGATATTTCTATTGCTACTAGATGACAAGATAGAACGAGTGGATAAACGTATATTGAATGAAATGGTACCGTATCCGTTTATGGATACAAGTATGCCCAACCCCAATTTCACGTTAGATGAATTCTTGGATAATGTTGCTAATGATTTCTGCAATGGTTCCAAGTCAGAAATTTGCAACGTGCTATTTCAAGATATTTGTAATTTCATGATGCCTCCTAGTTTTAGATCACACGTTAAACAATTTTATAATCATGACTAAAGAAGAATTTAAATCAAGGATAGAAGATATAATCGAAGAGAATCATTTATGTGGGTGGGTCACGATTGAGGCACTAATATTAGAAGAGATAGACAAGAACCTCCCCCCCTTTTAACGTAGACTGGGAACAACGTCGTTACGAGATTGCAAAAAGTGCGATGAATGGCATTTTGAGTAATGAAAATGAAGTGGACTTCGCTCGCTCAGAAGTAACATACAAGGAACACGAGAAACATACAATGCCAAGAACAATTGCACGATATGCAGTTAGTTGTGCTGATAGCCTTATCGAAGAACTTAAAAAAATACGCTCATGAAAAAGACTGAATATAAAGTAGGAGAAACCTTCCAGTTTGGGCTAAAGACGTTGAAGTGCGTGGAGGGTACATCTTGCAAAAGGTGTATGTTTGACAGTGATATTTGGAATTCTTTTTGTTTTCACAATTATCACATTGAATATGTAGGTCCATGCGTAATGAAAGATAGGAAAGATCAAACAGCCGTGATATTCATTGAAGTAGAAGAAACAGATAAACAGGAATAGATATGACATTTGACGAGATATACAAGCCCCCCTTCCACGACAATTTCGGGGCATCGGTCAGTAATAAAGTAAAGAAACTTAAACAAGAAATATAGTCATGGGAATGATAAATGAAGTTAAACAGGCATTTATTGATAATATCCAAGAATATCCATCAAAAGAAACTGTTGATATATCTCTAGGTATAATAATGGTAATCATGGATCCAGAGGATATTTACAGTATGCTATTAGACATCTATACACATGAAGATATAGAAGATAACGAGTTGGATAAATACATTAAAGATGCGGTAGACTTCTATCGTGAAGTATCTAAACCATTATAGTCATGGATCAAATAGTAACTTTAGAAACGGCAAAACTGGCGATGGAGGTGGGGTATGATAGAGAAGTAATACACAAAATGCCACTATCATGAAAACATTAGAATTAAACAAGATGGCCGAGTACACTTGGAGTAACGACTACCTGTTACTCAAGAAGCTACTTGATGAAGGTTGGACAGGTATCATCGCCAGAACCTATTTCAGCGTTGATTCATCGTACAAGTCCTTGTTACGTGGATGGTACGAGTACAGGGTGGGGGGGATGCCGATAACGGCGAGTAACCTAGAACTATCAAACCCCTCCCTCACGATAGAGGAGAACTTCGTCAAGATATGCGAGAAAAATAAAGTTGAATTTTTAATACCGGATAACTATGGAAAAGATGACCGTTGAAGAAGTGATAGATAAACTCGCGAACACGAAAATTTACACGAGGGGGGAGGGGGATAGAAATAATCAATAAAATATACCCCCTCCTCTCGAAACCGGAATTCAAGGTAAAAGAATACGACACATTCCCGTTCTTCGAGTTAATTAAAGAAGAAGGTGATTCATCAATGTTGCATTTAAAACCGTATTACAGTATGTACGTGTTCTCCACTTGCGATCTCAAGGAGATAACACCAGAAGAGATACTCGACATTGAATTCGAGGACAAGAATGAGAATAACCCTGATTTTGAAATGATAGAGATGCCGTTCAGGGTGGGGGATAAAGTGTCATTCTTGCTAGACAATCGTGTACATGAAGATGTTATCCAGAATATAAACATAGACGTGAAGTTTTTATCAGATGGGAAACGTGATGTTAAATACTGGTTTCTCACCGATACTAAAACCTTGTTAGAAGGAGAATTGTTCCATACCACGGAAGAGCTTTTAAACGATTTGAAAAACAAAACAATAATAACAAGATAGCCATGCTTAACATCAAGATTTTAAAGAACATACCATCAAACCTGTACGTTGGTATATACCGTAACGGGATGGTAAGTATTTACAAGAACACGATGGACTACTTCCCCGGTCGTGACGGCATCACCATAGGGATGGGAGATGACGGTAGACTTTATTTCAAGTTCACCGTGAAAGATAACGATTCATTCAAGATAAAACGGAGCAAGTCAGGTTCGGCTTACGTGAACACTTCCAGGCTGTTCTCCATGAATAACATCGACAAGAACGAGTACGTGGGTAGGTACAATTTAATACCAGTGAACGACCCGAAATACAAGGGATTCTACGCCCTTGAATGGGTTGCCGATCCCACCCTCAAGAAGAAAGACATCAAGGAATTCGAGGAAGAAGTTGAAAAAGCGGTGGGGGAGGACGAAAAATACTTGCAACGAAAGTTGGAATTTAAAGATTAAGTCGTATATTTGCACTGTTACTAGACCAAACCCAATAGAGTAACGATGACATGAGAAACTTTTTTCCTACTAACCATATAGTAGAAAATCCCGGTACTTGATGAGGGTTTGGTTCAAGGCCGGGTTTTTTAATGCCCGGCAAGGAGGGAAGTAACGAGAGTTATTTTGGAACCACCTCTCCCCCGGGCAATCACTCTTGATCACTCAAGCCAGCCCAAAAGTTCCAACTGAAGGTGATGATCCCGAGGAAATCCAAGCAATGCCGGACGACGACAACTTGGTCCTTTGCATGGTCGAAAGACTATTATACTAACTCCCCTTTCAAGGTAGGGTCAGGATCAAGCCACGATGGTCTCTAGTGATGAGACTCATCATAACCATGCTGGTTCTCGTTCTTCCCTTCTTGCATCCTCTTCTATTATACTACACATAGTATAGTAGTATATATCTAGTATAGTATGTATAGTAATATATATAGAGAGTATGTTAAGGATTTAGGGTGGCAGTGGGTATCATGCAAGGTAAAGAATCGCTATGCTCTTTGAATTGGTAAAAAAACATTAACTTTGAATGAAAGTTAGACTCATATATTGCATTTTTGTATCATAGTTTTTAAGTCGTTTCCGGCGTTGTCGTGAGACACCTGGAGGATGAGCCGAAGGCAGGGGACACTATATTTGCATCTGTGTCATAAATTTATGTTTGTTTATAACTCTTTAGTTCAATGTCCCTCCCCCGTTCGATCGGGGGTCATCCACGCTTTGTGTCAGAAGCATGGTATCAAATTTTGAGTGTTTAGGGGAGGGGTGGCAGCCTCTCCCTTTTCACGGACGGGTGGCGGAAATGGTAGACGCTAGGTGTTGAAGAGGTTCACGATAAAGCGGGAGGTACGATTAACATTCCTCCTGGCCTTAACCTCAACTTGCGAAAGTCGGGAGATAAATAGAAATCAAGGTGAAAGTCCATTCTTCCATATCGAGCAAAATCGTGAGGGTTCGAATCCCTCCCCGTCCACGTTCATTCTTGCAAAATAAGTTGATTCCCCGCCCCTGTAACATATCTTTTGAAGTTCATGTTGTAAGCAACAGGGGTGGGGATATTTAAACGATTAATTATCAGTCGTTCGGAATATTTGCTGAACGGGTTGGTTTGAATTTTTAACTGCGCCGTGTCGGCAAGTAGAAATACCCCGGGGCTTTGCGTTTAGGCTTGAACAGCACGTAGCGCAGTTTTAAATATACTCGGTTGTCTACACGTAGGTTTTACTATTCTCGTAGTATGTACTGTTAGCAGCGTGTATGACAACCGATTTTAACTGATAAAGTTTGATAAAACGATAAAATGGTTTATATTTGCACCGCTTGCGGATGTTCTTTGAAATCCTGAAAAATATATATATATTTACATATACCTCCCCATCTTGGTAAGATTATTTCTATCAAAGACATCTTGCAAGCAACCAAGGTGGGGTAGGTTTATTTTAAAATTATGCAAGATGGAAAATTTGACTGTTTTCAATTACAATGGAAACGAGATCGCTTTCAAGGAAGGCGATAACATGATGATCAATGCCACGCAGATGGCAAAACCTTTCAATAAACGACCTAACGATTACCTTAGCTTATCATCTACTAATGAGCTAATTAACGCAATTACCAGAAAAAATGGTAATTGTGATAATCAAGTAGTTACGACTTTGCCGGGTAGTCCCGAAAATGGAGGTGGAACATGGATGAACAGGATACTGGCTCTTGACTTCGCTCAATGGTTAAGTGTCGATTTGAAATTGTGGTGTACGGAAAGGATAGACGAGTTGATGAGATACGGGATGACGGCCACCCAACCCACCATAGACGCCATGATAGATAACCCGGACCTGTTGATAAAGCTGGCAACACAACTCAAGGACGAGAGGGCCAAGGCTGAAAGGTTGCGTGTTATAGCTGAACTGCAAGAGAAGGAGATAAAAGAGGCCGCCCCCAAGGTCGAGTATTTCGACAAGGCGATGTCATCGAAGAGTTCATACACCACCACCCAGGTGGCGCAGGAGTTCGGTCTATCGGCCAAGACGTTAAACGCTAGACTGGCGAAGATGGGCGTTCAATACAGGCAGGGTGGGGCGTGGATACTGTACGCCAAGTACCAAGGCAACGGGTACACTCACACCGTGTCAGTTCCTTACCTGATGGCTAACGGGGAACAGGGGACCCAGATACAGACCCGGTGGACGGAGAAAGGTCGCAAGTTCCTGCATGACCTCATGGACGGGAAGTGAAAATTTCGTACATTTACATCAAGTTTAAACTTATAAATTAGTGATCATGAGAAAATTAATGTTCCGGGTGTGGGACTTGTCAACGAGTACCCTCCTACCCACCTCAGACGGGATAATGTTCTGGAACGTCAGCAAGAAGAAATTCGGCGTGACCAACTTCTTGATGGACCAGAGATACCTCGTCACGGTACTGTGTCTTAGAAACGGCAACACGGACATCTACGGGCTTGACGTGGTGAAAGTGTGGCCCAAGGATTACATCTCCCTCAAGGAGGCGAAAGAGAGCAACGCCCCGATCCAAACCGTTCTGTGTGACCCTGACGGGTTCGTGACGGTGGAGGGGGAGAAAATCCACGTTACAGAGCTGCATCATCATTACAACTTCTCCGGGGACGGGTTCGCCGCTTACTCCGACACGTACAAGGAGATGTTCTGGGATCAACTGTCAGGGTATGGCATTCATTAAGGTCCCCCTGATCGAGGAGAAACTAGACATTAACGTGAGGGTTTACAATCTAACCCTCACTTCTTTTCTAGCCGAGATCATGGAAAACTACATCGTGGAACTGGAAGATCACGTCAAGAAAAGCGGCCTTCACGTGAAGAAAAACAAGTTCCACTGCAACGAGCTGAAAAGAAACATCAGGATGTGGATAAACCACAGGTACATGGAGGTGGGGAGGGAGTACAGGGATTTCCTGACCACCCAGCTAGATGACCTGTACGATGACATGAAACACGATTACACGGTGTTCTTCTACTCCGTCAAGAGGTTCTTCGACAAGAGAATAGACGACTCGAACGAGACAACCACCCTCGCCCTCCTCGTGCTGATCATAAGCATGGCCTCCTACTTCCAGATCAAGGAAGAGGATTTCAGCAAGTACGTTAGCGAGCAATTCCAGTGTCACTACGTCATGAAAAGTAACTACATATCCAACATAGCGAGACACGCTACCATGTTCCTGAACTCGTTCAAGCATGACGACATAGAACTGGTGATGGAGAAAGAGCCTGATATTCAGGCGTCCTGGGACATTCTCGACTACAAGCTATCCCACATAAAGATCAATTTGATAGATGACGTTAGATAATGCATAGTATTTATCTATATCATTCCACCTGTCAATTAAAGTACGTATATTTGCATTATAATTAAAATAAATGGAGGCAACTATATAGTAAATTACATTTTTTTTTAAATTAAAATGTCTGGTTTTTAGTTTAAATGTTCGTATATTAGTATCATGTTAAACGCCTATAAATATCGACTACATCCCACGAGGGAACAATCGGAGTTCTTCAATAAGAGCTTCGGGTGCGTTCGTTTTATCTATAACTGGGGATTGCAGAAGAGAATAGAAGCGTACATGAAGGACAAGGGAAGAATATCGTACGTGCAGCTATGCGCCATGTTAACCGAATTGAAAAAAGAGGAACAGTACTCGTGGTTGATAGAGGTAAGCAACGAGTGTTTGCAGCAAGCGTTGAGGAATCTCGATGCAGCTTTTACCAGGTTTTTCAGGGAGAAGAAAGGGTTCCCTAGGTTTAAGTCGAAGAGTAGATCGAGACAGTCATACAAGGCCATACTATCGGTTCACGTGGATCAAGAAAGGAGAAGGATCAAGCTACCTAAAATTGGATGGGTAAAGTACGGTAACAACAGGAAGTTTGAAGGTGACGTTAGATCGGTAACGGTTAGCGTGACCCCTTCGGGTAAATACCATGTTAGCGTGCTTGTTGATGACGGCAAGGAGATACCTGAAAAATTACCAGTAACTTTCGATACCACGATAGGTATTGACATGGGTATAAAAGATTTCGCCGTGTGTTCTAACGGTGACACGTACGAGAACCCGAGACATTTAATCAATGCTGAACAGAGATTGAGAACCCTGCAAAGACGGTTGTCACGGAAGAAGAAGGGAAGTAACCGTCGGAACAGGGCAAGAATGATACTTGCTAGACAGCATGAAAAGGTAGCCAACCGCAGGCAGGATTATCTTCACAAGATAAGCACTAAAATTGTACGCGAGAACCAAGCGATCGTCGTGGAAGATTTAAACACGAAGGGGATGATGAGAAATCATCGTCTATCCAAGGCGATAGGAGCTTGCGGTTGGTCTACGTTTTCAAGATGCTTGAATACAAGTGCGAGAGACAGGGTAAAACGTTTATCAGGATAGGAAGGTTCGATCCTTCGTCTAAAATGTGTTCTTGCGGACACGTTTACAAGGGACTGAAACTTTCTGAAAGGGAATGGGTATGCCCTAACTGTGGATCGGTTAACGACCGTGACTTGCTAGCCGCTTGTAACATCAAGCGTTTTGGATTACAAGAACAGAATTTATTGTTTAATAAAAAACCGTTGGCACAACGGGGTTTGGACGTGGAGGTTCCAACTATGGATGACCGTCAAGAAATTGACCTAAAAAGTAGCGTTCCGGTGAAGCGTCAATACGTACAAGTGTAATATTGTACGTAAGTGCCTAAATGGAAAACATGATAACTATATTCATCATTCTAGCCATCGCCCTGCTGGTGTTCCTGTTTTTCGTGTTAAGGGACGCTTACAGGAGTTCACACGTACCGGTGGGGAGCGTGTTGAAACGCAAGGGCATACTCTTCAAGGTGAAGAGGTACAACAAGTCAGATCACATCGACAAGTGCTTGAGGTGTGACATGAGATTCTTCCCCTCCATCTCGGGTTACAACGATCATTGTTGCGTGAAGGTACCGTTCTGTAACGCGTCAGAGAGACGTGACAAGGCTGACGTTTATTACGAGCTGGTAGGAAAGAACGGTGGTTTCTTTAGCAAGGAGGAAGATTGACATGGAACAGTTGATAATGACACCAAGACTCTTCAAGGAGTTCGGGATACACGTGTGTGACGACCAGATCATAAGCACTCACAGGGCCTGCCCTAAAAAGATAAGAGGCTTGCTCGACAAGACGCTGGTATTACAGGACGAGAGGGAGGTGTGGGCGATGAAGGACTACTTCGAGTCGGTGATCACCGGGGACGGTAGCCCGTGCAGGATGAAACGCCTCGCCAACGGGGACAAGTCAACGAACGAGCTACGGATACTGGAGAGGGCGAGATTCTGGAAATCAGTGCTGTTCAGGGGTGGGACAATCGTGAATGACGTGAACGCAAGTATGCCACTGGTATCTTACGTGAACGATTACAACGGCATAAAGGTGTGGTTCGAGGACACGCTGGACGTGTTCCCGTGCAATTACAAGGGCGTGCTGGCATCGTTGATACTTTACCTCACCAGTAACATCGATAGCACGTACTTCTCCCCCTCCTTCCCCGACAAGTGTTCCGAGTCTTGCTGGGGAGACCCTAGATTCATTAACAAGACGAGGGCGCTGGTGCAACACCACCTGATACGTAACTTTAAGCTGAATCATCAAGTCAAGAAGTATCATGACTGGCGACATCAAGAGTTATTCTACAACGGGTGGAACGCCGCCATGAAGGACCCGCAAGTGTTCTACATCGTGGCTGACTTGAGGCCGGACAAGGACGGTATCGTGAACACGAGAGATTACAGGTTCGAGTGTACCGCCGAGAGACTGGGGTTATGCGAGGACCTCGCCAGGGAGGCGGCGATCGTGTACAACACCCTACTGTTGCAGGGGTGGGACCAGATTTCCCCCAACGAGACTTCTTGCGCCAACTGCCCGTTAAAATGCAAGATAGCCAATGAAACAAAAAGAATATAAGAGACCGGGTGTAAGGAAACCGGAAACGCCACGATCGGTGTCAACTTACAACAAGTACCACCACACCATAGACCGGGAGATAGATGACGAGAACATCTGGTACATCGAGATCAACGGGAAGAAGGAGAGAAGGATACCAGTCACGTTATCATCGTGGGAGGAGATGAAGTTCAAGGCGAAAGAAGACCTTCACGCCGTGGTTCTCTTGAAGTTCGTTGGCAAGTCCGGCAGGCACGTTGAACGTTTTAAAGATTAATCAAATGCAAACAGGAGGTTTAAGAAAAGGTTTAAAACTCAAGGTCGACAAGAAGACCGTGAGGAAAAGGTACAAGTGCATGGCCTTCCTAAGGAAACAAGGTTACAACGCCAGGGGGAGGAAGGTATTGTTGAAAGACGGCACCCCCACCCCGGAAGAACACAAGTGTCTCGCTTTCTTGATGGAACAGGGATACTGCATCATGTACGGGGAAATAAGCTAATGGAAGAGTTCGTTAGCGTTGAAGACGTCAAGAGGGTGTTCAAGGCGTTTTGTAGCAAGGAAATAAGCGGGTGCGGTTCAGAAGAGCAAGAGTGCGAGGACTGCATCTTCTACAAGAAATACGTCGAACTTTTAAACGAGAAGTCATGACGGAAGATTTACAAGAGTTAATTGACAAGCTAACATTCGGGTATTAACATGGAACAGAAGAAATCAAAAGTGACCAGCGTCGTTCAAGGACAAGACTGGGTAGGGAAACAAGGTGTATTCCACACGTGGACCGTCCGTTTCGAGAACGGTGACGTGGGTGGTAACATGACGAAACAAGGGAACAACTGCGCCTTCAAGGTGGGCGAGACGGTTGACTACACGATAGAACCGGGGAACAGGCCGGACAGCTTCAAGGTGAAGATCGTCCCGGCGGCTCCTTCATCCTTCGGTGGAGGTGGAGGGGGCGGGAAAGGAAAGGTCAACGAGGCCGGTATCAACGCCAACGTTGCCTTGAACAACGCCACCCTGTTATTCTGCAAGCTGTGCGACACGCTGGGACAGGAATGGTTAAAAGCGGCGAAAGATCAACCGGAAAGGATAGTTATGATGTACGCTAGAGAGTTTTCAAACTTGTTGAACGAGTTAAGCGGGTTGAAATGATAAAGGAACTGGACGACAGGATAGAATTGCTGTACAAGGACGTGATGAAACACCCGAAAGGGAACTTCAAGATACTGTTCGATGACTTCAAGCAAGACGTGGGAGACATCATGTACGGCGAGAACGAGAAACAACCATCCATGCACGACAGGATGATGGACTTGCTCAACGCTTGTTGCCGTGCTTTCGGTGCCACCACGATGGATGCTATGGCGGGGGGAAGGGCGGAACTCCCCACCCTCCGTGCTATAACGGCATTCATCAAGCTATCGGGCGACACTTACGACAACCGTCACCTAGCCTGCAAGATACTGGGCAAGACGAGGCAATACTATTACCACGCCATCGACAAGTTCGAGTCCTTGATGTTATCTGACAAGACTTTCAGTGAAACCTATAAACGATTGAACCATGATTTCGGAAGAGACGAGGAAACTGATTGAGGAAAACGAGGAGCTGGTGGAGAAGAACCTCAGACGGTGGATTACCGGGTGCAAGAAGAGAATGCCAGCGTTCACTATCCCGACTGACGAGGAGATAACCATGTACTTCAATGAGAGGGGGAAAGTATGTACCTCCCAGACCGTGAAGAAGATAAGGAACACCTACGAGGGAAAGGTGGAGGGGAAGTGGATAGATTCCAACGGGAAAGAGGTAAAGAACTGGAAGGGCAAGCTCGACAAGGTGTGGATACCTTACTACCCGTCGTTGAACAACACTTACGAGAGGTTTTGATCATGGACAGGGAATTAATCGCTAGAGGCTATTCTTACAACCGTGGAGCCATTTTCAAGAAGAGGATATACATTTCTATACCCGAGAGCGAGAAGTGGCTTAAAAACGCTTACTCGCACTTCATAGGGGATTCTTTCAAGTGGATACCCGAGTACGACGAGATAGCGAGCTGGTTATCCGATAACGAGGGGAGGGGACTGTTCCTCTACGGGACTTACGGGAGGGGTAAGACGGTGTTCATCCGTGACATATTCCCCCTCCTCGCCGAGAGACACGGGAAGGTTGCATCCTACTACACGATGACCTCGATAGGAGACAACCTCGATGACGTGTTGAAGAAGAAGATCGTCTGCCTCGATGACGTGGGAATGGAATCCAGGATCATGACTTACGGCAACGAGAGGCACGCCTTCCCGGAACTCATGGACAGGGCGGAACAGAACGGTAACCTCGTTCTCGTGTCCACCAACCTTAGCGCCAGGGGGATAGTTGACAGGTACGGCGAGAGAACGCTAGAGCGTGTCAAGTCTTGTTGCAAGAGGGTAATGTTCACCGGGCAATCTTTCAGGTCATGAGGGAAGACGAGCTTATAGATAAAATCGACAGGTTACAAGAATCGATAGATTTGAACAATAACCTGATGATAGAGTTCAACGACAGGCTGGCATCCATGCAAGAGGCCCTCTCCAACAAGAGGGGGAGGATGGACGCCAAGGAAATAATAAACAACATAATAGGGGACCTCATGGTCCTGTTAATCACGAAACAACAGTAAAAATGAAAAAAGAAGAAAAAATTGCGAAGAAAATCAAGGAGTTACAGGAATCTGTTCAAGAACTGAAAGAGATGGGGGTGGGGTATTTACTCGTTACATCATACGAGAAGAACGTTGATGACGATGGATTCCAGGAATTAAGATCATCCGTGTTCTCGGATTTCAAGCTGCATGATATGGCCACCTCCCTGGCATCCTATTTCTCGGAGAACCCGGCAGTATTGCCAGTTATCACGAGTCTCCTCGTGAAAGGTTTCTCTCAAGAAATGGTAATTAAAAGGGTGGAAAAAGAAGAGGAGGAACTGGCAAGAAAAAAGAAGGAGTGGAATTAACCACTCCTTTCTCTCGCTTAACTGACCCATTCGCAAACCATATCTCTAAGTCTTACAACCACCGCTTGACAGGTGTAAAAATTGCACTCGTCATCGAGTAGCTCTATTAAATACATGATCTTGTCCATAGGTCTTGTTTTTTTAAATCATCTCTTCCCAGTCGATATAAGTGCCGGTTCTCTTCAAGTCGGCAAGATACCGTGAGAAAGCTATTCCCTCGTAACCGTCCGGGTCGTCGATGTACTTCTTCACGTACATCGCTATATCGAACTCGTTACGCAACGGCTCCGGGAAAAAGTCGGCGTAAGCCATGTTAGCCACGAAGCAACAATCGTACTCGCTCGCCTTCTTCACCGTCACCCCGTTCCTTTTCAGAAGTTCCTTGACTTCCTCTTTCGAGTACCTGTGTTTCGATCCATCGGCGTTCTCCATGTTGCCAACCGCGTACTCGCACAGTTTCTTGGAGAAGTGAGGCCCATGCTCGTCAAGGTAGCTCTCGAACGGTCTACTGCTGAAATAATAACGATCCCGTCCCATCACATTCTCCGTCTTCTCCTACCACGACGCATAACGGGTTCGTCATCATCATCGTAACGATCACGTCTTCGGTTCTCGGGGCGGGTAAAATCCATCTCTTCATCATCATCATCTCTATGACGTCTACGGGGTCTATCCTCGTCGTCATAATCATCGTAGTCTTCTTCACGACGACGTCTGCGACGCTCGTACTCTTCATCATCATCGTCATCGTAATCGTCGTAATCGTCACGATCACGGCGTCTGTGACGTCTCTCACGCTCTTCTTCTTCCATCATCTGGCGTTTACGGTCCTCTCTCTGGCGTCTCCGGTACTCTTCTTCCTGGATGTCCTTGTTGTAACCGTCTCTATTGAAACCAATTATTCTTACCATGTCTATTCTTTTTTGTTCAATCCAAGTATAAGTTCCTTCAAGTCCTCTATACTCCCGTTTATCTTCCCCACCGTCGCCTCAAGGTTGGCGATCTTCTCGTCTCTACTCTTGTCAACGGCGAGTACCGGGTTCAAATCCTTGACTATGTTCTCGCAATCTTCCAGTATGGACTTGTGTTTCTCCACGCTGTTAAGAATGTCGTTACTGTTCCTCATGATGGCGTTGATCTCGTTCAGGATCGGGTCCCTGTCACACGATATGGTGATGTCATTTCTAACCTCCACCGTCATGTTCTCCCTCACCACGAACGTTGAACTGACTCCATCTACCGATACTTCCAGGTCTACTATCTTGTCCTGCGGTTGCTGGTAAGATAACTGCCCCGGCTGTAACGGTTGGAACCTAGGGTTGGCGATGCTTACCACCGTCCCCATCTTGTGTCTAATCTTCTCTCCCTTGTACAGGATGTAGACTTGATACGATTTCTGTAAATCCTTGAATTGCATTGTTTTAAAATTTACTGTTCAATTACTCGCTCTGGCTATCCGTTGCAGCAGTGGGCGGCACTATGTGATTAATCGTCTGGAACACGCCAGTACACTTGTCGTAGAATATGAGGTAACGGTTTCCTTGAGTGATCTCGCTTGAGATCATCTGGTTACCGGAACCGTTAATCAACGGTGTCTTCGACGTCGTGGTGGTGGTGCTGTTCGTTGCGGTAGTAGCTATCGAAACTGCGTAACTATCCGATCCAGATGCGGGAGAATGTACGATATTCAATAACATGATCCCAGTTCTAGGTAAAGAGCGGAACTGGCACGGACTGATGTTATAAATAACCTCACTGTTTGTAGTGTCGGTTGTCACGGCGACACTTCTTATCGCCGGAATTCCTCCTTGATCCAGTCTCTGTACTGGTCTTCTAAAATAAGGTCCGTAATAATAATTCATCGGGTACATAATCTAGTTTTAAAAATAATTGTTACATTTGTGCTGGGATAGACAAGAGTAATTAACTTGTTGATAAGGAGTTTTCTGGCCTCCTTCCCATTCTTTTTTTTACTGCCAGAGTCACTTTAAAACAGATAAAATGACTAATGACGAGTTTTTAAAAAGTATCACCTTGGAAGGTGAAATATGGAAGGATATAACCGGGTATGAAGGTTACTACATGGTATCTAGTTTAGGTAAAGTAATATCTCTAGGTAGATCAATAACTAACAATCTAGGTACTAGATACCAACAACCACATGTAGTAGCACCTTGTGCCGTTAGTTCTGGATATAGAATGGTTAGATTATGGAAAAATAATAAAGAACAAAAATTCTATATACATAGATTAGTGGCTATATCATTTATTCCAAATGAACATGAATATCCAGAAGTAGACCATATAGATTGCGATAAATTGAACAATAAAATATCTAATCTAAGATGGTGTACAAGACGTATGAACCAAAATAATCCTATTACTAGGGTGAGAAATTCCATTTCAAAGAAAAACCATCCAAAATTAAAAGAAATAAATTCTAAAGTTGTAATTAGGATTAATCCCAAAAATGCCGAAGAAATCAAATTTTACAAATCGTGTAGATCAGCAAAAGATGATGGGTTTTGCGAAAGCAAAGTGTCTGCGGTATGTAGGGGAGAAAGACCTCACCACAAAGGATACAAATGGTACTTCTTATCCGATTACGAAAATCTTATCAACAAGTCAAAGAACTCTAGTTCAATCGATCATGATTAGCAACCACAACCACATCCATCGTTGTTATAAGCCGCCCCATACGGGTATCCATATCCGTAAGGTGCTGAATAGCAACAATTTGGATTCGGCACTATGTAGCTGGGAACTGGACACGGTGCCTTCAACTGGCTAACGATATTAGCCGTTTGTGCTTGCTGCGAAGCGGCCAATGCCAAGTTACTGTTCTCTTGACGCAACGCATCAATTTTTGACTGCATCTCACGCATTTCAAGTTGACAGAACTTGTCATTGATGATTTGAGTCTGGGCATCAATCTTGGCTCCTAGGATGTTGAATTGAGTGTTTGCACTGTTTTGCAACGTGTTAGTCTGGTTAACAGTTGCTAACTGGTTCTCGAATCCTTGACGCTCGATAGCGGTCCGGACATCGCAGCAACATGAAGCGATCTGGTTTGCCAACGTGCAGTTTCCAGATTGAATTGCGTTGATGATCTGTTGCCCGCTCATACCAACCTGGTTGCCCACGTTGCACAAGCTCATGTTCAAGGTGTTGATACCTTCCTGAACTTGACCGATAGAGCATCCTAGTTGAGTTGACAACTGGCTGATTGCGTTCCCGTTACCTTGGGTTCGAGGAGAACCTGGACAAGAGGAAATACGTTGATCAATACTTCAATAAAATAGAGGAATTCATAAACGAGAAATAAAGTTAGATAGTAGTAAATTGTTAATTTGTTGCACCTGGTTACTTGATAGCCAGGTGTTTTCGTTTAAAATGCAAAGTGATTGAACCCCTACACGCCTTCCCGTAACTTTATGGGGATAAAATATTCGTTTAACCAAAAACTCATTTTTATGGGAAGTGAAAAGATTTTCATGTTCGGGGAACCTGGCTGCGGTTGCGGTGGTGGTTCCAAGGCTGATCTCACCGCCATCTTACCGGCGCTGATGAACAACAACAAGGGTATCGACCCGGGAATCCTGGCCATGCTAGGTGATCGTAACCGTGACGGTTTCGGAGGTAACGACTTCTTCGCTATCTTGTTATTATTCATCCTGATGGGATGGGGTGGCAACGGTAACGGGCTGTTCGGAAACCGTGGTGGTGTTGGGGGTGAGGGATTGAACATCCTGAACAACGACTCGACACGTGAATTGTTGATGTCAGCTATCCAACTCTAGGTATTGTACCGTCAAGGGATGACAGGTACTCCATGCAGGTGTGCATCACCTCGACGGTGGAGGTGGGGGATATGTTGTAGAATCTCTTCAATATCCTTGCCATCTTCTTGTCGTTAAACTTGTTCTTTTTCTTGATCCTTATGAACATGGAATTATACATGTTGTACATCGTCTCTTCCTCCCCCTCCTTCTTCGGTTGTACCAGTGAACTCTTGGCTCTCTTGTACATCATTAACCTTGAAAACAGGGTGGTGAAGTCATACACCTTGATCACCCTGTTAAGAAACTCCGGGGTTCTTACCCGTTGTTTCATGTTTCTAACTATCTCGTCTTGATATTTTACCATTTAATTCTTTTTTACTTATATATGATTCTTTCTCTCTCTTGAACCACAGGGTGGGAGGGATGTCAGACTTTGCTGGCTCGACAGCCACCAGCTCCCACCCCGCTTCTCCTATCATCGCCAGTTCTCTATCGCCAACTTCACGATACATCCTCTTGTATTCAAACTTTTTCATTTGTACCATTCCCCTCCACAGAACCTGCACTCGAAACGATCGGCGAGCCTGATAACGTGTTCATTCTCATTCCTGTTAATACTACAATTACAAACCGGGCGTGTCTCCCCGTCTATCCTGTTGATCAAATCGTAATCCCATAGAGATAACTTCCCGGGGCAGGGGATGGGTTTAATAAACTGGACCGGGTTAGCCAGTACCCAGTTGTACACGGTACGCTTCGGCCTGCACGGGTAGAGGGGGGCAACCTCGTTCAAGAAGTCTTCATCATGTTCTGCCCACACCGACTCGTGGTCTACCACGCAATCAACGAGATCAACCCTCCCGATGATAGCTCCCACGTGAGTCAATTGCTCTCTCGCCACTTCATCGTACCCTTCTCCTACCGCTTCCAACTGTTCTTTATTAAGAAACCCTTTCAGGTTGCCACCGTATATCGTCTTGGATGCGTGGATCAATAACGGGCCACGATAATCCGTTCTCCACGTCCGGTTCTCTATGTCTTTAATCCCGTGAACTATCAACGATGCCCACGGTTGTTTAATCGTCAACGCTTTCATTTGTACTACCTATTAAATGAGCTATTATTATTACCTTGATAAAACCATCATCGTGCATGATAAATGTCGTTCCATCTATCATGTACAGTTTATCCTTGTATGACACGATGTGGCGGGGGAGGGGGATATGAGGGCAATTCCATTCAACTTCTCCCGGACCTTCTACATAATCTATAAATACTTTGTATGTTTCCATGTTATTTGTGATTTAATAGCAAACTATTTTACATTCTATTGTATGACAGATACATCCATTGTTATCTTCTTCTTCAATACCGAACTCAATATCACGAACAATATATTCATTACCCTTGTACATGATACTTTTCCCTACTGGTGGGAGGGGAGCATCTCCCCATTCAATAATAATTTTCTCGTCTAATTCTAAAAATACTTTTCGTGCCATAATTATTTAATTTTAGATGTTGCGAAATAAGTTCCATATTTAGCATCGTACATTTTAAGCATCTCTTTCCTTAATTCGGAATATGAGTTGATATATCCCATATCAATTGCAAATGCTAGTTTGGTCTGTAAATCTTTAAGCTCTTCGAGCTGTTCTTTAGTTGCATTATTCCTAAGCAATGTCTCATGCCTACCAAAGACTATATAATTTAATGCTTTAGCTATTTTTGAATAATCTACATCCTCGAACCTACTTGCTGCACGAGAAAGAGTGTTGTAAGCATTTCCTACCTCTATCCTATTAATAATTAACCTGTCAGTCAACCATGAAACTACCTCTCCATATAACTCTGGATTTAATTCCATAGCAATCAATACCCAAATATAAGGATTACACATCGTGACCTTGTTCTCTCTAGCCCCCTTCACCTTGTATGCGCCACATTTCTTTAAAACCTGAACCAATGATGATTCTTTCACTGCGGACATGAATTGGTGATAATCCATCCCCCCATCCATCTTTTGTTTATGAAGGATGTAGAAAATCCTTTCCGCATTTTCTTCATACGCTAGTATATTAGCGATTTTTCGGTCTGGCCACTTCTTTTCTAACCTAGCCACCGTGTATGCCTCCTGCAAATCTGTTAAAGACAGGAAACTATTCTTCGTGTCTTGCCTTATGACAACACCATACAGATTCCTGTCTGTTGAAAATAAAGTTACATTAGTTTTCATACTCGTATTTTTAAATTCCTCTGCAAATATAATAAGATAAATCAAATATTACAAATAATAATGATATTATTTTATAGTGAGTAATTACCTGTAATACATAGTTTTATAAAACCATGTTAACGAGAAGTTATCGTAACTCATTGATAATCAGCAAAAGATAAAATTAGTTAAAACAGTGTAGGTATACTGCATTTCACGGTATACCCAGTTTCAGGGTACACCTCCCCTCCCCACCAATAATGTCAGGTACCTAGCGAAACACAAGGCACCTCCCCTCAGTAATCCTGAGGTCAGGTACCTAACGTCGGTTATCCCGACGGCAGGTAAGGATGTATCAATTCACGATACCCTTCCCGAAGCGGGTAAAACCGTTTCGCCTGATAATCAGCCGCCATGTAAATTTACATATCGGGAAATAAAAAAGATACCCACCCTTGGAGGGGGTGGGCATACTTGATAATTACCAATATGAAACTAACTAACCATTCAAACTTTCTTGTGTTTGATTTTAAGCATGTCAATGTAGCGATAAAGCCTTTCTTTCGTTGGCTTGAGTCCACATCTTGATATTTTACTGTTAAACGCACTGTCAGTCTTACCAGTGATCTTCTTCGCTTGCTCATAATTTACTTTAACGTTGAGGTATGGTTTAAGTACCTCGGTCATTGCATCTATATCATCCTCGGTGATGTTGTCACAATAACCATTATCAATCATGTCGGCGAAGTGCCTGAACAATCTACTTAGATTCGTCAATTTTACAACAGCCATGTTTGAAATATAAAATGGTTGAAACTATGGCAGATGTTACAGCGGATACCGAGGCGATAGTCAATATTGTCCAGAACTCAATCGTGCAATTTGTAAGCACGTCAATTAATTGTAGGGTACATTGTATTAACAAGTTGATTATTAATACCCTGTACCATGAACAAAATTTAAATCGTTTCGACAAATGCCATAGCATCATGTCAACGTACATAGAATGTCCTAACACGTAATCAAAAGAAACTACTTCTATATTTAGAGCTGATAGAAATAACACCAGAACTATATAGATATTCAATAGTATCGGAGCTAGTTTTATTAATCTAACGGTAGCTTTCATTTCTTTTTACTACTTCTTCTAGGTTTACCATCCCATGTTACTTTTCTCATCGCAGTTGCCGGCCTCATTATGGGTCTGCGAACTGATGTCGTTTTCGTGTTTCTAGCCATAAGCTTCTATTTTTCGTTATAAATGTACGTAATAAATAGTTACCATGCAAGCCCGTTGGACTTGAAAGCGTTACCCGTGTCATTCCATCTCTTGTCATCAGCATCCTGTCTTCTAAGGAATGACGCCTCGTCTCTTAGAGCGGTTCTGACGTTAGCCGTTAACACGTTCGGGATAATGAAAGTCATCAACTCGAAAAAGTCCGCAGCCATCCGAACGGCATCCTGTTGACTCTCGGATAACGGTTCGTTATCTTGCGCCCTCTGGTATATATCCGCCATGTTCCCTATGTTGTTACCAATAGTATTCACGAATATACCGATAGCCGGAAGAATCTCTTGTATTAACTGGAAACCGTTCATGCTTAGTGGAGTCTGTCCTCTTGCGTAGCTGATGTATCCCGATCCTCTCTCGATCAAGTCGTAAGTTTCAGAATCTATATACCCCTCGTTCATTGAGTATTTTGCCGCCCCCAAGAAGAACGAGTGTGCCAGGTTAGCCGCCATCGAGTACCTACCGAAGAACATTCCAGCCAATCCCGTGCTACCGTTTCTCAACATCTTGTCCACTATCTGGTTTGCCACTTCCTCCTCGTCTCCATCCCCACCCGTGGCGAGCAAGTATCCCATGTACGTTGATATTGCTGGCTTGGTGATATTGTATCCTTGACTTCGTACTAACCGGCTAACTAGCATGGTGAACCCGTCATTAAATAACTTGGCGTTGCCATCCTTTGCTCCCGCTATCATTTTCCTCCAACCTATACCCATCATCTCTACCTCTTTTATGGCGAATGATAACATGAATCCTATCCATCTACCGTTAATACTTTCCCTTGATATGTTTTTCTTCCCGATTCCTATAATATTAGACACCCAGAATGGTAGCGCCCTCGTCTCGTGAGCCTGCGATACAGGTAATATCGTGGAGAAAGATTCCTGCGTTCTCTTCACGGCATCAAGATGTGCCACCCTAAACGCCTCTCTCGTTGCCTTCCTGTATTTAACATCAGCTTGCCACTTGTCACCGTCCCAGTCCTCGCCGTTTAACTCCTTGAACCTCTTGTTAAATATCCTCATGTACATGTTGGACGAGGTTATTATATCCGGGGTTCTGATCCAGTAGTCAACAGCTTTCTCGTTCAGGCTCTTCTTCTTACCGTAAGACTCTCGTGTCAACTCGCTCAACTTGGAAACGGTAGAAGTTTCCGGTAAACCGTAGTACTCGAAAGCGTCCCTCATGTTTCTTAACTGGAACACGTTCTTTATCATTGTTACCGGGTTGACGCTAATACCATCACTTATGATAGCACCACCGATGTTGGTTACCATCTCGGTAGCCATCTTGGGGACGTTAACAAGCAAGGTAACACGTGCGGCGCTAGTTATCTCTTGATTCAACTTGTTCCACATGTTACCCATCCCGTTGTTCAGGTTATCAAGATGATAAGCGCTCACCACCCTGTTCTTTATGGTACGGAGCCATTCTTGAAGGATCATCCTAGCATCAGGCTTATCTCTCAACTCCTTCCCCCTTATCTCGTCATTGAAAGCGTTAACCACGCCATTGTAAGGATGCACCACGTAGAAGTCTAGCGTTGCCTCTTCCACGGTTTTAGTTATGACGTTAGCGAGGTTGTAATCAATAGAATGTATTCCACCCCTACGAGCGTGTACTGCCGTGGGGGAGGGGATGTTACCGTTGTAATTATCCTTCGTCATCTGTTCGAGGGCATCTATCGAGCTTAAATCCATTCTCCCACCCCTGACTCTTGACGGGAAATAATTTGACTCGTAGAACTTGGGATTCGTCCCACGGAATGATGCGTTGGCCATGTTGATCTCTTTCAAGTTGTCAAGAACTTGACGGGCGGCTCCCATCAAACGACGAACGGATACCTCGTCTTTCCCTAGATTTTTCAACGTGGCCTCCACGTCAACCGCCCCTTGCATGGGTCCGCTCTCGTGATAGACGTAGTATTGGAGCGCACCCTTCATGTCAGCAGCTTCCATTGGTGTTTCCTTGACTGCCTTCTCGTACAGGTACTTGAAATATGACCGTTCCCCAACGTCTACCGTTTCGATCGTGTCTCCTATCGTGTTGGTCTGGTAATCAAGTTCCTTCATCAGCATGGCGGCGAGGTTTCTAAGGTTTATACCTTTCCTTGACGTGAATATGTTGTAATTATGAAGCCTGCCACGGGTGTTAATAGTGTACTTGTTCATGAACTTGTTAAGGGCATCGTTCCAAGGTCCAAGCAATTTCGCCTGTTCCACGTGCGCCCTAACAGTAGCCGGCTCCATGTACTTGGCAACTATATTATCGTATATCGGCGTGCCATCCCTCGTCCATAACAGGTACTCTGCCGTGTTCAAGTCACGAATCCCGAGTGCCGCCCTAAGTCTCTCGGAGTTTTGCCTGAACTTCTTGAACTTCCTGGAATCAGCCGCCCTTTTAACTTTTGCCACGATACCGTTCTCCCCCTCCATGCTACCCTTGACATCATGACGGATCAAGTCTTCCATCGCCTTGGCGAGTTCTCTAGTGGTGTAACCGTTGTTCAAGTTATACAATGAGTTATATATCCTTGATAATTGAGCGTTGGTTAGGGTGGGGATACTGGAACGATTCTGGTCCATGATGTCAACCATGTAGGAGAGGGGACTTTCACCAGTCGGGTGTAGCAACGTGGCGTCATCAAGTTCCATGTTCACTTGTTGCTCTATACCTTCCCTCACCTTCTTGGACACGTTATTCAGGCCCATGTCACCATTCATGAACTCGTCAATCATGTCCCCGATCATGGTAACTTCTTCCGGCGTGATAGCTCCTTCCGAGGCCATCCTTGTTACCTTGTTACGTATGTTAGTTAACGACCTCATGTACTTGTTAACCTCGTTGAACGTTGGCATATCCACGAGATTCTCTCTTATCACGTCAAGTCGATCACCTATATTTAATATGTATTTTCTCACGGAATTCAAGTTCCATCCCTTGACCGTGTCATTAGAAACTTCCTCCGGGTACCTGTCTATAAGGTAATCAGTAGTCTCGGAAAACCTGCCTTCTATTATGTCTGATATTATATCATCACGAAGGGCCAAGTCCTCCTGTGACATACTTCCAGGGTCCATGTCAAGAAGCCTGTTGACTTTCTCTTTCCTCTCTTGACTTAAAGAAGACTTGTTAACTTTCGACCTGGCTTTATTGACGTTAGATTCTCTTTCCTCGACGGCGAACTTGGCCTGTTGATCGGTCACGTACTTGTTAATCTTGTTGATCAACGATTCAAATTGCGCCCTGCTATTTATCCCCCTCGACAAGCTCGACATTATCGACTTGTACTGGGATTGAGATAACAACTTCTCGCTCCCCTTTATCGCTTCCCGCACCTGCCGAATCTTCCCCTTCAAGTCAGAAGCACCCTTGGTGTAAGCGCTAGACGCTATCCTGTTAACCTTCGTCTTGATCCTGCCAAGGTTATCTTTTGGAGTGATATTACTAACGCCAGAGGGCCTCTTTATGTAAGGAGAGTTATCTCCAAGAACGAGATCATGATTCTCGTTGAATTCCTTGTTGGCTTGTCTCTTTTCCTCTTTAGATAACGCCTTGTAAGCGTCACTTGTTTTAACCCTCGCCCATGCCATATCCTTGGCGAAAACACCACTGGAATTCTTGTTCTTCGAGTACCAGTCAACCGCCTCGTTCATCGGTAACTTGTCGAGGAGGGGGGTCTTGCTTACTTTCTCTTCTTGTTGCTGGAGTGTACTTTCAGTCCCGTCGACTTCTGACACACCGCCCACGGGTTCACTTTCTTTCCTGACTTGCTGTTCTGTGCCTTCACCTTCCGAACGCACCTCTCTAGTTTCGCTGGCATCTTGCTTAATTTTACCTTGTTCAACATTATTTTCTTGGATGGGGGTGAGGGCATCGTAGTCAACCACGGACACGTTACCTTCAACATCCTCCACCTCTATCTTACCTTCCTCCACCACGTTTTCGGTGGCGGTAACTTCTTTACCGTCAAGGATGAACTTGTCTCCTTCCGCCTGGAAATTCTTGTCATCCATGATCTCGTTGTAATTTTCAACCAGTTCCATGTTCTTGTACATGGAAGTGTACTGGAAATATTTTATGGCATCATGGGCAAGGTCTTTTCTCTTCTTCACCACCTCCCCACCTTTCGTTGCCTCGTCATAATACCCGTCTATCGCAGAGTTTATCTCGTTGGCTATCGCCTCGTGACGTCTTTCTAGCGTTAAAGTACCGTCATTCATTAGGTTATCTATCTTCTCCTTCAAGGCGGAAGGTAGCTTCTTCCCGTAAGAATCAGACTTGTAAAGAGTCTTCCCCATGCTGGGTTGTTTACTTATGGCGTTAACACCTAACCCGACAGCCCCGAATCCAAGCGACATTAACCCTATCGAGTACACCATGTTCAAGTCTTCTGGCTTGTATATCTCTCTAGTTAGATACCCTGATTCTCCCCTGTCTATCGCAGTGAAACCTCCCCTTATCAAGTCTCCAACCTTTTCCTCTCCCATCTCTCCTATCGTCCCGGCAACCCACCCGGAGAATCCCCTTTGTCCGTAACCGGCGTAACCTCCACGGTACATGAACTGGTCGAATCCTCTCTTTAACAAGTTACCACCACCCCGTACACCAGTAGCTTTTGGAGCTTTCCCCACGAAAATTCTTTCCGTGAAATTCTCGATCACGAGGTCGTAGTAATTATTAAATAGCGCCTCGTTTACAGGCATACCGTTCGCCACGTCATTACTAACACGAGAATAAAACGTGGGTTGTGCGAGAACCTGAACGGACGAGTCGAAAGCGCTTTTAGCGACTCTTGACGATAACTTCCCGGCACCTGACGCTATCTTGGTACTAGCCACCTTTGACGCAGCACCGGAAACGGTCTTGGCTAGAGAACTGGAAGATATGGTTTTAACAAGATTAGTTGCCGTCGCTTTTGATAACAACTTGCTGGCACCAGATGTTAAAGCCGTTCTTACCCCACCCGTCACGCCACCTGACATGGCGAACTCGACCATGAAACCGACAGACTCGCCGGCCATCTTCCCGATGTCAAACCATTGTCCAGTTTGCTCTCCAAGAACTTCTAGCGACCTTGCGTTCACGGAGAAAGATTCTAGCAAGTTTAACTCTTCCGGTGTCATCTCTTGCATGGCTATACCAGACACCATGTCGTTAAGTTTCGCTTCCTTGACAGAAGATTCCATCATCGTGTCGGGGGGGATTACCTCTCCATCAGAGGACAGGTAAGAGGTGTTCGGTCTCAACTCTGGATGATCCTGTAACACCCTGTTATACATGTCACCAAGTTTATCGTTAACCTCTTTCATCTTGCTATCTCTTCCCACGTTACTCATGGTCATGGCTATGGCAGAGAAATGATCAACTATACCTTCCTTGGCACCTCTCAAAAACTGGTTCCCTCCCTCTTTTAATTTCTTGGCCAGGTCAAGGTTCTCTCTCGTCATGTCATTGAATAGCTGGGCGGCGTTCATGAACGCACCCTCTTTCTGTAACATGGCTAGTGCGGCTATACCTCCCACCCCCGGTAGCCCGGCACCTATCGCCACAGCCTTGTTAGCGGTTTCCGCTCTCTTCTTGGCACGTTCACCGGAAGTTCCCTCGTACACGGCGCTCGTTTCAGCCGAAACCTTGTTCAATTTCTTGTACATCTGGTCTATGTCAGGGGCAAGGTAATCGGCATCCCTCGGGTCCATGTAAGTACCTTCTAGCATCACGCCATACCTTTCCAACTCTTCTCTAGGCACTACGTACGTCTTCGAGTCCGGGTCATAAACCATGCCGACGCTATCAGCCACTCTCTTTGCGTACTCGTTTAACTCGTTCTCTCCCCCCTCTCCCAGTTGTATTGATTTCCTCGTTACCCTCTCGGTAAACAGCTCGTTCTTCTGGAAGGGGGTAAGCTCTCCTTTCGACTTGTACCAGTCTTCAACGGATCGTATGGAAGTGTCAAGGCGGAATTCCTGTCTCTCGTCGTATCCTTCCGGGAGTAAACTTTTCTTGACATCATCCGTCATGTAATCCATCATTGACTTGGCGTAATTGGGGTCCACCACGTTATACTTGTCAAACAAGTTATTCATGGTTTCCTCGGTGACATCTCCTGCCGTACCGCCGAGATTGATTGATATTTTCTCCATCAATCTAGTGGGATCGCCGCCAGTTGACTCCCATATATCGTCAACGTCCGTGTCCGTTATTCCAGAAGCGTCCATGCCTTGATACGTGGCTATATCCACGAGTATATCCTTGTACAATGACTTATCAACTTTTCTTCCGTCATTCATGGTCATCTATTTTAATCCATTCACGAAATCGTTAACATCTCTTTTGACACTGGGAGCGCTAGGTACGATCATGGTACCGGTATTATTCCTGTACCTGTAAAAATTCGGGTTTGTCTCCATGCCATAACTACCTCTCGTGTATATGCCTGTCAACTGGTTTAACGCAGAATTCAATTGCTCGGCGGCAGATTTAGCGGTACTAAGGTTGATCTTCGCTATCTCGTTTCCAGTGGCAGGGTCTTTTATCACTAGATAATTACCCATGTAACCGGACCATAAACCACCGTTACTCCTTCTTGATTCAATAGATATTACTCCTGAACTCTTGGCTCCAGCTATAATATCTTCCACGTTTTTGACGAAATCCTCGGGTTTATAGCTTTCAGGAGATGATAGCGTGGTGGACGCTAGCTCTTGCAACCTGGAAACAACCGGGCGCATCCTGTTATAAACCGGGTTCTTGTTTTCATCCCTCCCCGCTACCGGTTCGACACGGGGGGAGACGTTATAATTATACCAGTCTCTCAAGTCAATGTCAAGGATTTTCTCCTTGGTTTGAGCGCCTGAATTGTAGTAATTAGCCAGTATATCGTAAGCCCTCTTCACGCTAGACGGGTCGTTAGCATCAAAATTAATCGTGAACGGTTGATCGAAATTAACCGGACGACCCTGTTTCTTCTTGCCCTCTCCAAGGAAGTGGAACGTGGTGATGTCTCCCTTCGCCGTGATGTCGTTCAGTTGAGCCTTCCTGTTCACGCCGTTATCATCAATATAGGCTGATGATTTATTCCCGACGAACATCTGTATAGCCTCCTTATGCCCGTTAAAGGCGTTGGGGATGGCGTCCATGACCGGTTCAATGAAACGGTTGTCACGAGAACCACCCCAGTAACCCTGGTAGCTCGGGTCTTTCTGCAACGATCTCTTGACATTCTTATCGGCAGCCATCGCCACGGCGTTAACGTAATACGCTCTCGCCTCTTTCGGCGTGTTCCACCTTCCTTCTACCATTCCTTTGCGCATGAACGGGTCGTTGTCATAGTTATTGCCGAACCTCATGTCCCAAGCCTCTCCGGCACGTGTTCTTATGTCCTCTATATTACTGGTCTCTATATTCGTTATCGTTCCATCAGGGTTCCTCACGAAATTTCTTATCACTGAATCCCCCACTGCCTTCGCACCATCATCCAGCATACCTTGCAAATCAACGTAAGGTTTTAATTTACCAGATAATTTAGCCTTCAACTCCGATGGAGAACCTGACGCTATCGGCCTACCCTTTCTATCGTATATGGTATAGTTTAACATCCCGTTTTGATACCACATGTCAATACTATCTCCAATACTATAAATACCAGTGCTTTTCTGTTTAACACCATTCTCACCGGCAGACATGATAGCGTATCCTATGTCATTCACCAGATCGGCGTTCATCACTTCATCTATACCCCCCTTCCCAGTCTTTGCCAGGTCTTCAAGGAACCCTTGAAAGTCTTTCATCTGGTTGGTGTAAGATGCGGCCTTGTTCTTCATGTCACCGATCTTTACCATTATCTCTGACTTGCGAGTGGGGGTGATAAGCGGGTTCGCAAGTTCCCTTCTCATGTCAGCTATCTCGTTCTGGGTATGCTCCATCAATATCGCTATACTATCCCTGTCGAAAGCCTGTGGTTGAAGGTCTAGCGTTCCGGTAGCCAGCTTGTCAAATTCTTTCAAGTTAGCTTGTAACTCATCTTGAGCCTCTTTCGCTTGTTTGGCGTACAGCCTTTCTTGCTCAAGCTCCATAGCTTTTAGTTGCATCCCCATGTTAAGGGAATTCATCGCAGTTTGCCCGAAATCGGCCTCGATGGGTTTCACTCCCATGTAAGCCTCTCCTGTATATTGATTCGCCATGCTACTTCAATTTTAACGTTGGTTGGGGTGGCATCACTGATGTTACTGGTGTACCGGTGCTAGTAAAGTTGCCTAGCTGTCCTATACCTAGTGAACCTGTTGACGTCATGGGGTCAACGTTTTTGTCAAGACCTGATAACATCCCACCTATTTGCAAGCCGCCTAACGCCTCTGTCATCCCGGCGTATTGCCCCTGTCTTCCTGCCTCGTACAAGGCACCGTACCCGGCAAGTTCCCGTTGTTCACGGTTCTCTCTAGCCTGGAATTCCCTGTTCTCCTGTTCAGCCGCCATGATGGCTTGCTGTTTCTGTAACTCGTACAACTGGTTCTGGAAGTTAGCCGCCAGTTGTTCCTCTTGAGCGTAAGTTTGCTCCCGTATGCCGGGAAGTAAAGACAACCCCCTCGCCCCGGCCGAGGATGCCTGTTCTGAATAGTTAGCCGACTCTTGCTGTACCCTCTTCAATTGTTGAACGTACTGGTCGGTTGGAGTGTCTACCGCCATGAGATAGTTGTTGAAGTCTATCTCTTGACGCTGGTAATTGTCAATGTTTTTCTTCGCCTCCTTCGCCTGTTTCGCCTCTTTCACGGACTTGGCTACCCCTAAGCCCGTTGATGCTAGCGCCGTTCCGGCGAGGATGATAGATGTCGCTGCTGCCATCACTTTAAAATTTTAATCATTTGAACCATGTTCGTGTCACTAATCTCGAAACCACATTTCTTGAGGCCGTTCACTAGACCGGCGTCGTTGGAAGTGGTGAATATCGCTTCCACGCCCGTTGCCCGCAGCATGGATTCCAATTTGCCAATCAAGAACTCCTTCGCCCCCCTCTTCCGGGAGACGTCGATCTTCTTGCTTGTTAATAACCATTCTAGCCAGCATATCCCCGTCCCGGTCGGGTACACGAAAGCCACGTACAACGGGCCTTCATCGTCTTCCACGATAAAACCGGCTGGAAGGAAGGATGGGGGTACTGGCTTCCACCCCCACTCTTCCCACCATTCACTTATCATGGCATGATCGGTCGGTTCGTAATTCCTGATTTTAAATTTTCGATTCATCTATATCAAGTTGTATTGATTTAACGAGTAACTTCTCTTTATCAACGCTAAAGTACGAAATTATTTCGAGATATTTTCCCCTGATAGCGTCACCGTTAACCCCGTCATCAACTTTAACGTAGAGTACCTGCCCCTCGTTTACATCCACCGGGTCGGCTAGCGTCACCTCGTCATCTCTAACCACCTCGATAGACGTTACCACCTCCCCGTCCCTGAACACGTCCATGCCTGAATACACCAGCGAGGCCGTGTACGTCCTGAACGTTTTCAACCCTTCCTCGTCACCGGCGGCAACGAAAAGTAGCACGGGCTGTGACGTGCCTTCCGCCTTCGGGATGAACGATTCCAGCAAGTTCTCCTTCTTCTTGAAGTAAGATTGATCTATCGTTCTCTCGAGGTCGAACGTCTTGAACGTTGTGGAGGTGGGGGCGATGTTAGATTCCATCACGATGTTGTTATACACCTTGTTAGAATCTTGATACTCGTTGTTCACGAGGTGAATCTTGCTCGATACCGTTTTACCCAGCAACAGGTTCTGGTATCCCGGTTCCCCTCCCATCCTTCGTATGATGGTATCTTTAGTGGAGAAACAGTAAGCACCGGCCCTCGCCATGAGATCGGGTACCATGTCGTAGAATGACGTCCACCCGTCTATTGGCTCCATGAAGTTCACGCAACAATCCTTCATCCCGACGATGTACGATGAAGTCTTGGGATCGTAAGCACCACACTTCACTCCGCTAGTTGTCAACCTGTCGTGGAAGTAATTCAGCATCCCGTACGAGCTTACCGGGAACAACCCGTTGATGCTCTTGCGTATCACCTGCCCGGTGTTCGTGTCCACGAAGAACCGTGAGTTGCCGTACCGAGAATAGGTCTCGTAGTGAGACATCCCGTAGTCCTCGGCGTACTCTTGTTGCTCCCCGAACGTGTCCTCCGATTTGGCAACCAGGGCGCTACCGGTGGGGGAGTTCAAGATGTTCTTCTTGTACATCACACGGCTACACTTGTTTCTCTGGTACACGTCTATATCTGAACCTATGTCGTCTATCTTCACGATCTCCCCGTACTTCTTGGAGAGGTCCGTGTAGTTGACCAGCGATTGATTGAACGAGGCCAGCCCGTTATCCTTCGTGTCCTCCACGTAAGGCTCTGAAACGGTGAGGGAGGCGTACCTGTCCTCACGGCTGTAATTATCTGATATGGCGTTCGGTCGTCCAAGCGTCGTGAACAGCGTCCCGTTAGAGAACTTGTTTATCTCTCGTGCCGGTCCGGTTGTTACCATCACGTCTCCATCATTATCGAGGATGTAAGCGCCAGCCATCCCCTTGTCAACATCATATATGCCGGGTATCTCTTGATAGACCACCGTGTCATCCTTGGTCTCGTACATGATAAGGTAGAACACGGATGTCGTCCATCTCGATTCCTTCTTGAGTATGTCATCCTCGGTATAACCCTCCTTGGAGGTGGGTTCTATGATCAGGTAACGACCGTTGGGAACGTCCACCTTGTCGGGGTCTCCCATGTCAACCTTGGTACCATCCGATAGAGTTACCGACAACTGTCCGGGTTCTCCCTGCACGATTACCTTGTCCTTCACCTCGAAGATGTAGCCCTTCGTGGATACCTCCGTGGCTATCGTTTCCATCTCGGATACCAGTTCCAGCTTGTCACCGGGGGTGGGGACTATCCACGGCATGGACGTTATTTCCAGGTAGAACTTCCCGTTTATCACGTAAGCGTTATCGAAACCGTCGATCACGTCGAATAGTACCTTCGGGTTACGTCTGGCGAACTTGAACTTGGTAGCCCATGACGGTGCCTTCCCCTTCACGATAACGGTTGCCACACGACCGATGTTAGCGGCGTCAGCGTTTATCCTGGGAACGGTCACGTCAACGGGAGCCAGCACGGGCGAACACCTACCGAAGTCATCCATGAAGATGATACCGTAACCTTGAGTCGTCCCGGTCTTTAAAGAGTACGTAGTGGAAGTGGTGGGGGTGTTGTTTATTTCCACCATCAGGGACACGTCAGTATCAATATCAAACCCATCCACGTACCCCCCGAACAACAGGGAGTTCTGTATTATCATGCAACTTCTAGCCATCATCGGGACGTTATCGAACAGCTTGTTCACGTCCTTCATCGGGATTAGGGGGTAGTTGCCGGAGTAAGAGAACTTGTAGGTGTAATCCACGTTGTCTTCCAGCCCCAGTTTCTTCTTGTCTATGGTTTTCACCTTGTACATCCCCTGCCCCGTCTTCATGAGTATCTCTATCTTCTCCACGTGTTCGTTACCTGTGTTCACCGTCACGTTCACGGCGGAGGTGGCGTTACTGATCTCGTTAAGCGTCTCGTTCGAGTACGATCCACGCACGTAAGAAACTGACGCCCCCACCACTCCCTCGTGAGAGTAGTTGTTTATCTTGGTTATCGACAACCCGTAGTTCTGCGAGGTGAAAAGGTAAGCCGTGTTACCGTTGATGGCCGTCACGTAAAACGTTCTACCGTCAGGGGACATGGACATACCGGTCACTTGATAGTTCTGCGGGTCACTCACGTACTGGGGGGTAACCTTTGACATCGTCTTACCGGAGTCTTTCGAGTAGTATATGGTGTCAACGGTCTTGCCGGCGAGGGCGAAAAACTTCCCGTTAGAAGAGCAACACATGAACTCGTTGACGAGGGAGGTGGATACCGTGGTGAAGTTCTTCCCGTAGTTCTCGGATACCA
>UMDP01035565.1_pt1 | contig 44912 bp, 23 predicted proteins | sample 1964521 | NCBI WGS metagenome assembly UMDP01 (sample SAMEA4835997, study PRJEB28245) | human gut metagenome | biome: gut microbiome; material: fecal sample | place: Denmark | collected 2008 | reverse complement strand
AAAATATGCTACATACGAAGCCCCGCCAAGACTTGTTCTTCAAGTCTTGGCGGGTCTTTTCTGGTTATTTCTGCTTGTCGCTTAAATATGGGCCTGATGACCAACAATGTTAAGCGACGTCAGCCGTGTTATCATTTATTTCAGCTTCAATGTATTTGCGTCAACCGGAGCAGCGATGAAGTTCTTGGCATGACCGGCTGTAACTGACTTAACAGGATTGTTGACCTTGTTAAGTTTTTTGAAGCTTGTATTGCCATATCTCATAATCATAGGAGCTCCATTGCTTGACGGAGTGAATGTCTCAAGTGCACCGCCTAACCAGCCATAGCTGTTGTTATAGTTGACATAATACATCAATCCAAATACATATGCACCACTCTCATCGATGCCACTAAACACTGTACCATCATTTATTATTTCTGTGGCATTGGTAACAAAGACGTTGCCATAGCCTGTTTCAGAATCTACACCTGTATTTACATCGCTGAAAGTTATGATGCCGTTGTCGTCAACATTAAATTCAAATGAAAGATTGTTCATCAGCCACGGCTCCAGTTTATAGTGGTTAGGATCGTTCTGGTCAACATATAGAGTTGTTGAGTATGAACCGTCACCAAACGGATTACCTACCGGATTGTTATTCTCGTCAATAACAAAGTTAGGATAATAGTTTTGGTTGTATGTTCCGGTGCAATATACAATCCATTTGGCAGAACCAGAACCGCCGGTGTCAAACGTGAAAGCTGTAGATGAATGGGCTTTCATCTCGCCTTCAGAATTGTAAGCGATAACAATCATATTATATTTTCCACTTTCTGAGATAGCAACTTTAACCTCTGAGGTCGCCTTTATCTCATTAGCTTCGATTATGCCTTCATTAACAGCGTTTATGATTTCATTTACGTCATCACCGTCGGCTGCAACCAGATATTTTGCAGATGCTACGTCAGCACCGAGAGTGATAGTTCCCTGTACATAGTTGTTTCCTGCAACATCAGTAAAGCGGCCTGTATAAGTGAATGATGTAGAATAATCGGTAATCTCATATCCAGGAAGAGCTATAGCCAAATCAGAGCTGTTTGCATAATACATAGGAGTCATTGAACCGTCAAAGTTTGCAAGCAAGCTGTTTTCTGGGAATGTTATTATACCATCCTCCAGCTTACCGAACAATTCAGGAAGATTTTCCTTGATAACGTCGAGACTGTTGCCGTTCAGCAGATAGTAGTAAACATAACTGAATACATGGAGTGCACCCTGACCGTCTGCGCTCATACCATCGTCAAGTCCAGTATAGAAGTCGCCGTCAATGTAGACATAGTTAGGATCTGTTGCATCAATGACAATGCTTGTGTTTGTCTCGCCTGTCCATGTGAATACAGGGCTGTCGACATCTACGTATGTGTTGTAGAAATCTGTTCCTGCCCCATAAGGAGATATGATACGATATTTACCCGGTGTAAGAACATTCTCTTGAACCTCAGCTTGATATGTCATAACATCAAGACTGTACAAAGCGGCAACAATACCATCGCGGAAGTAGCCCTTGTTGGTCATTGTCTTCCATTCAGACAGGCCTGCTGCGAAAGTGTATGTTGAAGCACCATAAAGAGTTGTGTACTGAGCATCCTTGATAGCTACAGTGATGGTGTCATATTTACCATATTCGATAGCTGAAGGATCATAACTTACGTTGATGTAAGCAACAGAGTCGCCGTCATTGAAAGTTACCTCAGAAGAAACCTGATAATTGCAGTTCTCTGGAATAGTAACTTCAAGAGGCACGGTAAGTGCACCGCTGCGTTGTATACGGTTTACTGGTATCTGTATGCTGCTTTGGGTTGAATTCAGCTCAACAGTTGAAGAAAGAGCATTGCTGAAATACACCTGCTCACCCTCGGCCATAGCCGCGGTATATTCATACTCGTCTGTACAAGATCCCAGCGAGAAAGCCAGAACTGAGACGAGAAGCAATGTGCAATAATTGAATATTCTGTTCATTGTATTTTAATTTAATTTTAATAATCATTGTATAGGATTATATTTTCCTGATGGGTCAGGATTATTTAATCCTTCAAGTGCATTATTGTTCATTATTTCGTTACGTGATATAACGATGTTCATCCAAGCTGGACGACCATTTGTATTGAAACGGGCAAGAGGTTCAAATAACGTACTACTATAAGCACGTGTTACAGAATAATTTAAACGTTTAATATCAAAGAAGGTCTGTCCTTCACCCCAAAGTTCAACACGTTTTTGAAATACTATTTCTTCTACAACATCGTCTGTAGAGCTGACATTGCAAGAATATTTGGGATCACGGTATGTTTTCATGAACGTTTCGAGAAGTTGCTTTCCTCGCGTCGCATCTTGATGCGCAGCTGATTCAGCTTGTATAAAGTACATTTCTTCAACACGCATAACCGGTACAGATGCGGCTGCTCCTGTGATATATGAATCTGCGTTACCTTCATTAGGACGGAATTTAAGGGCCACATATGGAGGTATCGTGCCGGCTTGTCCTGGCAGGTACAAGTTTTCTTTTTCTAGCGGACTACCGTATGGCGCAACCCATTCTTTCTTACGGAAATCAGTGTCACTTATACGGTTATACATGTTAAAGTCGATATAATTATACATGCTAGTCGTTGAGCCTGTATATCCGAATGAAGTCTGATTGCTAACCCATGATGTCCAGTTAATGATACCAGAAGTTACAGTACTATTTTCTGAATTCTGAGTTCCTCCCCACATCCATTTTGTAATGTCATTAAATCCTGTTGTAGTATTTAGACAATCTGTTTCTGTCATAGGAGATATACCTGCATTATCGATAGCTAACTTAGCGTATTTCTCTGCATTAGGATAATTCTCGACCCACATATACAGACGTGCTTTAAGTCCATAGACGCAAGCAAGATCCGGCAGTGTCTTACCATTGGTTGATGGTATGTTTACAATGTATTCTTCGGCTTTGTCCAGATCACCAAGTATGAAGTTATACATCTCGTCACGTGACACACGCGGATTGTTGCGTGCATCAGATTCGCTCATACCTGCCTCTACAATAGGAACTGTAAGATTGGTAACATTGTTCCCGTCTGAATTGATGCCGTCTGGGAAAACATCATTAGGCAGGAACTCCAACATACGAGCCAAGTCGAGATAGCACAAAGCACGGAAAGCGTATCCGGCACCAAGATATCCAAGCTGACTTGCAGAGGCTGTTTCAGGATTTACGCCACTAATAACATTATTAGCAGTAAGAATAAATCCATAATAATAACTCCAAATATATCCTGCAAAAATATAGTCTTCACCAAGATTTTGATTTCTTGAGAATGAATTAAAGTGAGAAGAATAGTCGCCGACTAATGCCATGTCACCTGTCATGAGATCACGCTGATACATCATAGAGCCATAGCCAAAGCACCCATGCCAGTTATTATTACTGACATAACTAGAAGCAAGTTCATTAAATGTTGCCGGCATAGCTTGTACCAAAGCCTCTGTAGCAGATGTAGAATTACTTATTTGCTCCTCTGTAGCAACTTGAGTAACTTCAATTTCGTCCATACATCCTGTGAGCGCAGCACTTGACACAACTACAGCCAACACTCTTGACATAAGTTTAAAATTAAATATCTTCATATCGTTATTTCTTTATTTCATTATTTAGAATGTTACGGTTATACCTCCTGATATTGTACGTACAGAAGAGTAGTTGTCAGATGAAGAGCCTCCGGTAATTGATTGGCGGGGGTCAAGTCCCTGGCGTTTAGACCATGTCCACAAGTTGTCGCCTACAACATAAAAGCGGAGACCTTGTATACCTATTTTTGTTGTTAATGATTTTGGTAGTGAATAGCCTATTGTTATGTTTTGCAGTGAAAGATACGAGGCGCTTGTCAAGAAACGGTCTGATGATGATGCCATATTTATGTCGTTATACTGCATACGCGGAATGTTGCTTCCCAGATTATCAAGACTCCATGCATTAAGCATATCCACATGTATACCATAACCTTGTGAAAGGTTCATAAGGCTTGCATAAGTAGAGTCATAAACCTTTCCGCCTAACTGATATGTGAAGTCAACAGAAAAATCAAATCCTTTCCATTTCACGCTTGTACCAAAACCTCCGTATACATCTGGTAAGGCGTCACCGCAAAGATATTGATCGGCTTCTGAATACTGTGTTGTCGTACCTAATTCTTTTACAACGGGATTACCATTGGCATCCAATACAGTATTTCCGTTGGCATCAGTCTCGTAAATGTTGTAATAATACTGTGCCTTACCGTTGTCAGGATCATTAGGATTGTCTTCGTTATAATAGACGCCTGCATACTTTGGCAGATAAATAGTGTATCTGGAAATGCCTTCTCCATAGAAGTATGTACCTGATGCATAACCGTCAACTCCGTCAACATGCTGTGTCTTACGTTCAGGAGCAAGGCTAGTTATTTCGTTGTGATTGGTGGTCATATTAGCATATACAGACCATGTCAAATCCTTATCACGGATTATATCACCACTAAGAGAAACCTCAAAACCACGGTTAATCATGTTACCTATATTAGTATAATAGCCTGTCCATCCAAAAGAGGTCGGCAATGGGAACCATGAAAGCATGTCAAGAGTCCTGTTAGAGTAGAACTCCGCAGAACCTGAAAGCCTGCCGTTGAACAAGCTGAAGTCGACACCAATATTGAACTTGCCGTTTTTCTCCCATGTAATATTTTCGTTTCCTAAAGAAGATGGACTAAGAGATACTTCGTCATTAGAATTTACTATACTATAATATGAAGTAAAGAGCAAATCTCCTATTTGGTCATTACCGTTCTCTCCATAAGAGGCTTTGAATTTTAATTCGTCTACCCAAGGTGCATTAAACCAACTTTCCTTATTGATAAGCCATCCTGCACCTATTGACCAGAAGTTACCCCACTGATGATCAGGATGGAAACGTGATGATGCCTGACGAAGATAAGATCCTGAGACAAAGTATTTCTCATCGTAATTGTATTGTGCACGACTAAGCCAAGATTCGGTATTGTAGTCTGATGTATAAGATGTTCCTCCACCTGGTATTATTGCACCGGCCAATTCATGATTTTCAAAAGAGAATACTTTGCTCATAGAATTGGATAATGCATATCCGCGTGAACGGTAATACTCATGACCGACCATCACCTCAATATCGTGTTTGTCGTATGTCTGATGCCAGTTTATACGCTGCTGATAATTGTACGACCATGTTCTTTGATGCTGTTTAGAAATAGTACCTCCGTTTGCGGCATACTGTCCAAACCAAGGGTTAACGGCATTTGTGTAGCGCCATTCATTTAGATATACATTGTTTATTGAAGTAAACGTAAAGCCGTAAGGCATACGTATTTCCGCTGTACCAGTGCCGTTTATCATATTGCCTTCCGTATTTGTTTCGTTCAGCTGATTGTCAGACAAAGGGTTACCGTTGTTCATATAAGGACGTCTCAATCCTATTATCGAAGCGTCTCCATAGTCATATGTATTAATCTTAGCTTCATCATTATAAATGATGTTGCCTTGAGCGTTTCTGATATAAATAGGGTAAATAGGAGCAATGTAAGTGGTAGAAAATACATTACCCACGCTTGCACTTTCTCCGTCATTGCCAAGTTGATTACTGTTATAATGTGCATAACTCATGTTACCGCCAATCTTAAGCCATGGTCTGGCCTGATAATCGGCATTCATTCGTGCAGTCAGACGCTTATAGTCAGAACCTACGGTAATACCGTCATTTGACAGATAATTCACTGACCCATAGAAACTGCTCTTTTCTGTTGAACCTGACGCTGAGATTGTATATTCCTGTCGCAGACTATTGTTAAATGTCGCATCCTGCCAGTTGTCAGGAGTTAAATAGTAAGAGTTGCCGTTGTAATTATAAATGGCACCAAGTGTTGCATTAGGGTTCAGTTTACCGTTTTGTCCAATAAGAGTTTGTCCTTCCGGCATAGTATAAACATTGTAGCCTAAGCCAAAGCTTGCCTGAGACTGACCATCCTCTATAAGATGTTCGTTGGCCCACTGCCATGCTTGTGTATTGTCATAACCATAGATGTTCTGTGCATAGTTATAAAGGCCTTTGTACCAAGCTTCATAATATCCGGCAGGTGTGTTTATTGTTTTATAGAAAGGAGTAGCTCTTGAGTTTGAGCCCCATTTTGCGTCAACCGTGATTGTTGCGTCTTTTCCTTTCTTTGCTGACTTTGTGGTAATAAGAATGACACCATTACCGCCTCGCGCACCATACAATGCAGTAGAAGCTGCATCTTTCAACACCGTTATACTTTCCACGTCAATCGGGTTGATATCATTAAAACTTCCATCATAAGGTGAACCGTCAACAACAATTAATGGATTATTACCACTGTCATTAATTGTGTTTACACCACGTATACGGATAGTTGGTGTAGATCCCGGAGCTCCAGATGCAGAGTAAATCTGAATACCTGAGGCTTTACCCTTAAGGGCGTCAATTGGGTTTGTTACTTGCACCTTGCCAATTTCTTCTGAATTGACAACCGCTGCAGAACCGGTGAAGGCTGATTTCTTAGCCGTACCGTAAGCAACAACCATCACCTCGTCGAGGTTTGTCTCGTCCGGAACAAGAACAACGCGTACGCTGTTACCGCTTACCGTTACGTCTTGGTCAACCATGCCGACATAGGTTACTTTCAGCTTGTTGTGCCCTGAAGGCATACTGAGCGAGAACTTACCGTCAGCGTCTGTCACGGCACCTACGTTGGCACCCACAACGCGGACAGTAGCACCGATAATCGGCTGACCGTCCTCCTGAGACACCACGGTTCCCGTAACTGCTGTTTGTGCCAGTGCCATTCCCAGTGACAGGAACAGGCAGGCCAAAATCATAGTTAGTCTTTTTTTCATAAATACTCTCTAATTAAATAAATAAGTTACATAATTATCCAAAGGTTTATTGCTGCGGCACTTATGTCTGCTGATGGCTGTTCTGTCACCTGTGGAAGTAAAATTTTCTGTTAATGCCAGAGTCAATCAATAATAGTCATATGTTTAACAGAAGTCAGCTTTAATCAGTGAAAAGGCTCTTTGAGGGCAACCCCAATAAGGAAAGGACAATGAACAGGGATTCTGTCCCGGTAAAAGTCAACTTTAATCAGTAATTAAAAGTAGAGTCAACCAATAACAGTTATAAGTTTAACCAGAGTCAACTTTAATCAGGGAATGGCTTGTTAGAAGTCAACCAATTTTAGGAAAGGACACACTTGCGTTGATTAACTGTGCCGTGACGAGTTGAGGTTTTAACTCGTCACATCGTAACGGCTTGTTTGTCAATGAATTATGGCCGATTGTGACGAGTGACGAGTTTCTGCGAAAATTTATTATAAGTAAGATCCCGATTACGTAAAAGCTTGCTTATGGCTTTGCGAAACGTGGGCTTTTGGCGTGCAATATGTATGCTTTTGCACGATGAAACATGGCTTTTTGTATCTAACAGAGGCTTCTGTCTGTATGGAGCTTGCTTGCTGTTTAAATAAGCATATTGATTTTAAACGGTCAGGATGTTATGTCGTCTTGCATTTTGCGCCGATATAAAAGTCTTGTGGAAACGTTGTGTCAAGTAGCGTTGCAAAGGCTTGTTAAGCCTTATTTTATCGGTAGTCGCAGTTTTGTGGTAGGTAATGTCAAATTTGTTTTGCATAATTTATAGCAGAAAACTTTATGATTATAAGTCATGATTTTGCTTGTCCGGAGCTACATATTGAAATAAATCCATATTTCATTGCGTCAAAAAGTTATTGATAATGTAATCTGTCTTTGCTGTTTTTTGTGCTATGAAACTAAAATTTCTGTATAGGAATGTGGCATGAAATGTGGCTGCCGAGTGTTTGAGGCAGTGCTAAAATACTATAATTTTAAACTTTATATAATACTTTTTGTTGACATTCTGCTCTGTGTTTGCGTTTACATTATGCCATATTGAATCGTTTTTGCTTACATTTTGTCAGTGTTTTGTTTATATTTATGCAGAAAATATTGCATATTTATCCAATATTGTTATAATTAAGTTAATTACACCTTATTATATATACAATGAACCATAATTACTGCCTGCATTATTTGATGTATTGAAATAGTTTTGTGTCATAATGTCTGCCGGGCGATATTAAATATCTGTAAATAAGCAATTTACATGCATTTTGTGCATAATATCTTAAATATTTGCATGTCAACATAGACGAAACAGATATTAAGTATTATTTAAAGTGTAAAATTTTAACTCAAAAAATGTGCGAATAAACATAATGCAAGCATATAATTAATTATTTATGCATATAGATTTAAAATTCTTTATATGGGTGTTCAGGTGTAAGTTGCCTTTATTTTGATGCATTCTAAAAGTCAAGAAGTGGTGTATATACACTTTATATACAAATCAAAATGAAAGTAAAATAACACTCAAAGTTTCATTTTACATGAATTTTTATGTGATTCTGTCAGATTTATGTTAAAAACCCGGCTTAAACCCACTTTTTTTTCTTTCATTTTTTGGACTTTATGAAATAATCTTTATTTTTGCATATTGTAACAAAAGTATAATTTATTTATTTAATTAGAGAGAGTATTTATGGAAAAAAGACTAACTATGATTTTGGCCTGCCTGTTCCTGTCACTGGGAATGGCACTGGCACAAACAGCAGTTACGGGAACCGTGGTGTCTCAGGAGGACGGTCAGCCGATTATCGGTGCTACTGTCCGCGTTGTGGGCGCCAGCGCCGGTGCCGTGACAGACGCTGACGGTAAGTTCTCTATCAGCATGCCCGCAGGGCACAACAAGCTGAAAGTAACCTATGTCGGCATGGTTGATCAAGACGTAACGGTAAAGGGCAACAGCGTACGCGTTGTGCTCGTTCCGGATCAGACCAACCTTGACGAAGTGATGGTCGTTGCTTACGGTACGGCTAAGAAATCAGCCTTCACCGGTTCTGCAGCGGTTGTAAAGTCGGATGACATCGCGAAGATTTCAAGCTCTAACGCAATGTCTGCACTTAGCGGTAAAGTATCTGGTGTGCAGATCAACTCTGCTACAGGTGCTCCTGGTCAGGAGAGCTTCAGCATCCGCATCCGCGGTATCAGCTCTATCAACGCCGGTAACGACCCGCTGATCATAGTAGACGGTGCTCCTTACAACGGAGACATCAACAACCTTAACCAGAACGATATCGCTTCAATGACCGTCCTGAAGGATGCTGCCTCTGCAGCTCTTTACGGTGCGCGTGGTGCCAACGGTGTTGTCATCATCACAACAAAGAACGGCCGCGAGGGTACTTCTTCAATCACTGTTGACGCTAAGTGGGGTGCTAACACACGTGGCGTAGAGTTCTACAACACAGTAGAAAGTCCTGCCGGATATTATGAGGCATACTATCAGTCATTGAAGAACTATCGTACAAATCTCGGCGATGATGCTGCAACAGCTCACAGATGGGCTCTGAACAATATGTTCTCTGGCGGTTACGACCTTGGCTATAACGTTTACACTGTTCCTGAAGGACAGGACTTCATCGGCCCGAACGGAAAACTGAACCCTAACGCAACACTCGGCCGCGTTGTTAACGTTAATGGCACAGAATACCTGCTTTATCCTGATTCATGGCGCGACGCTGCTTATCAGACAGGTGTACGTCAGGAGTATAACGTTACTGCTACAGGAAGCAACGACAAAGGTTCTTTCTATGGTTCTGCAGGTTATCTGAAGAACGAAGGTATCAGTATCGGTTCTGACTATGAACGTTTCACAGGCCGTCTGAAGGCTGACTACCAGCTCAGATCTTGGTTGAAACTTTCTGGTAACTTCAACTATGCTCACTATAAGGCTAACTCACTGGCTGACGATGGTGCGAGCACTGTAGGAAACATCTTCATTGTCAAGGACATGGCTCCTATCTATCCTCTGTACGTCCGTGACGCAGCAGGCAACATCCTGCAGGATTCTAAGACAGGTCTCGCTATGTACGACTGGGGTGATGGCACTGTAACTGGTATTACACGTCCTGTAATGACAGGTTCTAACCCTATCTTCGCTAATAATTTTGACAAGAACCAGAACGAGGGTAACAGCCTCGACGCTACTGGTACAGCTGAAATCCGTTTCCTCGAGGACTTCAAGTTCACATCAGCTAACACTGTGATGCTCGATGAGACAAGGTTTACAAATACGATGAACCCGTTCTATGGTCAGTTCGCTGCCAACAACGGTTCAGTTCAGAAAACACATGTACGTACATGGGCTTACAACTACCAGCAGCTCTTGAACTGGCATCACCTGTTCGACAAGCATGATGTAGAGGTTATGCTCGGTCATGAGTACTATCGTACACGTTATTATTATTTGTCAGCATCTAAGAACAACCTATTCTCTGTATTCAACGATGAGTTGGCAGGTGCTGTTAACACAGGTTCTATGAACTCTTACACAACTGACTACAACGTTGAGGGTTGGTTCGGACGCGTTCAGTACAACTATGACAACAAGTACTTCGGATCACTTTCTTATCGTCGTGATGCTTCTTCACGCTTCCATCCGGATCACCGTTGGGGTAACTTCTGGTCATTAGGTGGTGCATGGATCATCAGCAAGGAAAAATGGTTCAATGCTCCTTGGGTTGACGAGTTGAAGTTCAAGGCTTCTTATGGTGAGCAGGGTAACGACAACATCGGCAGCTACCTCTACACAGATACATACAGCATCGTTCCTTCTGGTAACGGCGCAGGCGTGAAACCTTCTTCAACTAAGGGTAACGAAACTATTACTTGGGAAAAGAACGGTAACTTCAATACAGGTTTCGAATTCTCATTCTTCCGCGGACGTCTTGCCGGTAGCATCGAGTACTTCTATCGTCGTACAAGCGATATGTTGGCATTCTTCGCACTTCCTGCTTCTTCAGGCTGGAGCGGATACTATGACAACGTAGGTAACATGCAGAACATGGGTGCTGAAGTTGAACTCGACGGAACACTGATCCGTACAAAGGACTTCGAGTGGGGACTCAACCTTAACTTCACTGCTTACAAGAACGAAATCACATCTATCGCTGATAAGAACAAGACTCAGACTGTTGAGGGTTCTGAAGGTTATGCAAGCGGTAGCTACTTCTATGGTGAAGGCGAGTCACTCTATACATTCTACATGCCTAAATATGCAGGTGTTGACGAGAACGGTAAGTCTATGTTCTATAAGACAGAAGAAGACGGAAGCATCACGACAACAACAACTCCGGGTGAGGCTACATACTATCTCTGTGGTACAGCTCTTCCATGGGCATACGGAGGTTTCGGAACACGATTCTCTTACAAAGGCTTCGACCTCGCTATTGACTTCAACTATCAGCTTGGCGGTCAGATCTACGATTCAGACTATGCCGGCATGATGGGTATCACTAGCAGCGGTAGAGGCCATGCTATCCACGCTGACTTGCTGAACTCTTGGACAGAAGAGAATCCTAATACAAACATACCTAAGCTGGTTATCGACGATACAAGTGCAACAACCACTTCAGACCGCTTCTTGACAAGTGCTTCTTACCTGAGCCTGCAGAACCTCAACTTTGGTTACACATTCCCGACAAAGATGACAAGCAAGGTAGGTATCGGCAAGCTTCGTGTTTACCTTACAGCTACAAACTTGTGGTTGTGGTCTAAGCGTCAGGGACTTGACCCACGCCAGAGCATTACTGGTGGTGCTTCTTCTGCATATTACTCTGCAATGCGCACAATTTCAGGTGGTATTTCTGTAACATTCTAAAAACATTTAAAAAAACAAATTGAACATTATGAAAAGATTCATGACAATATGCCTTGGTGCAGCTTTAACTCTGATGACTTCAATGTCATTCACAAGCTGTATCGACGAGGTTGAGCCCACAGACGGAGCGTCTGACGGTCAGGTTACGGGCTCAGAATCAGCGGTGGCGTCATTGGTTAGCGGTCTTAACTCATACGCTACAAATATTTGGAGCTCATCAAGCTTCCCCGCAAGTTTCGGTTATCCTGCATTGATGATAATCCGTGACATTCAGTCAGGTGAACTTGCTTATGGTGATAATGCCAATGGATGCCTATTCCTTAACTGGCTTGGTGACACCTATGTGTCACGTGAGTATCTGGTAAACCAGTTCTTGTGGTATTATCAGACACAGTATGCTGGCGCTGCTACTAACGCTATTGAAAAGATTGATACTCTTGCCAGCGATGCCAACAAGGGCTACTATGCTGCAGCTTTGGCTTATCGCGCAATGCTTTATATCGATATGGCACGCGAGTATGAGTGGTTGCCCAACGACATCACTCAGGGTGTCAGCCCTGAAGGAAATGACATCACAGGTCTTACTGTGCCTATCGTTAAGGAGGGCATGACAGAGGAGCAGTGGCAGAACAATCCTCGTGCAAATAAAGCAGATATGGCTGCCTTCATCCTTGGCGACCTTCAGAAGGCTGCAAGCATGATAGGCTATCTTGACGACGCAAGCAAGACAATGCCTCATCTCGACTGTATCTATGGTTTGATGGCACGTTGCTATATGTGGCTTGAGGATTATCCTAACGCTGAGAAGTATGCACGTCTGGCTATCGACAACTCAACATCTGCACCTGTAACACAGGCACAGGCTCTTAACACAACATCTGGTTTCAACGACCTGAGCCAGTGGATGTGGGGTACACAGTACTACACAGGTTACGTTAACAACCTTTACTGCTGGACAGCAAACATGTGTAACGAAATCAGCTATGGTTACACTGGTACACAGCTCGGTTGCTATGTTCAGATTGACGCTAACATGTATAACCGTATCAGCGACGGCGACTGGCGTAAACTCCTGTGGAAGGCTCCAGAAGGAACATCTCTCGAAGGCAAGAACCAGTTTATCAGCGCTGAGGTTGGAGCTCAGCTTCCTGGATATGCTTCATTGAAGTTCCGTCCGGGCGGTGGTAGCATCAATGACTACACTGTAGGTAACGTTGTAGGTGTTCCGTTCATGCGTATTGAGGAAATGTACTTCATCGAGGCTGAAGCTGCTGCACACAGCGACCAGGCTAGAGGTAAGGAACTTCTTGAGTCATTCATGAAGCGTCACCGCAACCCGAACTACACATGCCGCGCTGCTGATGTTATCGACGAAATCGTATTCCAGAAGGCTGTTGAACTTTGGGGTGAAGGTCAGTATTTCTATGATGTTAAGCGTCTGAACAAGACTGTTACAAAGGACTACACCGGAACCAACCATACAGCACCTTATCTGTGGAACACAACAACTCGTCCTTCATGGATGAACTGGCAGATAAGTCGTTTGGAGGAAATGAACAACAGCGGAGTAACTGGATACAACAACCCGACACTCGCAGATCAGCCTTATAAAAAATAATTAAATAAGTAAACAATAAAACAGAAAATATCATGAACAAGATATTCAAACATTCCATGATGCTCCTCTTTTCGGCACTGGCACTCGTGCTGGGCTCATGTACCGAAGAGTTTGAGTACATAGGAGCAACGATTGAAGGAGAGCAGGTGTATTTCAGCAATGCGCTTTCTTCAACAGTGAACCTTGATCCTAATGCCAGTGAGGTGAAAATACCGGTAAACCGCATCCAGCGTACCGGTGAACTCACTGTAAACTTCAATGTAACTACATCTGAAAACTGTGCAGTTAGTGTTCCTTCTTCTGTAACATTTGCTGACGGCGACTCTGTAGCATATCTGACTGTTACTTACGATCCTCAGACAATACAGATGGGTCACTTTGATGATGTTACTGTAGCTATTGCAGATGCTAACTATACAACTCCTTACGGAAGTTCATCTTATACATTCTCTATCGGACTGTCAGAGTGGAACTCAATCGGTACAGGACTTTATCGCGATGCAATCTATCCGGGCTTCTATGGCGCAGATCAGCTGACTTACAACGTAGAGATTCAGGAGAACATCCTGAAACCGGGTTACTACCGTATCGTAACTCCTTATGGACCTGGCACAACATTCTATAACACTTATGTTGCTACAGGTATGATGGCATGGGCTAACAAGGATAACACAAGCCTGGTTATCAACGCAACAGATCCTAACTTCGTTTATGTAACAGGCGACTTCTATCCTGGCACAGACGATGGTATGGCTTCTCAGGGATATGGTGTAATGCACGTATTCAGCATCGTTGACGAGGCTATCAAGCAGGGCAACAGCCTTGAGGATATCAAAGCAAGCGAGCCGGGTCTCTTCGGAACTCTGAAAGACGGTATGATCACTCTGCCTACACAGAGCATTTATGTAAACTTCGACGATTCATTCACTCCGCTTGGCTATCTTGACACAACAGGTTGGGCAATTGCTCTGCCGGGCAGCGAGTTTACTGACTACTCTTCTTCGTTCACATACACAGGCCGCTTCACTGACGTTGCAGGCAACAACTACGCTGAGGGTACTATCACTCTTGGTGAGGATGTAGCTAACGCAAAATATGTATTGGCTGCTGACGGTGACGATATCAATGCTATTGTTGAAGCTATCGCTGACGGTTCTATCGAGGCAAACGGTATCACTGAAAGCGGTGATGTAAGCATCCAGATAGCAGAAGGTGGTAAGTATACAATGGTTATCGTTACATTCGATGCTGAAGGCAACATGAGAAGCAACTCTGCTACAACATTCACATTCAGCACTGGTGGCGGTTCAGGTACAGCTAACTGGCAGCCTGTAACTTCTGGTACATACGACCAGAACTACTTCCCGAACTTCATCACTGACGAGAACAACCAGCCGGTAGGTAACCCGTTCGGCGATGGTACATATTCAACAACTCTCTATGTTGACGGTAACGACCAGACTCACTACAAACTTGAACCTTGGCTGACACAGGAAGGTAGCCTTGAATTCACTCTCGACGATAGAGGTATCATCTCATTCGATGTCATCGATACAGGCGTAGACTCTCAGACAGGTTACGGTAATGTGCTTGTTGTAAATGCTAACGACATGTTCGCTGATAATCCTAACTATCCGTTCAGCTTCTATGCTGATGGAGGTATCTTCGCATTCGGTATGATGTATTATGTTAACATGAACGGCCAGCAAGGCTGGATGGGTGGTGCAACAGAAACATTCACTCCGTCACAGAGCGGTGCTCCTTCAATGATTAAGATGCCGGCTGCTAAGAAGGGTGTTAAGAGCTATAAGGCTGTCAAGGGTGTTAAGAAAGTGCTCAATGCTAAAGTTGACAGAAGCTATGACTCTAAGTTCTTCAGCAACAGAGGACTGACTATCAAGAAATAATGTGATGAATGCTGTGAGTCAAGTTCTTCACTGTAAGACTTGACAATACTACAGACATCATTAAATAACAAGAAAGGCCTTGCCTGACCAATGTGTCGAGGCAGGGCCTCTTGTTTTTTGATATAATTATAATAATGCAAGTATTGTCATTCGGGATAAAACATTCTCAGATGAGTGAGATATATAGTGCTATAAATGTTAAGAATTTGTCTGTTTTTAGTATTTGTATCTCATCAGATATGTGCTTTTTCGCCTTTTGATTCGCCCTTTCAGATGGGACAGACGACAGTCTCTCCTCATAAAAACTTATTTATGAGAAGGAAAAAAATATTTTTGCTGACGCATGTTAAATATAAGAATTTACTATTATATTTAATTTAACACATATTAGATTTGGCTTAATGTTAGCGGCCGTGATTATCAGTCTATCAAGGCAAATTATGAAATCAATAAATTTAGGGGTTTAATAATATTCTAGTAATCCTTTGGGATTCAGACTGTACGCTTGACATACTAATCAGTTCTGTACGTTGGGTCTGTTGGCATCGGTCTTTGCTGATGCGTCAAGAATTATCTTACAGACTTTAGCATCTTGTCAATGCATTTGCGCTTTTGGCCCATGTCCGGGTGGACATACAGATTAAGCGTCGTGCTTACGCTTGAGTGGCCGAGAATTGAACTTACAGTCTTGTAGTCGCAGTTGCTCTCTATGCATCGTGTAGCAAAGGTATGTCTCAGACCGTGGAACTTCATTGCGGGCAAGTTCAGCTTGCTCATGAAGCGTTTATAGTAGTGACGGTAAATTCGTGGCTCGAGCGGCTTTTCGGTGTTAGTCAATACGAAGTATGTGCTGTTGACAAGACCAATAATCGGCTTCAGCAGCCGTAATAAATCGCCGCTTATGGGTATGTCGCGTATTGAGCTGGCTGACTTTGGCGTACTTATAATGAGCTTTGTGTATTTATGTCCGTCTTCTATGACATAAACCCGCTCAATGGTGCGGCGTATGCAGATGGTCTGAGTCTTTACGGATATGTCGCTCCATTTAAGCGCGCAGATTTCTCCGATGCGCAGTCCGGTGCAAAGACAGATATACAGACCAAGGTTCTTGAACGAGAAATGTGATTTCAGAAATGTCATAAGCTTTCGCTGTTCGTTAATAGTAAGAACCTGGAACTCGTGTCTCTCTGCTGTTGTCGGGAACTTGATGTCCCATTCGCAATGTTCGAGCCATCCTTGCCGTGTCCCATAGGCCACAATCATCTTCAGCACGAGCAGTATGTCTCTCACTGTGCGCTGGCTTAAGCCTGCCTTCAGTTTGTCAAGAACAAACTGCTGAACGTTGCTCTCTTTTACCGAGTGCATGTCGCCAAGCACCGGCAAAATGTGCTTCTCGGCATTGGTTACATAAGTGGCAAACGTCGATTCCTTGACGAGCCTTACTTTCATCTCACGCCATGCGAGATAGACTTCTTTGATAGTTTTTCTTTCCATAATTTATACATTTTAATTGTTTGTCGCTATAAAAGTAATAAATTATGATATTTAGATGGCAGAAATAGCAAAAAAGGATGAATTTCAAATAAAGCATTATATTCCGATTTCATCTTATGTGCATCACGCTGATGTGTTCCGCCATCCCTCAGCTTTCATCCGTCATGAAGTATGGCTACTGAAAGCTGGCGTATGCAAGAAACTTAATGACTTTAAAGTTGCTGTCTGAAACAGTTGGTGATAAACAGCGGACGGGGCAGGGCACCTATATGTAAATTGACTCGCATTGATGCAGCCCGGCTTATTGCTCCTTATGGGTGTATGACGAAGCCATGGCTGCCACTTTCTGCTGCAGGTATGCTATGAAACCTTCATCGCCAAGCACCTCAATGTCGTCGAACAGGCCAAGCACAAAGCGTCCTATGCCTGCATAGCTGCACACCGGCAGATCAAGCCTGTGGCGTCCGTCGCTGCATGTGGTCATGTTGGCCTCTGCCGCGGGATATTCTTCGCGGAACACGTTGTAAGACAACTGGCCCAGCAGCATGCTTACGGGCATCATCTTTTCACCGCTGAACATAAATACGTCGGTGTACATCTGCTGATGGCGGTCTTTGTATGCCCACTCCGTGTCGAGCAACTCCACCTCCTGCATGCGGCTCACCTTGAAGGTCTTGTTAAGCTTCGACGACGGCTCATAGCAGCGCACCTCGTTATTGTTGTTCATCAGGAGGAACGGCTCAACGAGCCTGTCCTTTGTGGTGCGGCTGTGAGGCGACGCATAGCCATGTATCACCACCTGACGCTGCAGCTTTATGGCATCATACAATACGCCGATGTTGTACACCTTCTGCTCTCGCAGCTCGTCGTTGTTTATGATGTCGAAGTCGTAGAAGCGCTCAAGCTTCTTCCTGAGGTTGTCCGCCAGCACGTCGCCCTGTCCGGCCTTGTCCAGCAGGCGCCTTATCATCACCGCCTCCTCTTCGGTTATGGATATCCGCTCTATCAGGCGGTTGAAGAAAGGCGAATTGCGGTCGATGCTGTAGCAGTTGCCGTGCTTGTATACCTTAAATCCGCTGTCGCGGAAAAACTCAAGGTAGTAATACAGGTTGCGGCGCGATATGCCGAGCTTCTCGCACAGCCGCTCAATGGTGTATGTGCGGTTTTCGGTGAGCAGCTGCAGCAGATACAGTTCGCGTTCGAGTTTGTCGTGTCGCATAAATTCTTTATTAACGTGATAATTTGCGGCATAAGCGTTGTTGCCTGCCGGTGCGTGTCTTTGCCCTTACATACGCCATAAGCCGTCAGAACGTGCATAAATGGCTTTTGCCGCTTTCCTTTTGTGCCATTGTCTGCTTTGTCCTGCGCTTCAGATGCTGATGGCCTACTCAGACGTTTGGCTAAAGCAGCCTGAACGTCTTGCGGTGATATGGCGTAATGCCGTGCTCGGCAATGGCCTGGCGGTGCTTCTTTGTGGGATAACCCTTGTTTGATATCCAGTCATACTGCGGATATTCCTCAGCCAGACGGTCCATGTAGTCGTCACGGTAAGTCTTTGCCAGGATGCTTGCCGCCGCTATCGACATAAACTTGCCGTCGCCCTTTACCACCGTGGTGTATGGTATGAAGTTGTAAGGCTTAAAGCGGTTGCCGTCTACGATGATGGCCTCCGGGCGCACCTTCAGTCCGTCAAGCGCCCTGTGCATGGCCAGGATGCTGGCATTAAGTATGTTAATCTTGTCTATCTCCTCAGGTGTAACCACGCCCACGGCCCATGCCACGGCGTCGCGCTCTATTATCCTGCGCAGCTCGTAGCGCCTGTGCGGCGTAAGCTGCTTCGAGTCGTTAAGGTCGTCGTTCCTGTAGTCTTCGGGCAGAATAACGGCCGCCGCATACACACTTCCGGCCAGGCATCCGCGCCCGGCCTCGTCGCATCCGGCCTCAATCAATCCTTTGTTCAGCGAACTTTTAAGCATATTTATTTTCAGTTTATTGTTATAAGCCATGTTCCGCAGCCATGTGGCCCGGCCGTCATCTTGCAGTTGGCAGGCAGCCATGTGCCGTTCATTAGGCGCAGATTTTACGCTTATTTAACAGATAACGGCCCGAGTTTGAACTTATTGTGCACAAACAAGCATTTATTTTGCACACGGAAAGCCACACCAAAGCGTGGCACATATATAAAAAACAATATTTACAACGAAACAAAAAACACTTAAAACATACGATTATGGAAAAGCAGATAACACTGGAACAAGCCGGCACTGCATGCGGCAAGATTAATTCAATGATAAAAAGGGCAACCAGTATGCTTAACGCTCCGCTCCGTCTTCTTGGCAGATATTATTCATATGTGATAGAGCGCAATCTGGACATGCGCCAGACAAAGGCCATAACCGAAGCCCAAATGGCATTCTTTGCCACCATACTTCCGGTTGAGATGCCCGTACTGCTGCATCTGGCAGCCTGCATATGGTTTATCATGTCGCTGAAGAAGTGCCGCTCTTTGCTGAAGTGATGCAGCCTGAATGTATGTCGGCAGCAGCATCATCAAAGGGGTTGCATTGCTGAATTAAAGCCGTTCTGTAGCTTGCCATCGCTGTAGCTGCCGTATAGATGTCTTGTTGCCGACAAACAAACCACTGGTTTAGACATAAAAACTCGGCCACTTTTGCATCAAAAGTGGCCGAGTTACGACCCGAAAACAATAGGTTAATGATTTGAAACCAATACGTTGTGTTTTGCTTTCGGTTTATACTTTAATCGCTGTTCAGGTGATTGCTTGTTAATTAAAAAGACGTATTTTCCTTTCGATTTTTCGGCCGTTTGAAGCTATGCTTCTTTTGCGGTGCATATGCCGTGTGAGAAATTCATGCAATAAACTTGTTTCTGCCTGCGTCATAGATGTTCAATGATGCTTTCATGCAGCATTGCCCACTGGCTGTATTATGGCTCGCATTATCGGCATTGTAAAATAGTGAAAAAGAAATGCCGCCCTGCGCTGTCAAACCGGCATCGGTCCGGCTTGTTGCGCATGGCGGCATATATGTTTTATGTGTGTGGTTCGTAGTGTTAAGTTGGTGTCCGCGATAATCGCATCTGCAAAGCGTGCCATTTATCTTGTTGTTTAACATGCTCACGCACCATACTGGCGACACTCCTCTGTAGATGCATATGGTACGCCAGCTATTACATCAGGATAGTTGCATGATGTCCGACATAGAGATGCTGCCTGCTGCGGGATTATATCCGCTGTGGCGAGACTGCTTGTCTTCGTTGATTTTGTTATTCGTCATAACATAATCAGTCGGCCATAAGCTTCATCACCTTCTGTCCGTTGCCGCAGACGATTGTGGCAATGTAATATCCGCGGTCGAGGAAACCGAGGTCGGCAGTGTCGTCTGCTGTGGCAGAGTAGACCTGACGGCCCGACATGTCACATACGGTGAGGCGGCTGAATCCGTCCTTTACTATGAGTGTGCTGCCGTCCCATGACACGTGCATGGGCTTAGCAACGGCGCTTTCTATTCCTGCAACGCCCTCATAAGGCACCTTTGCCTCTTCTGCGTTGAGCACGCGGCAGTTGTTCTTGTCTTCAGCATCATAGTTGGCCACAAACGCCACCACACTTAATCTGGCCGCATCCCATCCGGTCTGCACAGGAACAGTATAGTCGGCTGTATAGCCTTTTATGTCAATAGGCTCTCCCCATGTCGGCGTTACGCTCTGCCTTGCCATGTGGCGATGGTAATATCCGCCGGATGCACCGCTCTGGTTGGTAGAGTAGACGCTGTCTTCAGAAACAAAGACAAACAGGCGTGGCGATTCTACGTCAGTGTCTATAAGCTGCTCACCCTCAACATGGATGAGTATGTTGCCGCTTTTGTCCGTTTTCACCGTAGGTTCAACCGATACGAATGCCGGTGCGCAGCTCTGTTCGGCATAGAGAGTCTTTAGCTTTGATGCACCAACGCTCACCACAGGCACTCCGTCTGAATAAATGTCGGGATAATTGTCCGACATCTCCGTGCGGTCGAGCATCACTGCAGGAGCGTAGAGTCTGCCTTCCTTGTAGAACCACTCATACTCCTTGCTTGCTGCTATGGTATAGTTGTCCTCGTAGAAACCGGCATGATGGCCCAGCTCTATGATTCTCTCGCATGTGTCGGCAACGGCAGAAATCTGCTTGTGAACGGTAGGGCAGTTGGTGCAGCGTTCCGTAGAGAACACCTCGAGCAGCACCTTGCGCTGCGGCATTACGGAGCGGCAGAGCACCTGTTTCGTGCGCGATGTGTTGTCAGACGGGTCGAAGTCGGCCTCGCCGTTTACAGCCGATATTTCCACGCTTACCTTTGGCTCGCCTTCAGACAGGATGCGCAGTCCGTTCATCTCGAAGGTGCCTGTGCCGCGCGGCTTCACTTCCGTCACGCTTACCGTCTCTGTGGCCAGGCTGTCGCCAACGTGATAGGTGAACGTGAGGCTCTCAACCGGCACGGAACCAAGATTGATAAAGTCGCCCGAGAAGGCCAGCGGTTCGCCCAGCCGGGCATATCCCGGCATGACAATGTTGCCTAGACTGACGTTGCAGCGCGGCAGATTGTCGCTCTCTACTGTGGCATAAAACGCAGCGCTGAATCCCTCTACACTCGGCTTCCATTCAGAGCCGTCGGTGCAGATATACTCTTCGCCGTCCACAAGGCTCAGGGCATACGGAATGTTCAGTATGCCTTCTACGAGATAAGACATATAAAACGCCTTGCCGTCTATCCTGAACGGCTTGTCAAGACGCACCTCGTTCCATCCGTATTTTTCAAGGGTGGCTGTCTGTTCATAAAGTGCCTCGCCTCCGTCAAGGCTGCTTCTGATGGCGAAGTGTACGGTAGAAGGCTCCATGATGCTTGACCAAATGTGGAACGATACGATGTCCGTGCCGCTATATGCCTGCATAAGCGTTTCGGGAAAGAATACGGCCGAACCGCCAGCCGGAGATTCTTTGGCGGCGGGGTAGAAAGACACGGCGTTGCCCTCGCAGTAGCCCAGCTTCATGCTGTCGGCATATATCGTTTGTGTAGCAGCCAGCATCAGTGCCAGCGTTAAGACAATCTTGCTGACGTGGCGCGTTGCTGACGATAAAATATAATTATGCATAAATGTTCATTGTGAATTAACTTGCAGACAAAACTGAAAATGTGACAGGACGCACTGCCTGTCACATTATGTCAAGATGATTTTCAGCCGACATTATATCAGCCTGATGTTAGTGCTGTTTTAGCGTAACACCTTGAATGTCTTAGAACCGCCGTTGTAAGAAACCTTTACAACATAAGTGCCTGAAGGCAGAGATGACAGGTTGAATGCTTCTCCCTGGCCGCCTTTCATTACGAGGTTGCCGCCAACGCCGTATATTTCAGCGCTGTTGTATTCGCCGTTTACGTACAGTGTTCCGCCCTTGCGGTAGTCGATGCTTACATCGCTCTTTACAGCCTCAGGCTTAGATATGCCGGTAGCTCCTTTTGAAACGATCATAGCGGGGCAGTTTACAACACCGAAACCAATGTCTATAGTCTCGCCGCCGGCAAGAACCTTTCCGTCAGTGCTGCAGTCGAGAAGTGAATACATGCCGCCTGCCGGAACAGCCTGTGCCTCGCCGTTCTCGTCATAGGCAACAGACGGACCGAATTTATATCCGCCTCCTGCGCAAGTAACCAGCTGGTCGAAATATACGATGCTGCCGTCGGCCTTTACGCTGAAATATTTATAAGTGTCATTGTTATCAAGGAAGTAGCCGTACATGTTTCCTTCTGCGTCGATGCTGCAAAGTATTCCTCCGTTGAATGTATTTGTTTCAGGGTCGTCGCAGCTGAACACGTTGTATAGCTTGCCGTCTTTGATGTATGCAGGATTCTGTCCGCCGTTTTCAGCAGTATTGACACCTACAACGGTGTTGCCGTCTTCACTGATGCCGTACACATAGAAAGTGTTTATTCCGAGGTCGTCATAAACCTTCTTTATTTCGTTGTTCTCCCATACGACAGGCAGCAAATAGACTTTCTCAATGCCGAAGTCTTCGTCAATCTCACCTGTTGATACATAAACCTGTCCGGCCATATATTTTCCGTCAGATGAAACGGCGCGTACGCAGTTGAGTGTGCGCGTTGGGCTGAACTCGTTCGACTGGTCAGAAGAATAATTCTCAGGTACAGGCAATAGTTTCCATCCTCCGTCAGGCGTAAATGTTGCAGGCCATTGTCTTACATAAGTTTCGCCTGTCAGCAGCGAGTCAACGCTACCTGCCATAAGTCCGTCGTTGGTTACGTCGTTAAGAGTTGAATATCCTCTGGAATAATCCCAGGCCATATTGATGACGTCTGGTGCGTCGGCATTTCAGTAGTAGCTCGTCATCGAAATCTGATCGTCTGCGCCAACTGCATATTTGCCATTGTTTGACACATGATTAAATACACCGCAAACCGGTGTTTCATAGCCTTCGATTATGAAAACTGCATCGTTAAAGTTGTAAAGGGTTGCCTCTTCTTGGGCTGATGCACCGCAAGCTAAACTTGCCATTGCTGCTAAAAGTAATAGTTTTTTCATACGCACTTTAGTTTGGTTTTTAATTTGCATAGATTTATAGCAACAAGTAAGAAAACTTATATGCTGCTCTTAGTTTCTGTTTGCAGTGATACAAAATTATTTCATAAAAGTAATGATTATTTGTAATAAATATAATAAAATTAAATTATTTTAATAAGTTCGCCTGATTTATAAAAAATGGTAATATCACAATAAATAACGATACTTATGGTAAAAGTAAAAACAAAATGACAATATTGTAGTTCTTATTTGTGCAAAAATAAAGATAAATTGGCTCTTGGGCTTTGTGTGAATAACGCAAATAAGTGTTAATATTACATTGTATGTGAATGTATGAGGCGTAATGCAAAATAGATGCCAAAATGAAACGCATGTAAATATTCTTTAACATGTAATGTGTTCATATTGCGGCTTGCATATAAAATCTTGGCTTTTGTATATATTTTTATGAAGATATGTTTTTGGTGAGATAAGAAGATACCCTTTCCTTTACCAAGCCTTGTTAAGGCTGTTACCTTTTTCACGCTGTGCCGTGACGGGCATTTGTTATATTTTTTTTTGAATATAATTTTCTTGTGAAGCCGTCTGTTTGTGAGTTGTTGCTTTGGCTTCTCATGTCAGTTTCCAGGTGATGTATGACCATGTCAAGATTTTTTATCTGTGTAATGCCCGGTAAGGTTTTGGCAAAGGGTGGTGACACCTTATATTATGGAAAAAATAAACCTTGTCGATACAATGATTATTTTTTGATTTTAATTTGATGGTGGCTGATATTTTGTTATCTTTGCAAGACAAAATTTTGGAAAAATGGGACAAAAGGGATTAATATCTGTTTCAACGTTTTCGGTTGCTAAGGAATATAACTTCAGCCGTATTGACGATGATATTATATTGTTCGACAATTTTGGAAAATTGCCGGTCCCGTGTGAGCCGAGCCGCAACATGGGATTGATTATCGGACTATGCCTGCAGGGCAGCTTCCGCTATACTGCCGACACCGTAGAACAGTGTGTGCATGCAGGTGAGGCCATGATTATACACGAAGGTCAGGTTGTTGACAACTATCAGAGGAGCGACGATGTTGAGGGAATAGCCATCATGATGTCTTACGATTTCTTTCATGAGATTGTTAAGGGCTTTCATGAGCTGTCTTCTCTGTTTCTCTTCTCGCGCAGTCATCCTGTCTTCATGCTTCAGCCCGACGAGGTTAAAGATGTGGTCGACTATTTCACAATGATAAAGAATAGGGTTGACGACGGCAGCAGGCCTTTCCGCCGTGATGTGGTCAGGATGCTCATATCTGCCATGATTTACGACCTTAGCAATGCCATATACAGAATACAGCTCAGGTCTGACAAGAAGCCCACGCGTGCCGAAGCCATATTCTCTGACTTTATCCGTCTGGTAGAGCAGAACTACCGCTCGGAGAGAAGAGTTGGATGGTATGCCCATGAGATGTGCATAACCGCCAAGTATCTTTCTGAGACGGTGAAGATGGTGATCCGTCGCACTCCTAACGACTGGATAGACAACTACGTTGTGATGGAGCTGCGTGTCTTGCTGAAGAACACGACAAAGAGCATAAAGGAGATATCGCAGGACATGTGTTTCCCGAACCAGTCGTTCATGGGAAAATATTTCAAGGAGCATGTCGGTATGTCGCCCATGTCCTACCGTAAGTCGTAATGGACAGGCGGCCGACGGCCGCCTTCATGGCTTTGTCCTACTTGCCTGCAGCGCTTGTTTCTTAATTCGAATATGTTGAAAATCTACTTAAAACCTATCATTACTTATGTTCTTGCGGCCTCATTCTTGCTTGTGGCCACGGCTTCGTCTTGTTTTTCGCAGCCATACTGCAAGGTCAGGACGTTTACCATCGACGACGGGCTTCCTGCCAACAACATATCGGAGTTTGGGCTTTCGGACGATGGCATGATGTGGGTTTCAACATGGAACGGACTATGTAATTACGACGGCTATAAGTTCAGCCGTTTCCGCGAGCACTTCGGTGCGGGCCAGGTGCTTACTTCCAACCGCCTTAAGTTTATCCGTCCAAACTCCTGCGGCGACATCTGGTGTTCCACCTATGACGGCAAGGCCTATCTGTTCGACTGCACAACCTGCCGCTATATTGACCTCGACGTGCTTGTCGGCAACAAGGTTAGACATAAGTTTCCGGTGCGCAACATTATATCGCTGCCCAACGGCCATGCATGGGTACTTGGCGACGGCAACATTAACTTGCGCATAGATGAGGGCAAGATAAAGAACCATGGCGGCGTAAGCCTTATCGACACGCGCAAGACGATATATCGTGGACCTATACGAAAAGTAATGGCCGACGGCAACGGCCGCGAGTGGGTGTTTGCCGACAACGGCGTTGGGCTTTACGGCAGCAAAGTGCTTCTTCCTTTCAAGTTTGAGTATATGTGCCATGTGGGGCGCAATGTCTATTTTGCATCGCGCGACGGCCGCTTCGGCGTTTATTCCGACCGGCTGCGCATGATCAGCGTTCCTGCACCGGTAACAAAGATAAACGGCATGTGCAGCTTCGGTTCCGACAAGCTTGCCTTGGCCTGTGACAAGGGGCTGCTCGTGTTCAGCACTCGCACGTCAGGTTTTCGTCTTGTGTCCGTTCAGCATCCTTCGCAGCCGTCTGCCGATGTGAAGAAGGTGTTTACCGACAGTCGGGGCCGCGCCTGGGCATTTTCTTCAGGACCGGGTGTTAGTCTTGTTTCGCCAGACGGAAGCAGCGTTCGATGGCTTCAGTCGGAAGCAGACGGATGGATGGGCACCACGAGCCGTTATCCTGTTTTTCATGAAGACGACAACCACACGGTGTGGGTGATACCCAACGGCGGCGTATTCTCTTATTATGATGAAGCCCGCGGATGTCTCGTTCCTTACAATCTTAATGCCGAAAACAGCAACCGTCTGCCCGTAAGCTACATCCTGAAATATAAGAAGGACGCGCAGAACAACCTTTGGTTTACGGGCAATCATAATCTTACGCTTGTTAATTTTAACTATTATCGCTTCAAGTTTACCCCCACGGTGCGCGATGCCGACGTGCGTTCGGTGATGAAAGACCGCAGCGGACGGATATGGACAGGCATGCACAATGGCTATGTAACCGTTACCGATGCCGTAAGCCGCAGGATGATGTATCTCTCGCCCGACGGCCGGCTGACCGGTGTGCCGGTGCGTCTTACCGACGAAGGCGTGTACGCTCTGCGCGAAGACCGCTACGGCAATGTGTGGATTGGCACCAAGGGCCGCGGCATATATGTGCTGTATGGAGGCCGCGGCGGAAACGGATTGGCGCATTATGCCAGGAGCTACACCGACAAATGGTCGCTGAGTTGCGACAGCATATACGACTTCTGCGAAGACGACGCCGGCCGTATGTGGGTGGCCACTTATGGAGGAGGCATCAACATTGCAGCCATGAAGCCCGGCGGCAGCATGGCATTTATCAACGGCAACAACGTGATGACGCCCTTCAAGGACAAGGCTTACAACCGCATGCGCCGCATATCAGCCGCCCCCGGCGGAATAATGGTGGCGTCAACGTTCGGCGGCATAGTTACCATGTCGCATCGTGTAGACAAGTTTTCGTCGATGCGATATTACTATACGACGCATATTCAGGGCGACACCACGTCGCTGCTTGCCTCCGACGTGCTCAACACTTATGTCAGCAGGTCGTCGGGGCGGATATATGCCACCACCATGGGCGGCGGCTTTCAGGTTGCACAGGCGTCAAGTCTGCTTCGCAACAACATCCCGTTCAGGCGCGTTGAGGGCATAGAGCATGAGGAAGGCACCATACAGGCTGTTGTCGAAGACGCTGCGGGCAATCTGTGGCTCGTGCGCGAGAGCAGCCTCGACAAGCTGTATCAGAAGACCGGTCAATATGAGATTTATGGCTCTAACGACTGGGAAGAAGACATCGGCTTCACAGAAGCTCAGCCCTATGTGTCGTCACGTGGAGGCGAGATTTTCCTCGGTGTCATCGGCGGTTACCTGTCGTTCCGCCCCGGTCAGATAAAGAAGAGTCGCTACAAACCCATGATAGTGTTCAGCGGTGTGCAGTTTCAGGGCGAGCAGCAGATAACGCCAATACTCGGCAAGACCGTGCTCGAGATTCCGGCAGGCGAGCGCAACGCCATTGTCTACTTCTCGGCACTCGACTACGACGGCAACCGCCTGATACGCTATGCCTACAGGATAAAGGAGCTCGACAGCGAGTGGAGCTACACGGGCATGAGCCACAGCGCGTCGCTGAGCCACATTCCCGCAGGAAAATACACGCTCGTGGTGAAGAGCACCAACTCCGACGGCGTGTGGACCGACAACGCCCGCGAGCTTAAGATATATGTTCATCCCACATTCTGGGAGACAGGCTGGGCCATGCTCCTGTATGTGCTTGTTGGCCTTTCCGTCATATTCTCGCTGTTCTATGTGTGGCGCCTGCGCAGCAACGTTGCAATGGAAAAGCGGCTCAAGGAGCGCCAGCTGCGCTTCTTCACGGGCATATCCCATCAGTTGCGCACCCCTCTGACGCTCATCGACGGCCCAGTTGGTCAGGTGCTGAGCGAAGAACCGCTGTCGGCCAAGGCCCGTACATATCTCGAATTTGTGAAGAAAAACTCCGTGCGCATGCTCGAACTCGTGAACAAGTCGCTCGACCTGAAGAAGCTCGATGCCGCTGCCGACGATGTGGATGCAGCGCCACAAAACTCCGATGAAATGGCCGTTTCTGACAATATGCCGCAGTCTGCTGCCACCGTAAGCGGTCTCGACTTTGCTTCAGGACGCATCACCGTGCTCGTGGTTGAAGACAACGTTGAGCTGCGCTACTTCCTTGTAAGCAGTCTTTCGTCGAGCTACAATGTGTTTGAGGCACGCAACGGGCAGGAAGGACTCGAGATGGCGCAGAGCCGCCAGCCCGACTTCATCATCACCGACATCATGATGCCCGTGATGGACGGCATGACCATGATACGCAAGATAAAGGCATGCCCCGACACATGCCACATACCTATAGTGGTGCTGTCGGCCCGAACTGCCATCAACTACCGTATAGAAGGTCTTAACGAGGGCATCGACGACTATATAACCAAGCCTTTCAGCGTGTCTTACCTGAAGTCGCGTGTCGACAACATCATACGCCAGCGCCGCCAGCTTCAGCAGGCATACGTCAGCAAGCTCAATGCCGCGGGCGACGGCCACCTTATATATAAGGCTGACTCACCGGGCATTGCCGATGCCGACAAGGAGTTTGCGCGCCGGCTTGTCGACTATCTCGAGCCGCGCATATCCGACCCCGAACTCAAGATAGACGACATAACCAGAGCCATGGCCCTTAGCCGCACCGTGTTCTACGGCAAGGTGAAGTCGCTCTTCGGCATGTCGCCCATCGACTTCGTGCGCCACATGCGCATCCTCAGGGCAGAGCGGCTGATAGTTGAGAGCCGCATGTCGTTCTCGGAGATTGCATATTCAGTAGGCTTTACCGACCCGAAATACTTCGGCCGCACGTTCAAGGCCAAGACCGGCATGACGCCGTCCGACTATCGCAAAAAATATTCGCAGCGCGGCTGATATGCAGTGTTTTCAGCCTATATCAACATCACCTCTGTAACTGTCTGATAATAAGCGCGTTGCAAAAGGCCGTCTTTTACCTTCTAAAAGACGGCCTTTTGCGTGCCAAAACATGCCCTTTTGCATTGTAAAACGTGGCCTTTTACAAAACCCTTGCTCGTTATGTTATAAGCCGTCCGCCATTTCCCGCATAATCTCAGCAGTATTTCCGCACGCCAACAATACGCCCGAAATCAGGCGTTTATAGGCCCGAAATGATGAAAAGTCCACCTTTCTAAACAATTTTTATCCCATTTCATCGGTAAATAAGAACTATCTTTGCCGCCGAAATCTACGTCAAACTATCTACGAAATTTATAACCTTAAAAAATAACTTACACTTATGAACCTTTTTAAATCTACGCTTTTAGCAGCCGGTATGCTGGTATCAACGTCGATGATGGCCATAAAGGTGCACACCATCGGCGACTCAACGATGGCCACATACAGCGAGTCGACAACCGTTACGCGCGGCTGGGGACAGATGTTCCAGCAGTTTTTCACCGCCGCTGTAACGGTGAATAACCGTGCCAAGAGTGGCGCGAGCAGCAAGAGTTTCTATGAGGAGGCCGCCTACTGGGAGTCGGTCAAGAAGCAGATACAGCCCGGCGACTACGTGCTGATACAGTTTGCACACAACGACGAGAAGAACGACGGCATGGACGGCGACGAGGTTAAAGCCTACTACGAGAGCATAGGCGACCAGGCCAAGGCCGATGCCACCGACTATCGCGGCACCACTGCCAGCGGAACCTATAAGGAATATCTGCGCAAATATGTTGAAGAGACACGCGCCCTCGGTGCCACTCCGGTGCTCGTAGGCGCCATCTGCCGCAAATATTTCACGGGCAGCACCATCCGCCGCAACGGCCGTCACGACCTGGGCGACGACTTCTCGCTGCTCACTGCATCGGGCATCAAGGAGGGAAACAAGGTTGGCGAGGACGACCATACATACGACTATCCCTATCAGATGCGCTTGGTTGCCGATGAAATGGGCGTTTCTTACATCGACCTGACCACCGCAACGAAGGAACTCTACGAAAGTTACGGCGACGCCAAGGCCAACGAACTGCTCTTCGACGGCGACGGCAGTACCCACACTTCGGCCATGGGAGCCACTCTGATTGCGCGCCTCTGCGCACAGCTCCTGCAGAAGCAGGGCATCCTGACCGAGTATATCAACCTGACGAGCGACCTCAGCGTCAATCCGTCGAAGGCCGACCTCGGTGAGGCTTACAAGGGACAGACCGTTGTAAAGGAGTTTCAGATCAGCGGCTTCGACCTTCATCCGGCCGAAGGCAACGTAACCATTACGGCAAGCAAGGGCCTGCAGGTGTCTGCCGACGGCGAGAGCTATTCGGGCAGCATCAGCATGAGCTATAAGGAAGGCAACATGATCGGCACGTTCTACGCACGCTGCGAGTTTGCCGAAGAAGGCCCCATTAACGAAGAAATAACCGTAACCAGCGGCGACAAGACCATCACCATACCCGTTACTGGCACAAGCATCGTGCTCGAGGGCGGTGTGCCCGTTCAGGCATACTGGCGCCTTGAGAAAGACGATGAATGCGAGGTTACAGGTCCGATGAACACTCTCGGACAGTCGTACAGCGGCATGACGCTTCAGAAATATTCTGCACCCAACACTAACACCACATGGCCCGAGTGGACAGGTTTCGACGCATCACGCAAGACACAGCGCAACGTCATCGAGGGCGAAAGCTGGCCTGCCGGTGAAATCGACGAAGTTTCAACCCGCTATATCGAATTTGCCGTTCAGCCTGCAAAGGGCACTACGCTCAAGGTTGACTCCATGTCGATGTTCGTATGCGGCTGCGGCGGCAACGGCATGTGCTGCAAGATATACTATTCGAAGGAAGAAAACTTCGCCAATCCTGTAAACATCTTCGAGATGAAGAGCATGCCCGCCAACAACATGCAGTATGTATGCTCAATGCCGGTGCTGTCGGTCAACGAGGGCGAAACTCTCCGCATACGCGTTTATCCCTGGTATAACAATGCCGCAACAGGCAAGACCATCTGTCTGAGCGACGTTACGATACACGGCATCGCCGTCGACTCTACCACAGGCATCAGCTCAGAGCTGACACAGAATGCCGCTCCCGTGCGCACAATATATTATGGCACAGACGGCACAATGCGCCAGGACATGCGCCCCGGACTTAACATCGTTAAGAAGGAATATGCCGACGGAAAGGTTGAAACGACTAAAATTCTATATTAAAACAATCAGTAAACAATTATGAAAAGCGTAAAGATCAGCTTATGCGGCTTGCTCGTCATGCTGTCGTCGCTGTGCTTCCCGACCGGTGCCCTGGCGCAAACGGAAGCTAAGCTCGCAGAATGGACATTTGCAAGCGGCTATGACAAAACCGACGTAGACGGCAAGACGGTCTACGTGCCCAACAGCAACGAGTGGGCAGAGATAAGTGCAACATGGTTTAAAGACCAGGCACCTTACTTCTATCCAAACGTATTCGAGGGCGAACAAGGCAGCTACATGCTGTCGGCACAGTCGGAGTCAAGATACTGGCAGGTATCTGACAGCAACGGCGACAAGGTGATGCGCATTGAGAACAGCGAGGCAAACAACATCACCGACTACACCGATGCCTCGCAGCACAATGTCTATTATGAGGTGTCTTTCCCCACAAAGGGCTACAAGAACATCTCTCTTACCTATGCCATAGGCTACGGCGGCAACGCTGAGGCTGCCATCGAGGCTGTGTTCTCAACCGACGGCGGCGAGACATGGATTGATGCCGGCAAGGGCACCACAGCCCCCAACTGGTGGATATACAACGAAAACACCGTAAAACTGTCGGCCAACAACAAGGACAAGGTGATAGTACGTCTCATAGCCGGCAACGGACTGGTGAGCAACTGGAACCTGAAGCAGCTCACTGTGAGCGCCGAAAAGGACGAAAGCTCACAGGGCATCAGCGCCAAGGACGCCACAGTGGCATGGCCTTTCAACGAGGGTGCGTCTAATCCCACCTCTGCCGAGGCTTCTGTTCCCGAGGCTCTGTCGTCTACAGGCTACACTCTCGGCAGCAAACTTACGCTCAACGGCACACAGAAGTGCGACCCTGAGGTGATGTCAAAGCTCGAACCCACAGAGAAAATCAACAACGCTCTGGACGAAAACTCGTTCATCAGCTTTGCCGTTGTGCCCAAGAAAGGCATCAATTTCACACCTAAAAAGATTACGTTCAACGCTGCAAAGTGTGGAACAAGCGGCGGTACAATGGACATTTATGCCGTAAGCGGCGACCAGAAAGTGGCCATTGCATCGAATGTAAATCCTGAAAGAAACCCGGCTTTCTCAAGCTACGACTACGACCTGTCGCAGCTCGGAACGCTCAACGACAAGCTCGAGATATTCATTTATGTATATAACCTCAACGCAGGCAAGCAGCTTGCCATCAACAACGTAAGCATCACTGCCGACTTTGAGGGCACTCCTGTTGCCGTTCCCGTATACACCCTGTCGGTTAAGTCGGGCATGGAAGGTGCCGGCAACGTATCTTCTAATCCTTCAGGAACAGAGTTCGACGAGGGCACAAGCATCACTGTTACTGCCACAGAGAACTTCGGATATCACTTCCAGTCGTGGAACAACGACAAGGGTGAGGTGGTTTCTACCGAAAATCCCTATACATTCGAGATTTCAGAGAACACATCGCTCACTGCCGTTTACACCAAGAACAACGTTTATGCGCTCAACCTCACACTTGAAGGCGGAGCCAACACCAACCTCGTTCAGTTCAGTCCTGAGGGCAATGTCGTTGACGGCGTTCACTATTATGAGGAAGGAACCGACGTGAAGCTCACTGTTCTCAACAACCGCATTCTGACATTCACCAACTGGGAAGACAACTCTACCGACGCAGTGCGCGAGATAAGCATGGACGGCGACAAGCAGGTTACTGCCACATTCTCTTGCGCTGACTATATCGTAGGATGGGATCTTTACAGCGATACTCCTGCCAAGGAGCGCGCTGCCGACTATAAGGCTGAGAGCGACAACGCCGGACTGCTGTCGCTGCGCAATGCCGATGGCCTCACTTCTTCATGGCTCGCATGCGGATCAGAGAAGGGCGGACAGAACGGAAAGTATGCCGCACGCGTGTGGAGAGCTCTCAGCGAGAAGTATTATTTCGAGATTTCGTTCTCTACAAAAGAATATTCTAACATCAAGCTTTCGGCTGCCGTGGGTGACGACTTCAACGCTCACAGCATTGTAAATGCCGAATACAGCATTGACGGACAGACATACACTAAGTTTGGTACATACACTCTGCCTTACCGCGCATGGGCAGAAGGCGAGTTCGACCTGCCTGCCGACGCTGCCGGACAAGACCGCGTTTACATACGCTTCATGCCAGACTGGACTTCAGAGCTCGTGGGCAGCGAGAGCAATCTCGACGGAACTGCCGTTGCAGAAATATTCGTGCTGGCTGACAGAAACATCGTTGACGACGGCGAGGCGCCCAAACTGGTGTCTACACTTCCTGCCGATAAGGCTAAGGACGTTACGGCCAACGGTTCTGTGATACTTACGTTCAACGAGAAAGTTGTGGCTGCCGCCAACGACGGAAAGGCAACTCTCGACGGTGAGGAGATTGTTCCTACCGTAAGCGGGAAGACTGTTGTATATAAATATACTGGTCTGAAATATTCTACTGACTATACGTTCACACTGCCTGCCGGAGCCATTGAAGACCGCACGGGCAACGCCTTCGAGGGCGTAAGCCTCACCTTCACAACAATGGAGCGCAAGCAGCCCGAGGCACGTGTTTACGATGCTGTGGTTGCACAGGACGGAACCGGCGACTACACAACCGTGCAGGCTGCCGTAGACGCAGCTCCCGAGGGACGCGTAAAGCCGTGGCTCATCTTCATCAAGGAAGGTGTTTACAAGGAGCATGTAGATGTGCCTGAATCGAAGCCTTATCTCCATTTCATCGGACAAGACCGCAACAAGGTGTCTATCAGCGACGATAAGCTGTGCGGAGGCGACAATGCGCTGCACGTAGACGTAGGTGCTACGTTCGTGGCACGTGCCGAGAACCTCTACTTCGAGGGCATAAGCTTCGTAAACTCTTATGGCGTTGAGCAGAATGCCGGACCTCAGGCTCTGGCCCTTAACACCAAGAACGACCGCCTTGTGTTCAACAACTGCGGCATGTACAGCTATCAGGATACATGGATTACGCCGAGCGACTCTCACTGCCGTGCTTATGTCAAGAACTGCTTCATAGAGGGTGCGGTAGACTTTATCTACAACAACGGCGACTATTATTTCGACGGCGACACGCTCAACATCGTGCGCAAGGACGGCGGATACATCGTTGCTCCGTCGCACAACAGCGACTCTAAGTGGGGCTATGTGTTCATGAACAACGTGATTACCGCTCCCGGCGTGCCTTCAGAAACTTCTGTATGGCTCGGACGCCCGTGGCACGACCAGCCTAAGACCGTGTTCATCAACACCAAGGCTGAGGTTACCATACCTGCCACAGGATGGTATGAGACGATGGGTGCAATACCGGCTATCTTTGCCGACTACAACACCGTTGACGGCGAAGGCAACCCCGTAGACCTGTCACAGCGCCGCAGCTATTACTACTATTATGCCGACGACGACAAGACTCAGAAGGTGGAGGGATATGCAAAGAACTCTCTGACCGACGAAGAGGCTGCACAATACACTGTTAAGAACGTGCTTTCAGGCGACGACAACTGGCAGCCGGAGATTATTACAGAGGCATGCGACGCTCCTGTTCCGGTAATCAGCAAGTCTGAGCAGACCATCACATGGGATGCCGTGCCTTACGCTATCTGCTACGTTATAACCAAGAACGGCAGCGTGGAAGGATTCACCACTGCCACATCTTGCAGCTATACTGACGGCGACGAATATCTTATTCAGGCTGTCAACGAGTATGGCGGACTGAGCAATGCCGGAAAGGCATCTGAAGGAACTGTAGGCATCGACGGCGTTGAGGCCGGTCTGGCCATAACAGTTACAGGCATCTATTCTGCCGACGGTGTTAAACTCAACACCTACCGCAAGGGTGTCAACATCGTTACAGGCAAGACTGCCGACGGCAAGGTGGTTTCAAAAACTATCGTGAAGTAAATTTGTCTGGCTTTTATTTATGGTGAGGCCCCGCCCGGAACTGCTGTCCGGCGGGGCCTTCTTTTTGCCTTTTATTTTAATGTGCCTTATATTCTGTTATCCGAAAGTTTTTTATGTCATCGGCTGTTGACGCATTCTTTGATGTTAATACCGTTGCAGAGCGTACTGCATTTATTGCCTATATATGAAAAACGTCCGTGATTCTTATGTCAGAAACACGGACGTTTATATCTTTTACGGCCTTTATCATATCATCCCTGCCTTGTGCAGCTCGGCAACGGTGGCTTCGAGTTCGGCATACCACTCCTCGCCGAAACGGCGTGTCAGCGGCTCTTTCAGAAACTTATACACGGGCAGTCCCAGTTCCTTTCCTTTGGCGCGTGCAGCCTCGCAGATGCTCCAGCGGTGATAGTTGAGGCCGGTCAGACCGTTGGAAAGTTTCTTTTCGCGGATAGGGTAGAGAGCGCAGCTTATGGGCTTGCAGAACTCTGTCTTGCCGGCGCGGTGAGCCTTTTCGAGGGCGCACAGGCAGCAGCCGTTCTCGTAGCACGTAAACACGCAGTCCTTGCCGTTGACAATGCTCGTTACGAGTTCGCCTTCCGGGTCGATGTCCGCCACGCCCTGCTGGTCTATCACGGCCTGCGCGTTGGCCGAAAGGTCGGTCCACACCGTGTCGAGCGAATCCTCAATGCCGCCTATCTCGTCCATCGTTACAGGCGCTCCGGCGTCGCCTTCAATGCAGCATTCGCCCTTGCAGGCATCGAGGTCGCAGCAGAACTGCTCTGTTATAATGTCGGGCGACACAAGCACGTCGCCCACCTGTATTATCGGTAAATCCATATTTGTTGTCTATTGTGATATAATGTCGTTTTTTCACCATTTTATCGGTTCCATGCCGTGCTGCTGCAGATACTGGTTGGTCAGGCTGAAGTGGTGGTTGCCGAACCATCCGCCGCGGTTGGCCGACAGCGGTGACGGGTGGACAGACTGCAGTATCAAGTGGCGCGAGTTGTCTATGAGCTGTGCCTTGCTGCGGGCATAACCGCCCCAGAGGATGAACACCAGGTTGTTGCGGTCTCTGCTCAGTGCGCTGATAGTAGCGTCGGTGAACTCCTCCCAGCCGCGTCGCTGGTGACTTCCGGCAGCATGTTCGCGCACGGTCAGCGTGGCGTTTAGCAGCAGCACGCCCTGCTGTGCCCAGCGCACAAGGCTTCCGCTCTGCGGCATAGGCGTGCCGAGGTCGTTCTCAATCTCTTTGAATATGTTGATAAGCGAGGGCGGAAACGGCACTCCGTCGCTCACCGAGAAGCACAGTCCCTCAGCCTGCCGCGGCTCGTGGTAGGGGTCTTGTCCGAGTATCACCACCTTAACCTTGTCGAACGGGCACAGGTTGAAGGCGTTGAAGATAAGTCGTCCCGGCGGATAGCACGTATGGTTGCGGTATTCGTCGTGTACAAAGTTGATAAGATTGGCAAAGTAAGGCTTTTCAAACTCACCGCCAATATGCTGTTTCCACGACTCTTCTATCTTTACTTCCATAATTCAAAGTGTAATTTTTTAACCAATGCAAAAATACATATTTTTCTTTGAAAGTCAAATTTTTGCGCCAATCTTTATGCCGTCGCCTTGCGCTCAGTTTGCCGTCATCGGCTCAGAAAGTCAGCCGTGATGCATGTCATTGCTTGTTAACCCCGGTCCTTGCCCGGACTTGTTTTGGCTAAATGCGGTATAAAAAAGTTTTTGCAGAAAACTCGTCACTCGTCACATCTCTATGTAAAGTGCTGTAAATGTGTTACTTATGGTGTGACGAGTTGTCTTTTCAACTCGTCACACGTCTGTTAAAACTTTGCTTGAAGTCAACCCGAATCAGACGTTTACAGTGGATTTTCTCTGAGTGTGATGAGTTGAAATCCCAACTCATCACACTTTAATCACTTGTCATACAGAGAGTTAAGGCTAGATGTGACGAGTGATGAGTTTTTTATAAAAACTTTTTTATTTATATCTTTATCGTTAAACTTCTGATTTCGGTTGACCTGTAAGCAGATCTTTCCTTGATTAAAGTTGACTAGGGTAAAACTCACATCTGTTATCGCCCGAATTATGCTCTTCTAGTTATAATTTGCAATATGCCACCTTTCGCTTTATGAAATGCCGCCTTTTACAGTGTAAAAGCATGCCTTTTGCATCATGAAAGGTATGTTTTTGGGGAAATATTCGGTTTGATTCTGAAGGGGTAAATGCAAGTTGACGATGTCTGTATAAAAATAAAGGGACGGGCAAAAAATGCTCGTCCCTTTATTTCATTATATTTTCCTGCTGACTGTTCAGCCGGAATGTTGTTACTTGTTGTCCTCGATAAGGTTTTCTCCTGTCATGTCAGACGGCTGCTCCAGACCCATGATGTGGAGGATTGAAGGAGCAACGTCGGCCAGACGGCCGTCCTTTACGGTTGCGCTGTTGTTGTCTGTAACGTAGATGAACGGAACAGGGTTCAGCGAGTGAGCTGTGTTAGGTGTACCGTCCTCGTTGATGGCGTTGTCGGCATTTCCGTGGTCAGCTATGATGATTGCCTCATATCCGTTGGCCTTGGCAGCCTCGATAACGTCCTTTACGCAGTTGTCCACGGCGTGAACGGCCTTGGCAATGGCGTAGTAAACGCCGGTGTGGCCTACCATATCGCCGTTGGCAAAGTTGACAACGATGAAGTCATACTCCTGAGTGTTGATTGCGCCAACCAGCTTGTCCTTAACCTCGTATGCGCTCATCTCAGGCTTCAGGTCGTATGTTGCAACCTTTGGAGAAGGAACCAGAATGCGGTCCTCGCCCTCGAATGCAGCCTCGCGTCCGCCGTTGAAGAAGAATGTTACGTGAGCATACTTCTCTGTCTCGGCTGTGTGCAGCTGTTTCTTGCCCTGCTTGCTCAGATATTCGCCCAGAGTGTCCTGTACGTTCTCTTTCGGGAAGAGGATGTGAACGCCCTCGAACGATGCGTCATACGGAGTCATGCAGTAATACTGCAGATCCTTTATTGTGTGCATGCCTTCCTCGGGCATATCCTGCTGTGTGAGCACCTGTGTAAGCTCCTTTGCGCGGTCGTTGCGGAAGTTGATGAAGATAACAACGTCGCCTTCCTGTATCGTGCCGTCAACGCTGGCGTTGCTTATAGGCTTGATAAACTCGTCGGTAACGCCTTCAGCGTAGCTCTCTTCCATGGCCTTAACCATGTCTGTGGCCTTCTTGCCCTTGCCTTCAACGATAAGGTCGTAAGCCTCCTTTACGCGGTTCCAGCGCTTGTCGCGGTCCATAGCGTAGAAGCGTCCTACGATGCTTGCTATGTGGGCGTCGTTCTTCTCGCACTGCTCAGTCAGTTCCTTTATGAAGCCGGCACCGCTCTTCGGGTCGGTGTCGCGTCCGTCCATGAAGCAGTGAACGTATGTATTCTTCAGTCCGTATTCTTTTGATATCTCGATGAGCTTGAACAGGTGGTCGAGTGAAGAGTGCACTCCGCCGTTGCTGGTCAGACCCATCAGGTGCAGCTTCTTGCCATTGTCGCGGGCATAGCTGTATGCGTTAACTATTTCGGGGTTGTTAAGTATTGAGCCGTCCTTGCATGCGCGGTTAATCTTAACCAAGTCTTGATAAACGATGCGTCCTGCACCGATGTTGAGGTGTCCCACCTCAGAGTTACCCATTTGTCCGTCAGGCAAACCTACATCCTCGCCTGAAGCCTGCAGCTGTGAGTGAGGGCTTACGGCGTAAAGATAATCCAAATAAGGCGTCGGTGTGTTGAAAATTACGTCTCCTGCGCCATGCTTTCCGATACCCCATCCGTCGAGTATCATCAATAATGCTTTTTTTGCCATAGTTTATATTATATAATGTAAGAATTCCGGCGCAAAGTTACTAAGTTTGTCGTTAACAGCAAAATGCGTAAAGAGGTTTTTTGAAAATTCACAATTTACAATTGGCAAATGCTGAATTTTGTTTCATAATTCACTGTGCGTAACTTGGTCCGTCCATCCTCATTACAATTACTGTATGTTTGTTGTCATACCGGTCCGTAAGGCTGTATCCGTACCAGTCATTTTATTATGTTTCAAATGTATGCCTTTTCTTGTCATGCGCGTATATTTTATTCTTTTATATGTCTGTTGGCAAAAATAAAATTTTATATTTGCATCTGGCAGACGTGCAGTGAGGCATGGGCGTGCCTGCCATGATGGAAGCAGGTGCTGACAAGAAGAGATTTAAAAAACAAAAACATACAAATATTATGAAAACATTTTTAGCATTAATTACGGCTAGTCTGATGGGCGCAACGTGTGCCTGTGCGCAAGACGTAGCCGGCTCGGAATGCTGTCGGCGTGGCACGAAGGACAACGTCCAGGCAGTGAGAACATTCACGAACACAGGCAATCCGCTTGTGAAAGACAAGTTTACGGCCGACCCAGCCCCTATGGTTCATGACGGCAGGCTGTATCTCTATGTAGGCCATGATGAGTATTACGACGGTCAGGACACGGCTTCAGGCGGAAAAGAGTTTAACATAACCGAGTGGCTCTGTTATTCTACTGCTGACATGCAGACATGGACAGACCATGGCGCTGTGCTCTGTCCTGCCGACTTCAGCTGGGCTGTAGGCGAGGCATGGGCGTCACAGGTTATAGAGAAAGACGGCAAGTTTTATTTCTTTACCACGGTGCAGGCCGGTGCGCCATATACGGGCAAGGCTGTTGGAGTGGCTGTTGGCGACTCGCCTGTAGGTCCGTTCAAGGATGCGATAGGCAAGCCGCTGGTGTGCGACACGATGACGTCAAACGGCGAGCGCGGCTGGTGGAACGACATCGACCCAACGGTGCTTGTAGACGATAAGGGCCAGGCATGGCTCTGCTGGGGCAACGGCACGTGCTTCATGGCAAAGCTGAAGCCCAGCATGACAGAGCTTGACGGCGAAATACAGGTGATTGATCTTCCGAAATACATGGAAGGTCCGTGGCTGCACAAGCGCGGCGACATGTATTACTTGACCTACGCCTCTGACGGTGGCGGTAAGGAAGCCATTTCGTATGCCACGGCGCCTGATGTGGCCGGCCCTTGGATATATCGCGGCGAACTGACCGGTCCGGCAGAAAACAGCTACACCATACATCCCGGCATAATAGAGTTCAACGGCTGCTGGTATTTGTTCTATCACAATGCCGTGCTGACATTAGACGGCCACCGCGGTGCCATAGGCCGCCGCAGCGTCTGTGTAGACGAGCTGCACTATAATTCAGACGGAACGATGAAGCATGTTGAACAGACAAAGACAGGTGTCTGCGCAGGCAGGTAAGGGGGGGCTAATGTCACCCTTGGTGCCTTGTGGCGAACATATCAGTTTTATCAAATAATATGCTTTTGAGCGCCTGGACGCCAGCTTGACTTATGGTTATTATCAGGTCTTGTCTTGACAAATAATTCCAGCCGATTATTAGAAATTGTAATAAAACAATAGCAAGCCCAAGAAATTCATTATTGATATTTCGAGGCTTGCTATTGTGTAAAAGAATGTATTGTATGGTTTTAAAATTTATGGTATAATCAACTTTCTTGCTTCAGCATATCCGTCGTCGTAAGTTATACGCTGTATAATAATGCCTTTGGCTGTTCCAGATATCTTCCTGCCTGACAGATCGTAGAAAGATACGGATGCAATCTTTCTGGTGGCTGAAGATTCAAAATTTTTGATGCCGGTGCCTATTGTCGTGGTAACTTGTATATCTGCAGACGGCAGAGAACTCTTCAGTTCCTCTGTGGATAATGCCTGTACGTTGTAAATATAAGTACGGTTGGCGGTAAGTCCATCTACCATATAGCTGGTTCCGCTGATACTGTCAACAGACCATTCCTGAGGACCTGCATTCCATACATCATCCTTTCCTATAGAATCTTTCAGTATGCGCAGGTCGTTGAAATATGCGCGTTCTTTGTTGGTCTCAATGACAAAGTAGGCTTTTTGCGGAACATTTTTGAAGTAAATGACAACCTCACTTTCGGTTTTGTTGGCCTTCAGACTATGCTTTTGTATAGTGGCCTGTGTGTCAGGATCGGTCAGGCTTATGGTGTAATTTACGGTTTTGCCCGGATACGACACGGCATTGAATGCCATCGTTGCGTAACCGTCACAGTCGGCAAACTCGAACACGGGAGATCTGAGCATACCATTTTGCCCATAGAAACCCACCTGCATATATCCGCCTGACTGGTAGATCTTTGATCCGTACCACCCTTGCTGGGCCATGTATCTGTCAAGGTCTTCGCCTATGTCTGTTATGTCAGATTTTGGGTATTCGCCACTGGTCATAAGCGAGAAGTCTTCATCGGTGATGACAGGATTGATGGAGTCGGGCAGTATCTCGCGCAGGTTGAGTCTGTAGCTTTTAGCATCTTCAACTTCCTGCCAGTTAGCCACGAAGGACGATGATGTTATATCAGAGGCTTCTTCTGCAACAGGACGTTTCAGACGATCTTTCATGAACGAGAATGAAATCACGCCATTATTGTCGGTTATGTTAGTTACTCCTTTTTCAGTTGGCGTTCCATCCCATGACAGCGAACTTGGTGATGAGTAGTCTGTAAACATATTATTTGTGGCAATGGGGTAGAGGTCGCTTTCCGTTGTGATCCCCTGTGTTCCGTCCGCTTCAACAAGGTCATATCGCTGTATTGTTCCACTGTTGACATAGTTGCCGTCCCATGCAGATTGGTCGTATGCAACATGGAAAATCATAAGTCCGCGTCCAGGAAGGTAAGCATCCCAGCCTTTTTGCTGTCTGTTCTCTAATGTGAAGAATTCGTTTTCGTCAGCCGTGCTTATCTTGTATGCCACGTTGTTTTGGGTAAGTTCGTCCAATGTTACAAGGTCTGCAGGAGTGTCGAGTTCAACGAAGTCGAGCCATCCTACGGTGAAACGTTCAAAAGCCGAATAGGCAGGGGGAGTGTGTGACTCATTGTTATAGTTGCCGGTGTCCATGACATCCCATACGCCGAGCTGTACCATCTGCTGGTTTCGTGTGTTATATGCGTCAGGAAGACCGAGTACGTGGCTGAATTCGTGGCAGAATGTGCCGATGCCTTCAAGCTGTGTTCCCGATACATATTTAAGTTCGCTTGAGCATGCATAACGTTGAACTTGCTTGCCGTTGACATTACAGCTTATGCCTAGTGATACAAGGTTTGAGGCATGTGGCCATATAGTATTGCTCGATGCTCCGTAGCTTTCCGCATATCCGGCATAAATAACATAGACAAAGTCTACAATACCGTCGTCATTATAGTCGTATTTTGTAAAGTCAACTCCAAGTTCGTCGCTGGCATATTCACAGGCTTCTTTTACCATCAGTCCGGCTTTGGAATCCTGTCCGTAGCTGTCGTTGGCACCATAGTACATCATGCTTTTCTTCAGCTTGATTGGTCCAAAAACGTCGAAATCAGGAGTAAACTTGCCCATTGACTGCGATATGAAGTAGTCGCGTGCGCTTCCTGTAGCCCCGTTGAGGCTGAAGCCTTCCTCGTTCATTACAGAATGGAACAGCTTGCTGTCATGTCCCTCCTGCATAGAGTTGTCGGCAAATTCAACAAGCAGAATCACTCCTTTAAGATTGCCGGTTGTCGGGAATGTCGGTCCTGGCAGTCTCTGCATGGGCGCTTTACGCATTACGTTCTCATCGTAAGCTTTGTTGAAGTCTGCTGTGCCTATGGCTTTCAGCCGCTCTACCTCTGCAGCCTGTCGCATGTCAGGATTATGTGCTATCATGCCCATAACGGGTGTGCCGTCTTCAGATATTGACTCTACATAACGCATTACGCCATTGGCATCAGCCTTTATCATGTGGCCGTCTGTTGTTGTGAATGCATGGAAACGTTCGTCGCCGACAATGCGGTATGTAAGCACGCTTCCGTCCGGTTGTGTTATTTTCAGCAGTCCGGGATAGGCTGGTACGGCGTTTGCTGTTGCCACGGCAAACAGAAATGATGCGATGGCTATAAAAATATTTGGTATTTTCATATTCAATATATTAATTTTGTTGTGTAAATTGCCTGTCTGTCGTTGTATACCTTTACTATGCATAGTCCTTTGCCTGACAAACTTATGCGTGCAGAGCCATTGACTAGTGCTTTTGACATGAGACACATGCCGGATGCATTATATATACATACCTTCATATCCTTGTTTTCAGCATTGCCGGCAATAATCTCTATGGTGTTGCCGATGCGTGAAATGCCGATGTCGTAGTTTGCATCGGTCGTGACAGATGAAATGCCGTCAGTATCATCAGAAGCAATAGGAACGATGCTCATGGCGTTTTGTATGTAACCTGAGGCTCTGTCAATAATCTGGCCTATGACATGTATGTTCTTCTTGTTTTTTACTGTGGGGGGTACGGGTATTGTGCTTGTTGTTTCATATTCTTTACCGGCCTCCATGTCTTCAGAACTGCATGGGTCGCCAGAATAACAGCTGTAAATGGCACGTGCCAGGTCGTTGAAGCAGACGTCGGTAGTTATTGACTCCTTGTTCTCCCATCCGGCCATCTCGCCGTTTTTGCCGTCAGCATAATAGTTGGTCTGCGGATATCCGGTGACGGAGTCTTCTGTTATTGTGTAGGCGATATTGTATTGCGGTGATTTGATGTCAATGTCAGAATAGTAAACAGAGCGGAGTGTTATGGCTGTGCTGTCCTCATTCCATTCACCAGTCAGGCTGTAGGCTATTGGGCTGTCTGACGAAGTCTCCATGTTGAAAAGATTCTGTATGTCATAATAAGGGTCGCCAGACAATTTGCGGTTTAGACTGCATGATGGCGCACCTGTACAAGAACTGATGAATGGCTTGTAGCTGTATTCTTGCTTCTCGTCAATCTCTAATGGGTCTCCTCCGTGTACGCTGACTGCTATGAATTGCTCGGGATATTTTTCTTTCATCATTTCCAGACCTACTAGGCCTCGAGGACACCATCCACACCATGTACCTGTATATTCCTCGCATACCACACGCTTCATGAATGCCTTGTTACGTACCGTAAGTATCGCAGTGGCTGTGTTGTTTGCAGAATAGGCATCTGCCTGTCCGTTCACTTTGTCAATGGTGATACGGATGTCGTGTGTACCCGGACTATTGGCCGGAACCTCGAATGATATAGTGTCACTTTCGTTTGTTGACAAACTTTTGTTTACGGTGATGGTTTCAGGTTCTCCGTCATAGCTGCATATTGCTGTGTATGAGTTGATGTCATTAGCTCCAACGTTGCGCACCGCCACGCTGAATGTAGCGGTTGAGGCGTCGTAGGATGCTGTTTGGTCGCTCATCTTTCCGATGAGCATTTCGTTTTGCGGCATGTCTTCGCCTTCAACAACTGCCTGTATGCATATAGATCCGCCGGTTGTCGTCCATTTGTTCTTGCTGTTATAATAAACAACGTCGGCATCAGTATGCTTTTCTGAGCTGTATCCCACACCTTCTGATTTGGCAAAAGATGCTTTATATCCGATGGCAATGTCGTCTGTTCCGTTGATTGTAAACGGAGTGTCAAGTGTAATTTCATTCCAACCTGCCTTCAGGTTGTCGAGCTTTTGCCTGTATATGTATGTATTTTCTTG
>UMDP01037463.1_pt1 | contig 49121 bp, 45 predicted proteins | sample 1964521 | NCBI WGS metagenome assembly UMDP01 (sample SAMEA4835997, study PRJEB28245) | human gut metagenome | biome: gut microbiome; material: fecal sample | place: Denmark | collected 2008 | reverse complement strand
CCTCCAAAAGTTGTTTTGTGTCCAACTTTTGGGGTGCAGTTCAATAAGCTGTGCTTTTCTTATTTATTTAGAATAGGAATGGGGAAAACTTTGTTTTAAGCTTTAATAGCTTTATAATTTTCAATTACAAGCTGATAAAGTTTTTGATCTGCTGTAAGTCCAGAATATTTTTCTACTGCTTTTTCAATACCATTGTCAGCAATATAAGCCTGAATTTCTACAGCTTGTTCATCTTCTTTGTAATCAAAAGTATATCCTGTAGCAATAGCTTTTGCTAAGTGAGTATTATCAAGACCATAAGATTCAGCCAATAAAGCTGGCCCTACTAAGCGGTCTTTAAGATTTAATTTACGAATAGGAGAACGACCTACACGTACTACTTCATCATGTAATGCTTCTAAGGAAATACGTTTTAAGATTTTTTCGATATAAGCTTCTAATTCTTCAAATTTAAATGGATATTTTTTAGTCATTGCCATAGCTGATTCTTTCATTACAGCTACTACATCAGCTTTAATTTCTGGAACTTCTAAAGCATCATGAATTGTTTCACAATTATTATGGTAACCAAAATATGCAGTTGCAGCATGACCACAGTTAAATACATAAAGTTTACGTTCAAGATACATGCCAAGATTTTCTACATATTCTGCACCTTTAATTGGTTGAGCTTCTGGATTTACCATTTTGTCTTTTTCAATAACAAGTTCAAAAGCTGCTTGAATTTGAGGTACTCTTACGCCATTTATAACTGTGCTAAGTGCAATTCTATCTACAGCTACATTTGGGAAAGCGCCTACTTTATCAAGTTCTTCTTCTGTTACTGGCGCTTTAGTATTTTCTACTAAAGCTTTTTTCAACATATCTGTAGCATAAAAAGCATTTTCACAAGCCATAACATCTACTTTACCTATGCCACGATTTAAACGTTCTTTTAATCCTTTAGCAAGTGTAGGAGCTATTTTATCTAAATTATCAACACAAACAGATGTTGTAATTAAATCAGCTTCACAAATTGCTTCCACAATATCTGCTTCATTAGTAATTGGAGAAAAAGCTTTTACATTTTTAATTACTTTCTTTTCATTATTATCAATGATATACATTTCATAAGAATTTGTTTCATTGATATAATCAACTGTTGCTTTTACTACATCAACAAAAGTTGTAGAAAAACCAGATTCATATAATAATTCTCCAATAAAACCTCTACCGATATTACCAGCACCAAAATGCACTGCTTTCATTTAAAATACCCCCTATTATCTAAAACTTAATCATTAGATTTTGTAAATAAGTTATATAAAGCTTCTTTATCTTTTGTAACGAATAATTCTTCTAACTGTTCATCAGTATATTCGTCAAGAGCAATAGCAATATTAGCTAAGATAGCAAGATGTTCGTCGCCTTTACCTGCGATACCAACAACTAATTTTGCTTTACCTGTACCAAATTCTACACCATTAGGGAATTGTAATACTACAATACCTGATTTTTTAACTGTGTCTTTTACTGCATTTTCACCATGTGGAATAGCAATGCCACGTCCCATGTATGTGCTTACATCTTGTTCACGTGCAAGCATACCATTAATATATTCTTTGCCAACATAGCCAGATTTATACAATAATTCACCAGCCATTTTTATAGCTTCTTCTTTAGTAACTGTATCTAAGCACATTTTAATGTTTTCACGTTTTAATACAGTTTCATCTTCAACAGCGTTTTCTTTGCTATCTGCAACTTCTTCTACTTTAGCTTCTACATTTTGTAATTTAGCTAAAATAATATCATAAACATCATTTTTAATGAAATCTTGTACAAATAAATGTTCAGCTTGTGGAGAATCTGCGATTGCACGGTCTGCTAATTTTTCATGAGATACTACAATCTGAGCATCAGATGGAATATTACCGATAGCACAGTTTGTTACAGAAATATATCCATAACCTGCTTTTTTCAATTTATTGCGAAGTGCACTTGCACCCATAGCGGAAGAACCCATACCTGCGTCGCAAGCATAAATAATTTTCTTAAGTTCGCTACCTTTTACTACTACATCACTTTCAACACGTTTGCTACCACGGTTTTTCATATCTTGCATATTTTGTTGAGCTTCTTCTAAGGAAGAACCATCATCTTTAGAAGCTTTGATGAAGATAGAAGCGATTACGAATGATACTGCTGTAGCTACTACTACTGCTGCGATATTTGCAAAATATGCTCCTTTTGGAGTCATTGCTAAGATTGCAAAAATACTACCTGGAGAAGCTGGAGCGATAAGACCACCATTTAAAACGCTTAATGTGAATACGCCAGCCATACCTGCGGGAATAACTGCTAATAAGAGGATTGGTTTCATGAGAATATATGGGAAGTAAATTTCATGAATACCACCTAAGAAGTGGATAATTACTGCACCTGGAGCAGAGCTTTTTGCCATGCCTTTACCTACTAAACAGAAAGCAAGTAATACACCAAGACCAGGGCCTGGGTTAGATTCAATCATAAAGAAGATGGATTTTCCAAGTTCTTGAGATTCCTGAATACCAATTGGGCTGAATACACCATGGTTGATAGCATTATTCAAGAATAATACTTTTGCAGGTTCAACCAAAATAGATACGAGTGGAATAAGACCTAAATTTACGATAAATTCAACGCCACCGCGTAAAATATCATTCAAGGAACTTACTACTGGACCTACGATAGCATAAGCAAGGATTGCTAAAATACCACCTAAAATACCAGCAGAGAAGTTATTGATGAGCATTTCAAATCCTGTTGGGATTTTATCTTGGAAAGCTTCATCAAATTTTTTAATACACCAACCACCAAATGGACCAACAATCATTGCTCCTAAGAACATTGGAATGTCAGAACCAGCGATGATACCAGCTGTTGCGATAGCACCTAAAACACCGCCACGATGTTGATAAATAGCACTACCACCACTATAACCAATCAATAATGGAATTAACCATTTTGACATAGGGCCACCTGCAGCTGCTAAATATTCATTTGGTATCCAACCAGTTGGAATAAATAATGCTGTAAGTAAACCCCAAGCGATAAATGCACCGATATTTGGCATTACCATTCCGCTTAAAAATCTACCAAATTTTTGCATCTTTTCTTGAGCAACATTTCCTGCTTTTGCTTCAGACATTTTTAACCCTCCATTACCTTTTTATATTTTTTCTTAAAATAATTTGTATATATTTTTTCTAGTTCCAAATAAATTTCTGCCTTAGAACCTTGATGTAAAATATCTAATAAGTTCGTATTTTCTATAATGCTTTCGGATAAAACTCCCATCGTTTCTAAAGCTTTTTCATCAGCTTTATCTGGAACTAATAAAATCAACACTGTAGATATTTCTTTTTCATTTACTTTTAAAGATTTTTCTAACTGAATAATCCCTACTGTCAAATTTTGTATAACTTTAGATTTTGTATGTAATAACATCAAATCTTTAATAATAGTGCTACCTTTTTCTTCTCTTGATTTCAAGTCAGCTTCCAAAATTTGACTTATATTTTCTTTTAATAAATAAATACTAACAAAACTACATAATTCTTCTTTAGAATTAACATTTACCATATCTTGATAAAAGAAATTCTTCAAAATAGATTTAATATAAAAACCAAATAGATTAAGTTCGCTCAATTTCTCAACTAAACTCTTATTATCTTTATGATACTCTCCACTATTTTCATCAGGTAATAATTGCATTTGATGAATGATATTATCTATATCCTTATCATCTAACATGAAATTTACAATCACTACTGGTATTGTCGCTTCATTTATTTCCACAGTGGAAATTATAAAATCTATGCCTTCATTTTGATAAAATTCATAGTTTATATTGATTGCAGAAACAATAGCTACAATATTTAAATTAGTGAATTTTTGTTTTAGTTGACTTGCTAATAATTTTGATGTGCCAATTCCTGTAGGACAAGCTACCAAAACATTATATTTTCTCGCTTTTTGCAAACTTACATCTTCTAAAGTGGAACCTAAATGCATTGCTAAATAAGCAATTTCCGCTTCTGGTAAATTAACCCCTAATTTTTCCTCTAAAGGCTTAGCTGCTTTTTTAGCTAATTTCATCCATTGAGGATATTTCTCTTTCATCTCATTTAGTAGTGGATTACGTATCTCCAAATTTAATTTTATTCTCGTTGCTGCTGGCCCTAAATGTTTTACAAGACCTATTAATAATTTACTTTTCTTAGCTATAAAAATACCGCTTTCTTCTTGAGCTATAGCTATTATTTTTTTTGCAATTTTTATCAAAGCAAAATTATCATAATTATTAATAGTGCCTTCTTGATAATTGTTTCTAGCTCCTAAAAGATGCATAGTAATAAAACCACTTTCTTCTTCAGGAACAACGATATCAAAGACTTCCGCAATCTCTTCACTTATCTTAAATGCTAAATCAAATTCTTTTTTCTTTTTCAATTCTGTTAAAAACTTAGTATCAATTTTGATAATTTCACCTTTTAATAAACGCTGTATCGCTAATGTAAGATGAACTACTAAGCCTGAAAAAGCATTTATCGATAAATTATAATTCTCTCTTTCCACTACTGTAGTTATTGCTTTTTCTACTTTTTGAATGATATCTTTATCGACTAAGTCCAATAAAAACTTATCCGTGCCACTTTTCAATTTAATATTTTTTTCTTGTTTATTTAAGACATTTAAAATGTTTTTCTCATGGAGATTTTTATAAATATGACTTATAATCGCTTTCCTGATGTCTTTCTCTAATCCCTCTAAATAAATCCCTAAACCAGGTTTGCGGACTAAATTCATATTCATCTTTTTTATCCATGTTTCTAATTTGTCTAAATCATTGCTTATAGTGGCTTCCGTTACATTCAATAATTTTGCCAAAGTCAATAACTTTATAGGTTCTTGTGATTTTAACAAATGACTTAATACTATATTTTGTCTTTCCGCTGGCGAATATTCATGCAAACCATTAGATTGAATTTGTTCTAGCATTTTTTGCTTTTGCTCTTCAGTTCCTATGATTTGCATACCCTTGCTAGTTTTTCTTTCTAAGATTAAATCATTTTCATTTAAAATCTTTTCAACATTAACTAATTGTCTAGTTATTGTTTTTATACTTACTTGTAGTAAATCAGCTATTTCACTAGCCGTTACATAAGTATTTCTTTTTATAAGTTCATTAATTATAAATTTCGAACGTTCGTTTATTTTCATACAATTAATTCCTTATAGTTTAATATTAAATAACCGGTTTATTTCTACAATTAAATTATAATAGAGAATTGTTTGTAAATTCAATCTAAAGTTATATTATTAAGTCTTTAATCCTTTAGGACAAAATTAAATAATGTCTAAAATAGAAAAACTACATTCAATAAATTCATAAAAATGAATATTAAATGTAGCTTTTTATAACCTATAATATATTTTATAAATCTTTTAAACTGCGAATGCCATTTTTTACATAATCAACTGGTCTACTCCAATCAACATGTACATCAGTTGCTTCCCATAAACGAGTAAGTGCTAATTGAAGTGTTTCCACATCATCTAATGGATTAATAGTTATTGTAGTAAAATCATGCAATGTTTCATGTGGTACTTGTAAAGTTAATGGTGTATTTAAAAACTCTTCTACTTTTTGTTTAGCTACTTCATTTGCCAAAACAATATTTGCAGATTTAGTATCAGCTGTATACTCAATATATCCTAAATCACTATGACAAGAAATAGCTACACTATAATTGTTTTCCATAAAAAATCCCTTCTTTTATCAATAACGTTATACTTATTTTAACTGAGCCTAATAATCTGCGCAAGTAAAAATGCAATTTGCAATTCTGCCTTGTTCACTCTTGCACAGATTTCATCTTTATGCTATTATATTATCAGTTAATAACGGAGTATGCCTGCAATGTGCGTAGGTCTTTTTATATTGTCTAACCTTACTCTTTCTAAACGGGAATCTGGCTGTGATATTTGTGCTGCTGAAGCGTCTTGAACGAATAGCAAAGCTCTTATCCAAGATACCCACCTGCACCAAGCAGGTCTAGGCGAATAAAAGATAACGGCATTATGGGCATATAAAAAAGCATTGTTTTACAAAAAGTGAAACAATGCTTTTTTGTTTGTCAAAAATCAATTTAAGATTACAAAAATCTAGTCTTTAGTAAAAACTATGTAAAATATAAAATCTTCTCTTGTAGTAGCTATCAAAAAATTTTATACTGATTACATATTAATATAATATTTCTTATTTTTTTATAAAATATAATTTACATTTAATCTATATCTATGAGGTGTTCTTATGCAAAAAATTTACTGTGTTGAAGATGACGAAAGTGTTCGCGAACTTGTCATCTATGCATTACAATCTTCTGGATTTGAAGCTCAAGGCTTTGTCAATGCTGAAGAATTTTTTCCTGTACTAAAAAATAATGTGCCTGATTTAATTCTTTTAGACATTATGCTTCCTGGCATTGATGGCATTGAAATTCTCAAAGAAGTTCGTAAAAATCCTAAAACACAACATACTCCTATCATCATGCTCACGGCTCGTGGTAGTGAATATGATAAAATAACTGGTCTTGATAATGGCGCTGATGATTATGTAACTAAACCATTCGGTGTAATGGAATTAATCGCACGCATAAAAGCAGTTTTACGTCGCAGTGCAAAAATCAATGTAGCACAAAATAAAGCTACTAATGATTTATCTGCTGGTAATGGTCTTCTTGTATTAAATCATGATTTCCATAAAGTCTATGTAAATAATGAAGAAGTCATTTTGACATTAAAAGAATTTGAACTTTTATACTATCTATTAAAAAATAAAAATATCGTTATTTCCCGCGATAAAATTATGGACAAAGTATGGGATTATAATTATGCAGCTGAAACTCGTACTGTCGATGTGCATATAAAAACACTTCGCCATAAATTAGGAGTAGCCAGCAAATTAATCGAAACTATCCGTGGAGTCGGTTATAAAATCATTGATTAATATGAGTATGAAGCAAAAAATCTTCAATTATATGTGCTTTTTAGTATCTATGGCTGTTATTTGTACTTTTATTTTAACTTTGACCTTATGTTATCCATTATTTTTTGAACATACAAAACAAGAAGTTAAAGATGAGGCTACTTATTTAACTTATGTTTTTAATCATCATTTAACAGACCCTAAAGAATTACTAAAAGATGCACAGACACAAACACGCATTACCTGGATTGACCCTGAAGGCAATGTTATCTTTGATAATAGTGCTGAACTAGATAAACTGGAAAATCATCTTTTGCGTCAAGAAGTACAAATTGCCCAAAAAGTAGGAACAGGTGAATCTTATCGCATCTCAACTACGCTTGGAACTAATACGTATTATTACGCTGTGAGATTAGATGATAATTCTGTTTTACGTCTTTCTCGCAATAATGTCAGTGCATACGATATGGTTCAAGAAGCCTTGCCGATATTGTTAGCTATGATGTTATTAATCTATTTAGCTTCTCTATTGGCTGCTCGCCGTATGGCTAGAAATATCATTGCACCTATAAATTCTATCAATCTTGAACATCCTATTATGAATGACTTATATGAAGAATTAAATCCTATGTTAATTCGTTTAGAAAATCAAAATGAGCAAATTCACCAACAAATGAAGACTTTAAAAAATCAACAGCGTGAATTTACTATGATTATCAATAATATCGAAGAGGGTTTAATCTTAATCAATCATTCTTATAAAATATTGGCTATAAATCATAGCGTATTAAATATTTTAAACGCCGAAAAAATAGACTATATTGATAAAAATCTCTTTACACTTATCAATAATGAAACACTATATCAGGCAGCACAAAATGTAATGCGTGGAGAACGACAAGAATTTTACTTGCCACTTGATAAAAAAACTTATCAAATCATCGCTAGCCCTGTAACTAAGCATAATACGGTAAAAGGTGCTTTAATTCTCTTTGTAGATATCACAGAAAAACGCATGGCAGAAAAAATGCGTCAAGAATTTTCCGCTAATGTATCTCATGAATTAAAAACACCACTCACTTCTATTTCTGGATTTGCTGAACTTTTACAAAATAATATGGTTCGACCAAATGACATTCCTTTATTTGCTGGCAAAATCTACAAAGAAGCTCAACGTTTAATCAGTTTAATTCAAGATATAATCAAACTTTCTCAACTTGATGAAAAAAATAGCACTTTTATGAAAGAACCTCTTAATCTTTCTGCTATCTGTAAACAAATTATTTTACGTCTAAATGATAAAGCATTGACAAAACAGGTAAAACTCATTTTTAAAGAAGTTCCTACCAGCGAAATTATCGGTGTTCGTCAATTAATCGAAGAATTAATTTATAACCTCATCGAAAATGCTATAAAATACAATAAAGCCAATGGTTCTGTCTTTATTTCTTTATTAAATGAAGACAAAAATCATCTTATCTTAGAAGTAAAAGATACAGGAATAGGTATAGCGTCAGATGATTTACCACATGTATTTGAAAGATTTTATCGTGCTGATAAATCCCGTTCTCAAATCAATGTAGAAGGTACAGGCTTAGGTCTTGCTATCGTTAAACATATTGCTGAATTCCATCATGCTAATTTAACAATTCAAAGTAAACCTAATGAAGGAACTTGTATCAGAATTCATTTTTCTTTAAAATCAGATTAAAAAATTTTTTAAACCCCTATTTTAGGGGTTTTCTTATTGTTTAAGCTAAAATTTTTGGTATAATAAATAGAGTAACAAATTTTATAATATATATAATGAGGGTGCATGCTTATGCGATTAATAAAAAATATTATTTGCCTTACTGTATTAATGGTTTTCACATTATTCCATACTCAAATTAGTTTTGCGGCTGATTCTGAATGGTATTGGATTAGCTCAGATGATAAATATAGTAAATATTTTTCTATGACAAGAATTACTACTGTTTCTAGTCAAAATAACATTCCTACTTGTATTGAAGATTGGATAAAAACAGGTTACGCTCCAGGTGGAGCAGCTGAAACTATAGCTAATATGAAACTTCCTATCAATGATCCTAATCAATTAGTCTATAGCTTAGCTCGTGTTCAAATCAATCCTCAAGAAAGAACCCTACGCTATATGGAAGAAATCTTCTATGATAAAGATGGTAAGGCTCTTTATACACTCAAATACAATAACCCTGTAAATAAAGATATCAACTCTCAATCTTTTGATGAAAAATTTTATGCTATGATTGTAGACCGTGTATTCAATAAAGGTGAAGGTGGTCGTCTTATCTCTAATGCTCGTTGGCTTGGCTTATGGAGTAATGAATCTGGAGAAAGCAGTGCCGATACAGCTACACTTCGTCAGATAGATAACAACATCATTGTTTGGATTTGGCAAGAAAACAAAGACTCTGCTGGCAATGTTTCCTCTATCCAATTCATGAAAAAAGAATATAACGTCAAAAATTTAACAGCTAGAACATTAAAATATAATTTCTGGTCTCCTGATACAAATTGGATTGATAAAACACCTAATCTCGACAAAAATATGCATTCTATCATTCCTGAAAGCACAGAAGATGTAGAATTCAAGAAAATAAGATATTATGCTAATAAATATCCTGAATGGGCAACACGTTATCAAATCAATAAAACAGCTACTGTTCCAACAAACACAACAGCAACTACTACAACTCCAACACCTACTACACCTGTAAACTCTACTACAACATCACCAGCTGCTAGTGGTGTTACAAATCCTATTGGCTCTGTAGGTCCTATTGGAGCTCCTATAAATTAAAATTTGCGACTTAGTTTTAGTTATGCTAAAATTTAGCTTATTAAATTCATCTAACTAATTTAGATTGAAATTGCGGCTGTAGCTCAGACGGATAGAGCATTCGCCTCCTAAGCGAAGGGTCGCGTGTTCGACTCACGCCAGTCGCACCATTTATAAAAATAACGGATATTAATCATAATAATTATGATTAATATCCTTTTTTATTGCCCTTTATCAAAAATATCAAGATAAAAAAATTCTTTTACTTCAATATTTATTATAGAAACTTTTTATTAATAAGTTTATTAATCTTATTATATATTGATTATATATTGATTATATATTGTTGATATTGAACTTTAAAACATTTATAATATAACCATAAAATAATCATCACTTATTGATAAATTTATTATAAAGGAGATATTTTCATGTATAAATCATTTGGTTATCCAGAATTCAATGCTTCTGGCGAACAAATTCTTACTACTTACAATAATGAATATAGTAATATGCTAATGGATATTCGTGTCTATAAAATTAAAGCTGATGAAGAAAGAATTTTCTGCCGTGAAGGTGAAGAAATTGCCATACTACTCTTAGCTGGTAAAATCACTTATATTTTTGATGGACAAGAAAAAACTGTATCTAGAAAAGATGTTTTTACTGAAGGTCCCTGGTGCGTTCACGTTTGCAGTAATACAAAAGTAATTGTTAAAGCAAACAGCGATGCAGAAATTCTTGTTCAATGCACAAAAAACGAAAAACAATTCCCTGCTAAATTATATGCTCCAAAAGATGTTCCTTGGGGATATTCTTGTGCAGGAAAATTCGGTAACACTGCTCAACGTCAAGTTAATACTATTTTTGATTATGACACAGCACCTTATTCTAATATGGTTTTAGGTGAAGTAATTAATGATAGAGGTAATTGGTCTGGCTACTTACCACATTATCACCCACAACCTGAAGTTTACTATTTCAAATTTGATAGACCAGAAGGTTTTGGTGCTAGTTTTATCGGAAATGATGTATTTAAAAGCATTGATGGTAGTTTTGCCGCTATCGCTGACAGCAAAACTCATCCACAAGCTGTAGCTCCAGGTTTTTTAATGTATACTTGTTGGATGATTCGTCATTTTGATAATAATCCTTGGCTCCGTCAAAATTGTAATGAAGATGAACGATATATTTGGCTTCATGATGCTAAATTTTAATTAAATCTTGTTTTTTCTTACTAAATATTTTATAATAAAAAAAATTGAAAAAATCCACTAGGGGTGCTTTTGAAGCTGAGAGGAAATATTCCGACCCTTAGAACCTGATTTGGTTAAGACCAACGTAGGGAAGTGGCAAATAAATGATTATCAAGGCAGATTTGCAACTTTCTTTGCATATCTGCTTATTTTTTTGCCATTTATCACTTATATTATGGAGGCAAAATTATGACAATGACACAAATGCAATCAGCTAGAGCTGGTAAAATCACTGATGAAATGAAAATCGTAGCTCAAGAAGAAAAAATGGATATTGAAACACTTCGTGAACGCGTTGCCAATGGTACTATCGCTATTTGTGCTAATATCAATCATCAAAATTTACACCCTTATGGTGTAGGCGAAGGACTTTGTACTAAAGTAAATGCTAATATCGGCACATCTAGTGCTTTTCCTGACCCAGCTCCTGAAATTGAAAAATTAAATGTCGCTATCGCATCTGGTGCTCATTCTGTAATGGATTTAAGCACAGGAAACAATATTGATGCTTCTCGTCAAGCTATTTTAAAACATTCCACTGTAATGGTAGGAACTGTGCCAATTTATCAAGCAACAGTTGATGCCATCAAAGCTCATGGTGCTGTCGTGAAAATGACGGAAGAAGATTTACTTCATGCCATTGAAAAACAAGCCAAAGATGGCGCTGATTTCATGACTATTCACTGCGGTGTAACTATGGATGTAATCAATCGCATGAAAGCAGAAGGTCGTTATATGGACGTAGTTAGTCGTGGTGGTTCATTCATCACAGGCTGGATGCTCTATAATGAAAAAAATAATCCACTCTATGAACGTTATGATGATATCTTAGATATCTGTGCAAAATATGATGTTACTATGAGTCTTGGCGATGGTCTTCGTCCTGGCTGTCTTGCTGATGCTACTGACCATGCTCAAATTCAAGAACTTTTAAATTTAGGTGGACTTGTAAAACGCGCTTGGGATAGAGGTGTACAAGTCATGGTCGAAGGTCCAGGTCATGTACCATTTGACCAAATAGCTACAAATATGAAATTGCAAAAAAGCATTTGTCATAATGCTCCATTTTATGTTCTTGGCCCACTTGTTACTGATATTGCTCCTGGATATGACCATATCACTGCTGCAATCGGTGGTACTATGGCAGCATCTTGTGGTGCAGATTTTCTTTGCTATGTAACTCCTGCTGAACATCTTGCTTTACCAAATGTTCAAGATGTAAAAGATGGTGTTATTGTAACTAGAATTGCCGCTCATGCTGCTGATATTGTAAAAAATGTACCAGGTGCAAAAGATTGGGATTTAAATATGGCTAAAGCTCGTAAAAAACTTGATTGGGAAGAACAAATGAATTTAGCTATCGACCCACAGACAGCACGTCAAAGACGCGCTTCACGCAATCCAGAAGGCACAACTGCTTGCTCTATGTGTGGCGATTATTGTGCTGTTGAAATCGTCAATAAATACCTCGGTGCTACAATCGAACATTGTTAATTTAAAAATGCAGGATAATCCCTGCATTTTTTCATTCATTATGATAAAATTTTTATAGATATTCTTATATCTCATAAAATTATTGATGAAAGAAGGTATTGTTATGAGTAATCATATTGAAGCCAAAATCGGAGAAGTTGCTGATGTCGTTTTACTTCCTGGCGACCCATTACGTGCAAAATACATCGCTGAAAAATTTCTAGAAAATCCTGTCTGCTACAATCATATTCGCAATATGTTTGGCTATACTGGAACTTATAAAGGCCATAAAGTTTCTATCCAAGGAACTGGTATGGGTATTCCTTCTATTTCTATCTATGCACATGAATTAATCTGCGATTACCATGCTAAAAAATTAATTCGCGTTGGTACTTGTGGTGGTTTAAAAGATGATGTTCATGTTCGTGATGTCGTTATCGCTCAAGGAACAACTACTGATAGTGGCATTATTGTTCGCACTTTTGGTGATGGACTTCATTATGCTCCACTTGCTGATTTTGAATTATTAGGCAAAGCATATCACCACGCTAAAAAATTAAACATTCCTGTAAAAATTGGTAATGTATATTGCCAAGACCGTTTCTATGATGAAGAAGTTGATTTGCAAAAATTAATCCAATACGGCTGTCTTGCTGTAGAAATGGAAACTTCTGCTCTTTATATGCTTGCTGCTCGTTATAATGTACAAGCACTTGGCGTATTTACTGTAAGTAATCACTTATTTACAGGTGAAGAAACTACAGCTAAAGAACGTGAACAATCCTTTAATGATATGATTAAAATAGCTCTCGAAACTGCTATTGATAACAAAGAAATCTAAAAAAATCCCTATAATTATGGAAATGATATGTCCCAAAAATCCTGGACACATTTCTTAATTATAGGGATTTTTATTAAATTTATTGATTTATATATTAGTTTCTATATTTTTCTTAGCACTAACAAGTTCTTTACCACAATGAATTGCTACAGAAACTGCAAGTATCATCAAAGCAAGTGCAATAATTAATTGTAATCCATCTACAGCAAAAACAAATTGTCCCATAGATAATTTTACAACAATTGCATATACAGCTTCTACTAAAGCTGTCATAGTAACGCAGAACATAACTACCATTGGAATATAAAGCATAAAACCTTTTCTTCCAGTTGTTTTTAAGAATACAGCCAAAGAGATAAGCACCAATGCAGACAATAACTGATTAGCAGCACCAAATAATGGCCAAATATTCATATAACCACCAAGGCATAATAAATAACCAATAAATAAAGTTATAAATGTAGCAAAATATTTATTTGTACATACTTTTTGCACAAAAGTCATTTCTTGACCTTTATCTACACTGAATAATTCTTGGAAAGACATACGACCAATACGAGCTACTGCATCTAATGAAGTAAGTGCTAAGGCTGATACGCACATAGTCAAAATACAATTTGCTATATCATGTGGCATACCAAACATAGCGAAAAATCCAGCTACAGCAGTGGAAAAAATCTGGAAAGGTGTGCCTTCTGGCAATTGACCATTAGTAGCAGCAGAGCAAACAATTACTAAAGAAACAACACCCAAAACAGACTCTACAAGCATAGAACCATAACCTACAAATAAAGTATCTTTTTCATTAGAAATAGTCTTAGAAGAAGTACCTGAAGATACTAAACTATGGAAACCAGAAACGGCACCACAAGCAATAGTTATAAATAAAATTGGGAATAAATCTTTTCCATTTACATTAAAACCTACAAAAGCTGGCATATTGATTGTTGGATTTACCGCTAATACACCGATAACGCCACCAGCAATCATTGCTAAAAGTAAAAATGTACTTAAATAATCGCGTGGCTGTTTTAAAATCCACATAGGCATAACAGCGGCTGCAAAAATATAAATAAATACAATATAAAGCCAAATCATTCTGTCTAAATAAATTGGAAAAGCAATACCTACAGCAAGCATAACAATCAATAAAATAATACCTAAAATAAGACGAACTTTTTCATTCGGTTTAAATTTCTTAATGAATAAACCAAATAAAATAGCTACAAATATAAATAACATAGATATAGAAGCTGCTGCTGCATTTGGTGTTATTAATGCACCATCTTTACTAAATCCATTAAAAGTATTCGCTACTATATCAGCAAAAGCAGCTATTACTAATAAAGTAAATAACCAACAGAATAACAAAAATAAACGTCTGCCTGTTTTACCAATATAATGTTCAATTAACATACCCATGGATTTACCTTCATTTTTAACAGAAGCATATAATGCAGTGAAATCCTGTACTGCTCCAAAGAAAATACCACCTACGATAATCCATAAAAAAGCAGGAAGCCAGCCATACATAGCTGCAATAATTGGGCCAGTTACAGGACCTGCACCTGTTATTGAAGAAAATTGATGAGAAAATACCGTAAATTTAGATGCTGGTGTAAAATCTTGACCGTCATTATATTTAAAAGCAGGTGTTTTTGCATTTTCATCAACACCCCAAGTATGTAATAACCAACGACCATAAATTCTATAGGCTAGAAAAAAAATTATAATAGCACAACCAACTAACATTATTCCATTCATCTAATCACCCTTTCTGGATAAATAAAATTTTTATCTCTCGATAATATATATATGTCTATATTTTATATCGAAAAATAAATGATTTTAACTTATAAAATTTATTATCGACTTATAAATATATCATCATCTATTTATTATGTCAAATTTTATTGTAAATATGTAAATCTAAAAATCAATTCAACTATAAAAAATAATTATGATATGTGTTATTTTGTAAATTGACAAATTATACTTCCCATGCTACTATTAGGATATTCAGTCTTGTTTTGGAACACAATTAAAGTCACGTCTTAGTCCTCCTCTTAATAAGTGTGGAAGATTCTTATGTGTTTTTTAGTTTGACCTCTGCACTGATTATATTTTATATCCTAAGGAGGATTTTATAATGGGAACAGGTACAGTTAAATGGTTTAATTCTGGTAAAGGCTATGGCTTCATTACTAATGATGACGGATCTGGAGATTTATTCGTTCATTTCTCCGCTATCAATTCCGAAGGCTTCAAAACTTTAGAAGAAGGTCAAAAAGTTACTTTTGATACAGAAGCTGACAGCCGTGACGCTAGCAAACTTCGTGCAGTAAACGTTACTGTTGTAAAATAATAATAGAAAAAAGAGCAATCATATGATTGCTCTTTTTTTATTTCTCAAATTAAATTCTAATTTTAAATAAAGCTATTTTAAATTTATTTTTTAAATCCATATGAATTCCTGTCTTGTGCGCTTCATTTGGATTACAAACTAAAATATCACCAAAATTGCTCAAAAAATTAATATTTGTGTACGGCATTTCTTCTAACATCAACATATCATCTATCTTATCACGATGATAAATTACACCTTCATAAATATTAACATCTATGCGTTCTTGTCCCTTTAATAAAATATATACATCTATATGTTTTTCATGTGCTTGCCAATATCTTTCCTGAGCAATTTGTGTTTCATATTCATCAATGCGAAAACAAATATCCTCTCTATCTGTTTGATATGTTCCTGCATTATAATTTATTAAATCATGTTCATTAAAATAATCTACACAAAATTTAATTCGTTCATCTATAGTGGTTAAATCTATATTTTTTATATTGCTAAAAATCATATTATCACCTTTAAAATAAAAACGGTTGTAGCTAAATTAAGTTACAACCGTTTTTACATAAAACTAATTAAATATTAACCAATATCTGTTTTAGTTGCTTTAAGTCTTGCTTTAGCACGTTCGAGTGCAGCTCTAGCGCGAAGTGTATCAACATCACTCTTAACTTCTGGATTTTCTTTAAAGCTTTCCAAACGTTTTTGTGCACGTTCATAAGCTTTTTTCGCTCTATTGATATCAATTTCAATAGGAAGTTCTGCTGCACTTGCAAGTACAATAATTTTATCAGGCTGAACCTGAATAAAACCACCGCTAACTGCAATAAGATTTTCAGTGCCGTCAATCATAGCTCTCATTGCATGAGGAACAAGCCCTGCAAGAAGAGGAGCATGTTTTGGCATAATACCTAAATCCCCAGCAATAGAACGCACGATTAACATATCAATATCAGCACTATAAACAACTTTATTTGGAGAAATAATTTCTAGCTTTATTTTAGCCATAAATTATCCCTCCTTCTTCATTTTATTTGCTGCCTCAACAACTTCGTCAATGCTACCAACCATATAGAAAGCACTTTCAGGTAAGTCATCATATTTACCTGCTAAAATTTCTTTAAAGCCACGAATAGTTTCTTTTAATGGTACATATTTACCTGGTGTACCTGTGAACTGTTCAGCAACGAAGAATGGCTGAGATAAGAATCTTTGAATTTTACGTGCTCTAGCTACAGTAAGTTTATCTTCATCAGATAATTCTTCCATACCTAAGATAGCGATAATATCTTGAAGTTCATTATATTTCTGTAAAATAGCCTGTACACCACGAGCTACTTCATAATGGTCTTCACCGATTACATGTGGGTCAAGAATACGAGAAGTAGAATCAAGTGGGTCTACTGCTGGATAAATACCAAGCTCTGCAATCTGACGAGACAATACTGTTGTTGCATCCAAGTGAGCAAATGTTGCTGCTGGAGCAGGGTCAGTTAAGTCATCGGCAGGAACATATACAGCCTGAACAGATGTGATAGAACCTTTTTTAGTAGAAGTAATACGTTCCTGAAGAGCACCTACGTCTGTACCAAGTGTTGGCTGATAACCAACGGCAGATGGCATACGACCTAAAAGTGCGGATACTTCAGAACCAGCCTGAATGAAACGGAAAATATTATCAATGAATAATAATACGTCCTGATTTTGAACATCACGGAAATATTCAGCCATTGTAAGACCAGTTAAAGCAACACGCATACGTGCTCCAGGTGGTTCGTTCATCTGACCATAAACTAAAGCAGTTTTATCGATAACGCCAGATTCTTTCATTTCAGACCAAAGGTCATTACCTTCACGAGTACGTTCACCAACACCAGAGAATACAGAATATCCACCATGTTGAGTTGCGATATTATGAATAAGTTCCATGATAAGAACTGTTTTACCTACACCAGCACCGCCGAACAAACCGATTTTACCACCACGGGAATATGGTGCGATAAGGTCAACGACTTTAATACCAGTTTCTAAAATCTGTGTAGATGTTTCTTGTTCATCAAATTTTGGAGCTGGACGATGAATAGGCCAAAATTCTTTGTTGCCTACAGGAGTATCATCATGGTCAACTGTTTTTCCAAGTACGTTAAATACACGACCAAGAGTTGCTTCTCCTACTGGAACTCTGATTGGAGCACCAGTATCTTCAGCTTCCATGCCACGAGTCAAACCGTCAGTAGAACTCATAGCGATACAACGAGTAACATTGTCACCCAAATGTTGCATAACTTCAACAACTAAATCGATATCAATGTCACCAGATTTACCTTTAATAGTTACAGCATTTAAAATTTCTGGCAAAGATTCTGCCGGAAACTCTATATCAACAACAGGTCCAATAACCTGTACAATTTTACCTTTTGCCACTTAGGTGAAACCTCCTTACTTCAGAGCTTCTGCACCGCCCACGATTTCTGTAATTTCGCGAGTAATACCAGCCTGACGTACTTTATTATAATGCAAATCAAGTTTAGAGATGAGTTCTTCAGCATTATCTGTTGCATTGCTCATCGCATTCATACGTGAACTTAGTTCACTTGCTGCTGATTGTAATAATGATGCATATATTGTTGTAATAATATATTGCGGTAATAAATATCCAAGCACTGATTGTGCTGATGGTTCATAAATATATTCAGCAGTAGGTTTATTATCGGAGGACTCTGGTGCTGTAAATGGTAATAATTTAATTGTCTGAGGTATAGCAGAAATAGCTGACACAAATTTTGTATATACAAGATATACTTCTTTATAGTCACCTTTACTAAAATGCTCCATAATTTCAACAGCAATTTGACGAGCATTTTGATACTCTGGACGTTCTGTAAATCCCATATAAGAATTTAATACATCGTATTTACGTGGAACGAAATATTCTTTACCACGACGACCTACAGTGATAATAGATGTATTTTTTGCATCTTTGATATGAGAAACTGTTTCTTTAAATACATTACTAGCATAAGCACCTGCAAGACCCTTATCGGAAGCTAAAACAACATATAAAGTTTTACCTTCTTCACGTACTTCTAGCAGAGGATGTGAAAAACTTCCTGCATTAGAGGCTACATCGGCAATAACCTCATACATTTTTTCAGCATAAGGTTGGTTGGATACAGCCGCTTCTTGGGCACGACGTAAACGAGCAGCAGCAACCATTTTCATTGCTTTAGTGATTTGCTGTGTACTTTTTACGCTTTTTATTCTGCGGCGTATGTCCTGTAAACTAGCCAATTAAATCACCTCACTGCTTATTTATTATATGAATATGTGGATTTAAATTCTTCAATAGCACTATTGATAGAAGCTTCTAAAGCATCATCTAATTTTTGTTTTTCAACGATTGTCTGTCCAATTTCTGGGTGATTTGAATTCATGAATTTCAAGAAATCACGTTGGAAGTTAACAACCTGATTAACAGGAATATCGCTTAAGAAACCACGTACAGCTGTATAAATAACAAGGATTTGTTCATCTACTTTTAAAGGTGAATACTGTGCTTGTTTTAATGTTTCAACCATACGTACACCACGGTCTAATTGTTCTTTTGTAGATTTATCAAGGTCAGAACCAAATTGAGCGAATGCTGCAAGTTCACGATACTGAGCAAGGTCAAGACGCATACGACCAGCAATCTGTTTCATAGCTTTTATCTGAGCACTACCACCTACACGAGATACGGAAAGACCTACGTCAATAGCTGGACGAATACCAGAATAGAAAGCTTCTGTCTGAAGCATAATCTGACCATCTGTAATAGAAATAACGTTTGTTGGAATATAACCAGATACGTCACCTGCTAAAGTTTCGATGATAGGTAAAGCTGTAATGGAGCCTCCACCGAGTTCATCACTTAATTTAGCAGCACGTTCTAAAAGACGAGAATGTAAGTAGAATACGTCCCCTGGATATGCTTCACGTCCTGGTGGTCTGCGAAGTAACAAGCTCATTGCACGGTAAGCAGTAGCATGTTTAGAAAGGTCATCATATACACAAAGTACATGTTTGCCTTGATACATGAAATGTTCACCCATAGTAACACCAGAATATGGAGCCATATATTGAAGTGGTGCACTATCAGAAGCTGTAGCTGCTACTACAATTGTATAATCCATAGCACCATGATCTTCAAAAGTTTTTACAACACGAGCGATTGTAGAAGCTTTCTGACCAATAGCTACATAAATACAAATACAGTTTTGACCTTTCTGATTGAGGATTGTATCTACAGCAATAGCTGTTTTACCTGTACCACGGTCACCGATAATAAGTTCACGCTGACCACGACCAATTGGAACTAAGGCATCAATTGCTTTAATACCAGTTTGTAATGGTTCTTTTACTGATTTTCTATCAGCAATACCAGGAGCTGGATATTCAATTGGACGGCTCTGTGTTGTATGAATAGGGCCTTTGCCATCAATTGGACGACCAAGTGCGTCAACAACACGACCAATCATACTTTCCCCAACAGGTACTTGCATGATTTTACCAGTACGTTTTACGATATCTCCTTCTTTAATTTTTGTGTCGCCACCTAATAAAACGGCACCGACATTGTCCTGTTCAAGGTTTAGGACCATACCATATATATCATTACCAAAGTCGAGCAGTTCCCCTGACATCGCTTTGTCTAAGCCATGAATATGTGCAATACCATCACCGATTTCAATAACAGTACCTACATCATCAACATTTAAATCAACATTATAATTTTTAATTTGATCCTTGATAATGGCTGTTATTTCTTCTGGATTCATTTTCATAACGACTCTGTCACCCCACTTAAATAACTTAATTTGCCATTAACTGCTTTCCTAAAGATTTAATTTTGCTAGTTACACTACCATCGATTAATTTGTCGCCCATTTTTACAACGACACCACCAATGATGGATTTATCAATATGTGTTTTTAGCTGAATATGCTTGCCGGTAATAGCTTCTAATTTCGCAGTTAAAGCTTTTTCTTGTGGCTTTTCCATAGCAACTGCTGTAGTAACATGTGCTACTACAATATTACGAACTTCATTAGACAGAGCTTCATATTCACCGACTATCTCTTCAATTAATGCTATGCGACGTTTGTCAATCAATAATAACATAAAATTATGCACTGATTTTTCAATATCGCTACCAAAAACTTTATTTAGCAGTTCTTTTTTTGCTGATGGCTGAATTTGAGGATTACTCATAAAAGCTTTTAATTCTGGTTGAGTTTTAAAAAGCGTACTAATTTCTGCTAATTGCTCACCATATTCTACAAGCTTATTTTCTTCCTGAGCTAATTCAAACATTGCCACAGCGTATTTTTTTGCTAACTGTAAATTCAGCATGGCAATCCACCCATTTTATCTTTATCCAACTGGTCAATGAAATCACTAACCAATTTTTCATTTGTTTTATTATCCATATTAGCAGCGATAATTTTGCCAGCTGCTTGCATGGATAAAGCTACCATTTCACCACGTAACTGCATTGCTGCACGTTCACGTTCTCTAGCAATATCTTCTTTTGCGGCTTTTCTCATCTGCTCAATTTCACGTCTTGTTTCAGCAACGCTAGCATCACGTTCTTCTTGAGCACGTTTCATTGCTTTATCTACAATTTCCTGTGCTTTTATACGGGCATCAGCTAATTGCTTATTATATTCAGCGAGCAGTTCTTTAGCCTTTTGTTCATCTGCTTCTGCGGCATCAATGCTTCTTGCGATTTTTTCTTCGCGTTCTTTAAGCATTTTCATAACAGGCTTATATGCTACAAATTTTAAAATAAGTACCAAAATAAGGAAGTTAAGGATTTGAGCCACAATCGTCATATTGATATCAATCAATTTATTGCCCCCTTATGCGTTCCTAAACATCTAAAATTTAAATGTTTACCCAAATTATTTAATAAGTGGGTTAGCATAAAGCATGATCAATGCAATAACTGTTGCAATGATTGGCATAGCTTCGATTAAACCTACAGAGATAAGAGTGTTCATGAATAAAGTGTTTTTTGCTTCTGGCTGACGAGCAATACCTTCGATGAATTTAGAAGTAACAAGACCATCACCAATACCTGCACCGATAGAAGCAAGACCCATTGTAATACCTGCACCAATTAATGCTGCCATAACCATAATTGCGTTTTCCATAAAAATAAATCCTCCTTAAAGATAAACATAAATTAAATTAATTTTTCAAGATTACCTACAACCATAGATAATCTTATATCAATATCTGCTGACTAAAATATATCAACAAATATTAATGGTGATCATCGTCTTTCATAGCATTTGCTAAGTAAGACATAGATAACATAGTAAATATAAATGCCTGAACTGCACCGATAAATAAACTAAATGCAAGCCAAACAACACTAGGTACTGGCATCCATATTGGCACTAATAAAAGCAAGATAATAATTAAAATTTCCCCTGCTAGAATATTACCAAATAGACGGAAAGCAAGTGTAATAGGCTTTGCTATTTCTTCAATCAAATTGATAATTACAAATGGCGCTACTGGCTGGAAAAAATGTTTTATATAATTAAAACCTTTATAATACAAGCCAAGTACATGTAACATTACAATCACCAATAAAGCTAGACCTAAAGTTGTATTTAAGTCATTTGTTGGTGATGCAAGCGTTGGAATAAGTCCTATCCAGTTTGAAATCAATAAGAACAGAAATAGCGTGATTAAAAATGGTGCTACTAATTGACCACGAGAACCTAGTGTAACACCAATTTGCTCATTGAGCCAAACAATAACCATTTCAATTACATTTTGCCAACCTGAAGGAACAAGCTTTAGACTTCGTGTTGCTAAAAATGCAATCAGTATTACAATGGCCATTGCTAGCCAGGTCATTTCTAAGGTCTGAATATTGAATTGCATACCTGCGAAAGTGACCACTTCACGCACACCAATTTCATGCATTTTCCCCACTGCCGCTTATACAGTCCATAAGTAACAGTGTCCTCACCTCTCTTTACTATATATTTCATATTTTACCGAAAAATACAGATTATATTTTTCAGTTTCTATGTAGATAATATTTGCACTAGGCAAATATTATTCCATATTCTTATGATAAACAAAAATAATTAAATGTATCATATACAGTATAAAAGCTAAGAAAAAGCCTCCTACTACTGCATAAAATAATTCCACTGATTGCAATATAGCAGCTCTTAGTATAATAAAAATCATCAATAACCTCGTTATCAAACTAAGCCACATCTGACCTTTAGCTTTACCTACTGTTAAATGAGCAGCCTTCCACGTTCTATATACCATTACCCAAGCGCATATAACTGCTAATAAATAGCCTGTAAATACACCTGTTATCAAGTAAAGTTTATCATAATTTATAAACATACCAATAATAATAATAGTACAAATAGAAATCTGTATTAATAATTTTCTACCTTGAACAGATAAAAATTCTTTCATTAAATTTAATTTCTCCATGTTTATCCCAAAATCATGCATTTTGTATTCAATCAAGTATATCTTACCAAATCTCTAACAAAATAAAAAGCTTTTCCTGAAATATTCTCTAATTATTTTATTCATTATTACTATAAAATATTTTTATGATAATTTTCATTTATTTTGATATCCATTTTACTCTTTATTATTGATAATAGTTCTTACTGGGAATGGTATTTCTATGTTTTCTTTTCTAAATTCTTTTGTAATCGCTTTTATAAATTCATGCTTAACAATATATTGATTTGTAAATTCGCTAACATGCATTATCACATTGAAATTAATACTAGAGTCCGCAAACAAATTAAATCTAACTACCGGCTCTGCTTTAACTTCTGGGTCTAATTTAGATAAAATTTCCTTTGCTGTCCTTATGCAAACAGCTTCCACTTTATCTAAATCACTATCATAGCTTACACCAATAGCTACACTTACTGTTATATCTTGAAGTGGCATACTGTAATTTGTGATAATCGCCTTAGATATACTCTGATTAGGTACAACTACCACATTGTTGCTAACGGATTGAAGTGTGGTAAAACGCCATGTAATATCAGATACTCGACCTTCTTCGCCTGTACTTAATTTAATATAATCATTTAAACGAAGTTGCTTTGATAAAATTAAATGCAATCCAGCAAAAATATTAGCAAGCGTATCTTGAAGACCAAGGGCTACTGCCATACCGCCGACCCCTAAAGCTGTGAGAATTGGCGCTACTGATATTCCACAATATTGTAAAACAATGAGTGCACCCATAGAATACACTAAAATATTTATTAAATTATTTAATAATGAAGTCTTTGGCATATTTTGGTCAGAACGCATAGTATAAAAATCTATCATTCCAGATAAAGTTCTTGCAATAACTCTTGTCAAAGTAAAGATAATCACTGCAAATAATAAATATGATAATAATCTGCTGATAGTTTCTGGTATGGATAAACTATTTATCGTCCAATATAAGCCAACACCGGAACACCAAGAAATCGGTAATCCCTTTAAGGCATTGACAAAAATATATTGCCATGAATCTCTATTTACATTACTTTGTAAATAACGATTAATTAAACGACTGAGAAATGAACCTACGATTAAGGCACCTATTTGAATACAAATTGGTACAAATAAAATATCTAATAAATGTTCAAAAGACATCGTTGCCAATACTGCTGTCCTCCTTATTTGTTATATTAAGAAAAGTATACTATACTTTTCTTAAACTGTCAGGGAATTTTCCCCATAAGTTTCTAAAATTTATTATAAAATCTATAATATTATAATGAAGGTGGTTTTAATATGGAAAAAATCGTAAAAACAGGAAATAGATTACGTTTTCGTCAAGCAACAGTTGAAGATATGGACTATATTATGGAAGTGGAATACATTCCTGAAAATGCCAAATATGTAATTCCTTATACTCGCGAAGTGCATATGCAAACTTTAGATACCCCTTCTGCTACTCATCTAATTATCGAAACTTTAGACACACATGAAAAAGTTGGTTTTCTCATGATAGCAGGTCTTGATAATCCATCTAAAGAAATCGAATGGACTCGCATTATTTTAAATGTAAAAGGTAAAGGCTATGGTCAAGAAACACTAGAAATGTTAAAATCTTGGGCATTTGATGATTTAAAATTCCATAGAGCATGGCTTGACTGTAAAGACCACAATACTCGTGCTTTACATGTATATGAAAAAGCTGGTCTTGTCCGTGAAGGTCTTATTCGTGAAACAATTTTAACTGATGGTGTTTATGAAAATTTAATCATTCTCGGAATTTTAGACAGAGAATATTTTGCCATGAAAAATAAATAAACCCTTGCCAAAATATTTATTTTTGTGTATTATATCCATTGTGTGTATATGGTATTATTGGTAAATGTATTGGCTAAAAGGGAGTAGCTTTTTAGAATAAGTCAACATACTGATGAACGACGAAATTCATCTGGCTTATTCGTTGATGTTTTACATCAATAGTGAGACTTTTGGTATAGATTAGTTACACTAAGTGTATCAGTCTATACTAGAAGTCTCTTTTTTTATTCCCTTTTATCAAATAAATTTAATTTATTTTAAGGAGAGATTTAATCTTATGTTTGCATTTTCAACAGCGTTTATCATGGTGGTTCTTGCCGAAATGGGTGACAAAACTCAATTATTAGCTATGGCTTTTGCCACAAAATATCCATGGAAGAAGGTCATGTTTGGTATTTTAGTTGCTACTATTTTAAATCACTTTGTAGCAATCGCTGCTGGTATTTATTTGCATTCTTTTATTCCTAAAGACATTGTTGAACTCGTTGCTTCTATTGCTTTTATTGTCTTTGGTCTTTGGATTTTAAAAGATGATGAACTTGGTAATGAAGCTGAAAAAAATCGTTTTAGCATCTTTTGGACTGTAGCTATCGCCTTTTTCCTTGCCGAAATGGGAGATAAAACTCAACTCGCTACAGTAGCATTATCTGCTCAAATCGGTGCTGATATGCTTTCTATCTTAGTAGGTACAACTCTTGGTATGCTCGTTGCTGATGGACTTGGCATTTTATTAGGTGCTACGCTTCATAAATATGTACCTGATAGAGTCATCAAAAAATTTGCTTCATTAATCTTTATTCTCTTTGGTGTTGTTGGCATTTTACATGCTATGAATATCATAAATTTATATTAACTTAAATATTTTTATCGGTTATAATATATATAAGGATTATCTTATAATTTAACAATAGAAAGGACTAATTTTTAATGGAACAATTTTCAACAATCTTTTTGAGTTTTATTGATACTTGGGGCTATGTTGCTGTAGCTGTACTAATGGGGCTTGAAAATGCTTGTATTCCAATTCCTAGTGAATTAATCTTGGGTTTTGCTGGATATCTCATCTTTGCTGGCAAAATGGAATTTTTCCACGCTACTGTTGCTGGTATGATTGGTGGTATGGTAGGTTCTATCATCACTTATTATATCGGTGCTAAAGGTGGCAGACCTTTTGTAGATAAATATGGTAAATATTTCTTCATGAAAAAATCTCATGTAGACACTGCTCAAGAATGGTTTGATAAATATGGTATTAAAGCTGTATTCTTCAGCAGATTACTCCCTGTAGTTCGTACATTTATCTCTTTACCTGCAGGTTTTGCCAAAGTAAATATGAAGAAATTCATCATTTATACTTTTATTGGTTCCCTTCCTTGGACTATGTTCATCTTATACATCGGTATGATACTTGGCGAAAATTGGAAAACTATGCTTGCTGTAGGTCATGAAGCAAGTTTAGTTGTAAGTGCTATTCTTGTTCTCACTTGCGCTTTTTACTATATTCGCTGGAAACGCAATAAAAAAAAGGCCGTTAAACAATAAATATGGACACTACTCAATTATTAGATTTACTTCACAATTATAAACAAGGAAATATCTCTGACGAAACTATGCTTCAATCACTTCAAGATAATCAAGGTTTTGAAGACATTGGTTTTGCCAAGATTGACCATGACCGAGCAAAAAGACAAGGATTTCCTGAAGTAATTTATTGTGCAGGTAAAACTAATGAGCAAATAGCTGATATTTTCGCTCACCTCTATCAAAAAAGTGAGCAAAATATAATTGCCTCTCGTGCTACTTTAGAAAATTATCAAGCTGTACTAGCAAAAGTAAAAGATGCAAAATATGACGAATTTGCACATATTATCTATGTTGATAGAGATAATAGGCCTATTGATGATAAACGTTTTATCCTCGTTATGACAGCTGGTACAAGTGACATACCTGTCGCTAAAGAAGCAGGTCTTACTGCTCAACTGATGGGAAATAAAGTACAATATTGCTTTGATGTAGGCGTTGCAGGTATTCATCGTCTACTCAGTAAAAAAGATTTGATTGACAAGGCCAATGTAATCATCGTTGCTGCTGGTATGGAAGGAGCTTTGGCTAGTGTTGTTGGTGGTCTTGCCAATAAACCAGTAATTGCTGTGCCTACAAGCGTAGGTTATGGTGCTTCCTTTCATGGGTTAACAGCATTGCTTTCTATGTTAAATAGTTGCGCTGCTGGCGTTGCCGTAATGAATATTGACAACGGTTTTGGCGCTGGTCGATTAGCTAGCATGATTAATCATATGCGTTAAATTATTAGCTTCTAATCTCGTTGTAGCTTATCCATTTTTATTAGCTGTAGCTTTATTCTTCGCTAGTATGCTTTTATATTCACAAGCAGCTACAACTCAAGCTTTAATCCCAACTGTTATCGTCGCTTTAGGCATCACTCCAGAAAATACTGCTTCTGTACCAATTATCGTAGCTTCATTTGCTGCTGTTTCCGCTCTATTTGTATTGCCAACATATCCTACATTATTAGGTGCTGTACAAATGGACGATACTGGTACCAGTCGCATAGGAAAATATGTATTTAATCATCCGTTTTTCTTCCCTGGTGTATTAACAATCGTTGTTTCTGTAGCTTTAGGTTTCGTTTTTGCACCAATCATGTTATAAAAAACTCCATCTTAATATCAAAATCACATATTTAAACCCCCAGAAAAGACTTAGTTCATTATATAGAGCTAAGTCTTTTTATTTAAGCTAAAATCTGCTTTCTTGCCTAAATAAAAATTCTAATTTAATATATAATTAAATTTACAACAAATGACAGGTGAAAAAATGAACGATTATATTATAGAAAAATTACTTATACTATCTTGTAATATAGATGATTTCAATCCTCAAAATTATGAATATATCTCGCAAAAACTCTTTGAGCATAAAGCCCTTGATGTTTGGCTGACTCCTATTTATATGAAAAAATCCCGCTCAGCTAATACTTTATCTGTTCTAATCCGTCCTGAAGATAAAGAAAATTGCCTTGATATTATATTCAGCGAAACGACAACGCTTGGCATACGTGAAGAAATAATCACTCGCTACAGTCTAGATAGAGAATTTAAATCCATCACCACGCCATATGGTCAAGTAAAATGCAAAATAGCTAAAAAAGGCGATAAAATTCTAAATATATCCGCTGAATATGAAGATTGTAAAAAATTAGCCCAAAAACACAATGTACCGTTAAAAACAATTCAACAAACAGCATTATTTCTAGCAAACGAGGAACTAAAACATGAATAAACAACAACAATTAATCGAATTACTAAAATCTTACCAATCTGTAGCTGTAGCTTTTTCTGGAGGTGTAGATAGCTCTGTACTTGCTAAAGCAACACAAATTGCTTTAGACGATAAAGCTATCGCCATCACTGCTGTATCTGAATTAATAACTACTAATGAAATATCTGATGCTAAAAAAGTTGCTAAACTCATTGGCATAAAACATGAATTATTCACTGTAGATGATTTAACTGATAAAAAATTCACCTGCAATGATAAAATGCGTTGCTACCATTGCCATATCAATCGCTTTAAACTTTTAGAAGATTTTTGTCAAAAAAATAATTATAACTATCTCTTAGAAGGCTCTAATGAAGATGACAAAGGTGATTATCGCCCAGGTATGCTCGCTTTAAAAGAATTTAAATTAACAAAATCACCATTTTTAGAATTGCACATTACTAAAGATGAAATCCGCCAAATGGCAAAAGACTGGAATTTACCTGTTTGGAATAAACCTAGCTCTGCTTGTCTTGCCTCTCGTTTAATTTACGGTCTTGAAATTACTCCTGAAAGATTAAATCAAGTTGCTAAAGCAGAAGATATACTTCATAAATTTTTACAAGGTCAAATTCGCGTACGCCATCACGGTGATTTAGCCCGTATAGAAGTAGAAACAAATGAAGTCCATAAATTATTTACCAATCCTCTTAGAGATTTAATTCATAAAGAATTTCAAAAACTAGGTTTTAAATTTATTACTGTAGATTTAATAGGTTATCAAAAAGGTAGTAATAATATTACATTAAAATAAAACTATTTCATATAAATCAAAGTTTACATGTTGACATTCTATAAATCGTATGGTATTCTCTAAACAAGACAAAGATGTCGTAATAGATATCTTTGTCTTATTTTTTTTACCAAAATAGAAAAGGATTGATTTCATGAGTAACATCAAAATTAACAAACGTCTTATACTTTCTGCTATATTATCAGCTTCTTTATCCACTGGTTTTCTTGCTGGATATAACCCTGCTGAAGCAGCTTACAGAGCACCTTCTGTTGACTATCTTCAGACTAAAGATGACGGCAATATTCCCGGAGATTATTATGTGCCGTCTACTTTAGATAATGTTTTCTGGGGTGTACTGCCTAGCCGCAATGATAAACCTATTCTTCATGTACCAAGTGGAAGTACGGTAACTTTCGATACGGTCTCACATGAAGGTATTTTAGAAGACCAGGGAAAAGACCCTGTTAAATATTATGGTCAATATGGTGTAAAACCTGAACATGTTTTACAAGACGCGATAAATATTGCTGCTAATAAAAAAGGACACGACTTTGATGCCAATGGTCCGCATGTCGTAACAGGACCAGTTTACGTCGACGGAGCCGAACCAGGTGATGTTTTAAAAGTTGAAGTTATTTCCCTCACGCCACGTGTCCCTTATGGCGTTGTCAGCAACCGCCATTTTAAAGGAACTATTCCTGATGAAATGCCGGAAACTCCTCGACAAGAAAATCCATCTTACACACATCCTGAATCATACGGCAATGTATCCATATTTACACCAATTCAGAAAAAAGGCGACAATAATGAATGGTTCGGCATAATGGAAAGCAACGGTCAGATCATGCAGTTCCCATTAAATCCATTTCTCGGCATCATGGGCGTAACGCCTAATACCGATGAACATTATAGTTCTGTACCTCCAACCAGAGTAGGCGGCAATATTGACATTAATGAACTCGGTGTAGGTTCAACCCTTTATCTGCCAGTCGAAGTTCCGGGGGCAGGTTTTTATACCGGAGACCCGCATTTCGTTCAAGGTGATGGTGAAGTAGCCTTAACAGCTTTGGAAGCTTCCCTTCGCGGTACAGTTCGTTTAACTGTCTTGAAAAAAGATAGTCCTGAAATTCCTAAAACGAACAGCAGTTCTCTCGTACAGCCTTTTGCAGAAACAGAAAAATACTGGATACCTATTGGTTTAAATGAAGATTTAGATGAGGCTATGCGTCAATCTGTACGTGAATCTATCAGCTTTATCTCTAAACAACTTGGTGTAGATAAAAAAACAGCATATGCTTATTTAAGTGCTGCAACAGATTATGAAGTTTCTCAAGTTGTAGATAAAACAAAAGGTATTCATGGACTTATTCCTAAAGTTGACTTTAAAGATAACTTATCTTTTAAATTAACAATAAATAATATTGAGTGTCCAATAAAAATTATAAATAATGTATTATATGTTCCTATTGATAGCGTTAGTTCCGCATTGAAAGCTTCTTTAATCACAAATAAAGATACAACTACTTTAAAATTTAAAGATAATACATTCTCTACTAAAATAAATTCTAATGTGTATGAAATGAATGGTATATCTACTTGCACTAATTCTGCACCAACATTAAGTTCAGAAGGTACAATTTTTATACCAGTAAGTACACTCAGTGAAATAATGGGATTACCAGTAAATTGGTCAACAACAGGACATACAATTATTGGTATTTCTAATTATTTAAATTAAACCTAAATTAAGCCATTTCTTTTACTATAATAATAACTCTATAAAAAGTAAAAAAATATTTGAAAAATATTAAGCTGCACATCAAAAGTTGTTTTTTTATTTAACTTTTGATGTGCAATTTTTTATAATTACACACTCTATTGAAATTAAAATTACAGCAATCAAAATAATTTTGAACAGAGATTATATTTCTCATATAGCTAAATATGGCATATACAACGCTTCTTTATGATTAGACAATAATCCATTTTGATTAAACTTTTTATTTTAACTAAAATATTTATAAATACTATAAAATAATCTATTTTTTCTAAACTAGATAACAAAATGAATTACTTTTTATGTTGACAAGTCCTTATTTATTTTTGATAATGTAAATAGTAAAAAATAAAATCACATTATCTTTTTATTTTTTATACACTTTAAAACGATTGACATGTTTACATCAAAATCGTATAATCTTTTTCATACATATATTGTATGAATTAATTATATATGTATATACAATATTAAAGAGAGAAGAGGGATTACATATGGCTGATAATAAAAAACAAGTCGATGTTAAAGAAACCGCTCAAAGTGCTATCCGCGAAAGCAAAGCTAAATCTTCTCAAGGACGTCAGTTCTTATTATGGTTTGGTGCACTCATTCTAGGTGGCATTTTAGGCTGGCTCGGTATCCAACCTTTAAATGAATTTTTCAATTTTGTAGCTACTGTATTTACACGTTTATTCCAATTCATTGCAGTTCCTACAATCGCTCTAGCAGTTATCACTACTTTAGCTGCACTCGGTAATAATAAAGATACAAGTCGTATCTTTTCTCATGCACTATTTTATACTTTATTCACCACAATCTGTGCAGCAGCTACAAGTCTTTGTCTTTATTTATGGATTTCTCCAGGAAATCTTCCTATGGATATTATCAATGCCGGTCAAGAAGCTGTACCTATGCAAAAATTAGGCGCACTTTCTTATTATGACCATTTCTTATCTGTAATTCCAAATAATGTTCTACAGCCATTTTTAACTGGTAATGTTTTATCTGTTATGTTGATTTCTGCTGCTGTTGGTCTAGCTTTAGCCTTCATGCCAAAAACAGATAATCGTGAACAATTATTAAAAGTAATCAACGGTTTACAAGAATTATCCTTCACACTTATTCGTGCATTACTTTATGTTTTACCACTTGGTATCATCGCTTTTGCAGGGCAATTATCAGCTCAAATTGAAGCTGGTGTTATCGTTGGCGCTTTAGGAAAATATACTGCTGTAGTAATCGGTGGTAATGCTATTCAATTCTTTATCATTTTACCTTTAATCATGCTTCTTCGTGGATTAAATCCAGTTAAAGTTTTCCGTAAAATGGCTCCTGCTCTTGCTGTAGCATTATTTACAAAAAGCTCTGCTGGAACTTTACCTGTAACACTCGCTTGTGCAGAACAAAATTTAAAAGCCAATCCAAAAGTTTCTCGTTTCGTCTTACCAATTTGTACAACCATCAATATGAATGGTTGTGCCGCATTTATTTTAGTAACCTCTTTATTCGTAATGCAAAATGCTGGTTTTGAATTATCCATGACTACTATGATTACATGGTTATTTATATCCGTTATTGCCGCTGTTGGTAATGCAGGCGTTCCTATGGGTTGCTATTTCTTGACTTTATCTCTTATGTCCTCTATCGGTGCTCCAATCGGTTTACTTGGTATCATCTTACCAATTTATACCATCATCGATATGATTGAAACAGCTGAAAATGTTTGGTCAGACTCTGCTGTTTGTGCTATGACAGATAATGATTTAAAAGGAAAATTAGACGATAGCGAAATTCCAAATACTAGTATTCTCTAAAATTTAAAATTAAAATATAAAAACCTCGAGAAGTTTTTAACTACACTCGAGGTTTTTTATTTCTATATTTATTTTATAACTAATTATATAAATAGTATAAAATAATTACCAATCAGTTCCTACATAAATTTCTGTAATAATATTATTTTTATCAACAAAAAAAACACATTACTGGTTGAAAATAATGTCGTTTTTCATCATCCCAATCATAAGAATAATAAAATTTATTACGATAAGAATCATATTCTTTTTTCACTGTTTCATACATACCAGCTACTGTCTCCATAAGAATTAAACCATTTCTTTTCTTTAGGTTGCCCATAAATACTAGCAACATATTCTAATGTACAACCTGTATTCCACCAACAAATAATTCAAATTTAGGCAACCAATGTGCTAAACAACAATTAGACATAATAAATAAAGAAAAATATTATCATAGTTTTACTAAAAATAATTTTTTAACATATAAAATCTCCTATTCTAATCATAACCTTGACGAACTTAAACATATAACTCCTCTGTCTTTTTCTTCTTTTGCTGAATAATCTATTACAAACCAATTCATTGTCATTATTGTTTTATAACCTTTCCAAACAAATTTAGAACCACTTGGAATAGATGTATATATATTTATATCATCTATTAATTCATCATATATCATTATAGTATCTGTTTTTCTAATCTCTATATTTATTTCAGGTTCTCCAAAATTTTTAATCATAGAATATCTCAATAGATTAATATCCCTATTGTAAAAATCAAAATCTATATATATTTTAATTAACCTATTATCATTAAATATCAATCTAATATTATTAATATTAAAAACTCCTATATTTGAATTTTTTAATTTTCCCATATAAATTACCGTATTATTTTTTTCATTATGTGAAATATATTTTAAATCATATATATCACTATCTGCTTGTACTTCTTGCAAACTCTCTCCCCAATAAAGATTTCTAAATCCATTTTTTTCATTTGGATACGCAGAGCATATATTATAAAAACTACAAAATAATATTATACATATAATTATTAATTTACATTTCATTTTATTAATCCTCAATAAAATATTACCAATCTTTTATAAATTCATTCTTAGCTAATTCCTTTTCTAAATATAAACTAATAAAATCTATACTCCCTATTTTATTTCCAAAAGATACTGTTATTCTTGTTTTTTCTCCTTCTCCAATATATGACAAGCCATTAATAGTCATATTTTTTATTCCATAATCTTTTTCTAATATCTTCATTATTTTTTTTAAGAAATCTTTCTTTACAGGAAAAATTACATTTACTTTATATAATTTATTATTCCAAAACTCAAAAAAAATAATCTCATTAACCTCAAAATCTTCTATATGATGTTTTTTTAATTTTGCTACATATTCTACAGTATTACTTTTTTCATTATATGAATTATATTCTAAATCATATATATCATCATTAGCCTGTACTTCTTGCAAACTTTCACCCCAATAAAAATCTCTAAATCCATTTTTTTCATTTGGATAAGCTAAACATATATTTGAAAAACTATATACTAAACATATAGTAAAAATAAATAATATTTTTCTCATCTTTTCATCTCCTAAAAAAATAGACAAGGTAATATATACCCTGTCTATTTTTATATCTATTATTTTTTATTTAAAGTAAGCTACACCAGCTTCAAATAATTTTTGGTCTTTTGCACCTGGAACATTTTTCGCTACATATTTGCCAATACGTTCGGAGTGTCCCATTTTACCTAAGATACGACCATCTGGACTTGTGATACCTTCGATAGCCCATACAGAACCATTTGGATTTACTTCAATATCCATAGAAGTATCGCCATTTGCATTTACATATTGAGTTGCAATCTGACCATTAGCTTTTAATTGAGCTAAAACTTCTGGACTTGCACAGAAGCGACCTTCACCATGAGAAACAGCAATAGTATGAATATCTCCTACTTTTACGTTATTAAACCATGGAGAGAGATTAGATACAACTTTTGTTTCTACCATGCAAGATACGTGGCGACCAATTTCATTATATGTGAGTGTTGGATTTTCTGGTGTTAATTCTTGAATATCACCAAATGGTACAAGACCTAATTTGATGAGAGCTTGGAAACCATTGCAGATACCAAGCATTAAACCATCACGGTTTTTGAGTAAATCGCGAACAGCTTCTGTAATGCGTGGATTTCTAAACATAGCAGCAATGAATTTACCAGAACCATCTGGTTCGTCCCCACCACTGAAACCGCCTGGAAGCATGATAATCTGAGATTTTTCAATGCCTTTTACAATAGCTTCAACAGATTCTTCAACCATGGAAGGAGTCAAGTTTTTAATAACGAGAGTTTCAGCTTGACCACCTGCACGATTAAATGCTTTAGCAGTATCATATTCGCAGTTTGTACCTGGGAATACTGGAATGAAAATTCTTGGTTTAGCAAAAGAAGTTGGAGCTTTAGCAATGCTAGTTGCTGTATAAAGTTCACTTTGTTTTGTTTCACCAGTAGATTTACGTACATGAGTTGGGAAAATCTGTTCAAGAGGCTGAGTATATGCTGTTTCAATTTCATCAAGAGAAATTTTTACTTCGCCACAGATAATTGCTTTGTCTGCAATTACGCTACCAAGTTCATATGCACCTACAAATTCATTTAAATCTACATCTTCATTTAATTCAAGAATGATTGTACCATAATCGCAAGCGAATAATTCTTTTGTATCAAAGCCATCAGCAAAAGCAAAACCGAGTTGTTCGCCAAGTGTCATTTTGCTGATTGCACTAGCAATACCGCCAACGCCTACAGTTTTTGCACTTGCAACTTTACCTGCATGAATTAATTCATAAACTTTATTGAAGTTAGCAGTCAATGTATCAATAACTGGCATTTCGAATTCATCACGAGTTGCTTTAACTACGATAACTTTATGTCCTGCTTGTTTAAATTCAGGAGATACAACTTTGTCTGCTTCTACCATATCAAGAGCAAAAGCGATTAAAGAAGGTGGTACTGTCATATCCATGAATGTACCAGACATGGAGTCTTTACCGCCAATAGCAGCTGTACCGAATTTATGCTGTGCCCATAATGCACCTAAAAGTGCAGCAAATGGTTTACCCCATTTTTCGCTATCTTTGCCAAGGCTTTCAAAATATTCTTGGAGAGTTAAGCGAACTTTTGCATAATCACCACCGATAGCTACGATTTTTGTAATAGCTTCTACGATAGAATATACTGCACCATGGAATGGGCTCCAGCTCATAAGATATGGATTGAAACCAAATGTCATAGCAGTAGCTGTATTTGTAGAACCTTCTAATAATGGTAATGTAGCTACCATACCTTCTGCAGGTGTCATTTGACGTTTACCACCAAATGGCATAAGCACAGTATTAGCACCGATTGTAGAGTCGAATTGTTCACTTAAACCTTTTTGACTGCATACATTTAAATCTTTTAAAGTATTAAGCCAAGCATCTTTTACTGAGCCTTCTACTTGTTTTGCTTGTTCAAAATATGTTTCGCCTTCTGGCATTTTTACTACAGCATCAGTATGCTGTTTTACACCGTTTGTCTGAAGGAAAGAACGTTTAATGCTAACGATATCATTACCACGCCAATTCATAACAAGACGAGGTTCTTTAGTTACAGTTGCTACAAGTGTTGCTTCAAGATTTTCTTTTGCAGATTCAGCTATGAATTTATCTGCATCTTTAGCATCTACAACAACTGCCATACGTTCCTGAGATTCAGAAATAGCAAGTTCTGTTCCATCAAGACCATCATATTTTTTCTTAACTTTATCAAGTTCAATTACAAGACCATCAGTTAATTCACCAATAGCTACAGCTACACCGCCTGCACCAAAGTCATTACAACGTTTGATTAAGCGACTAACTTCTGGATTTCTAAATAATCTTTGTAATTTACGTTCAGTTGGAGGATTACCTTTTTGTACTTCTGCACCGCACTGAGTCAAAGATTCTAAAGTATGTTCTTTAGAAGAACCTGTTGCACCGCCGATACCATCACGACCAGTACGTCCGCCGACTAAAATAACTACATCACCTGGTTGTGGTTCAAAACGAAGTACATTTTCTTTTGGAGCAGCAGCTACTACAGCACCGATTTCAAGACGTTTTGCTGCATAACCTTCATGATAAATTTCATGAACTTGTCCAGTAGCCAAACCAATCTGGTTACCATAAGAACTATAACCATGTGCTGCACCACGAGTAATTTTACGCTGTGGTAATTTACCTTTAATTGTTTCTTCAAGACTACGACGAGGGTCAGCACTACCTGTTACACGCATAGCTTGATATACATAAGAACGACCAGAAAGTGGGTCACGGATAGCACCGCCAAGACAAGTTGCCGCACCACCAAATGGTTCAATTTCAGTAGGATGATTGTGAGTTTCGTTTTTAAACATTACAAGCCAATCTTCTTGTTTTCCATCAATATTGGCTTTTACAACAATGCTACAAGCATTAATTTCTTCAGATACATCTAAATCTTGTAATTTACCTTCTTCGCGAAGTTTACGCATACCCATTACAGCGATATCCATTAAAGTAACATCTTTATGAGTTCTGCCTAATACTTCACGGTCATTTAAATACAATTCATAAGCATTTTTAATTGTATCTTTATATTTACCTTCTTCAATAGAAACATTGTCGATAGCTGTTGTGAATGTAGTATGACGACAATGGTCAGACCAATACGTATCAATTACGCGAATTTCTGTGATGCTAGGGTCTCTATGTTCTTCTTTACCAAAATATTCCTGGCAGAATTTAAAGTCTTCTTCGCTCATTGCCAAGCCCATTTCAGAACGTAATTTTTCTAACTGTTCATCATTTAAAGAAGTAAAGCCTGTCATAATTTTTACATCAGCAGGTTCTTCCATTGTCATTGCAAGTGTATCTGGTTTTTCGAAAGAAGCTTCACGTGATTCTACCGCATTAATGCAGTAATTTTTAATCTTTGTAAAAGTTTCATCATCAATAGTACCAACTAAAACAATAACTTTAGCACTACGTATAACAGGGCGTTCTTTCTGTGTAACGAGCTGAACGCATTGTGCTGCTGAATCTGCTGTCTGGTCAAATTGTCCAGGTAAAGCTTCTACAGCAAACATACGACAACCTGTCATCTGTGGTAATTCTTCTTCATAAATTGCATCTACTGGTGGTTCATAAAATACAACAGGTTTTGTCTGTTCGTATTCTTCGTCAGTCAATCCTTCGATATCATAACGACGAATAACTCGCACTTTTTCTACTCCATCTAATTTAAAAAGTTCTTTCAAATCAGCATAAAGTTTCTGTGCTTGAACATCAAAACCTTGGCGCTTTTCAACGTATAATCTTTTAACCAATTTTATTCCTCCTGTAAATTAAGAAAAAAACTCACCTATATTTTACCTTAGAATAATTGTAATGTCCATTATTTAATCTATTTCAGGCACTAAATACGCCATATCTTTAAACAAAATTCAAATAGACCATATGTTTATTTATTTAATTACTATTTTACATAGATTTTACTTATATCTAATACGTTCTTCTCAGTCGCGTTTTATACTGTTTAACCGTAAGCTAAATTATTTATTGGAGGATATATCATGTTTGACATTGGAAACAAACACTACGAATTTTTTGATATGCTTAATGAACAAGCTAAATACTTTCATGAAGGTGCAAAAGTTATGCACGATGTTATGAATGATTACAGCATAGCTCATACTAAAATGGATGAAATCAGAGAAATTGAACATCAAGCAGATAAAGTTACAGCTGATACTGTTCAAAGATTAAATCAAATTTTTATAACTCCAATTGACCGCGAAGATATCTTTTCTCTTTCTTACGGCTTAGATGATGGTGTAGATAATATTCATGGTTGCTTAGAACGCGTAATCATGTATGAAGTTGGCCAACCAAAAACAGATGGTCCTATTAAATTAACTAATCTTTTAATTCAAGCTACAGAAGAACTCGTTAAAGCAACTTCACTTTTAAAAAATATTCGTGCTAACCAAATCGCTATTCTCGAAGCTACTAATCGTATTTTGAGATATGAAATTGAAGGCGATACTGTATATCGCAAAGAAATGACAGCTTTATTCAAAACTGAAAAAGACGCTATCAGCCTCATAAAATGGAAAGACATTCTTCAATGTTTAGAAGATACACTTGATCAGACAAAACATATTTCTGACACATTAAAAGGAGTTGTTATGAAATATGCTTGAGCAAGCGTCTGTGTTAATATTTATCGTTATCGCATTAGCTCTTATCTTCGATTTTGTAAACGGTTTCCACGATACTGCTAATGCCATTGCAACATGTGTATCTACACGTGCTGTTCCGCCTGCTGTAGCTATTATCATGTCAGCAGTTTTAAACTTTGCCGGTGCAATGATTAGTACAGGCGTAGCTAAAACAATCGGTGGAGATATTGTTCAATCAGCCTCAATGGTAAATGAAGTAATCATCATCGCTGCGCTCGCTGGTGCTATTATTTGGAACTTAATCACTTGGTGGTTTGGTATGCCAAGCAGTTCTTCTCATGCACTTGTCGGCGGCATCATGGGAGCTGTTATTTTCTCTGTCGGCTTCATGGGTTTAAATGGTTATGGTATTTTAAACATTTTCTTATCTCTCGTTCTTTCTCCAATCGTGGCTCTTGCTGTTGGATGGATTACATTACATATAATATTTGCAATTTGTCATTCCTTAAAACCTGCAACTGTTAACGATAATTGTAATAGACTTCAAGTAGTATCTGCTGCACTAATGGCATTTGCCCATGGCTCTAATGATGCGCAAAAATCCATGGGTATCATCACTCTTGCCCTTTTAAGTGGTGGATATATTGGTACATTCGATGTTCCAACTTATGTAAAACTTCTCTGTGCCTTTGCTATGGCTCTCGGTACTTCTTTTGGCGGTTGGAAAATCATCAGAACTGTAGGCGGTAAAATCTTCCGCATGCAACCTGTCCATGGTTTTTCTGCTGATTTAAACTCTGCCATCGTTATTTTCGGCGCTACTCTTTTACACCTTCCAGTTTCCACAACTCATGTAGTTTCTGGTTCCATCATGGGTGTAGGTGCAGCACAACGCGTCAAAGCAGTACACTGGGATGTTGCTCGTCAAATGCTTACAGCATGGATTATGACCATTCCTTGTTCAGCAATTTTAAGCGGTATTGTTTATCTTATCTTGCATCTTTTCATTTAATGATTTATAAAGACAAATATCTCAAAGTATGTCGCAGCCATATATTTTCTGCGACATATTTTATTTTTTCAATAGCTATCATCAAAAGTATCTTGATTTATTACACAATATTGTGATAACATAGTTACAATATATATTGTAATGCAATGAGCGGAAAAGTACGATTTAAATAACTTCCAGAGAGACAGCGGTCGGTGCAAGCTGTTAAGTTTATAAATCAGAAAGCTACCCGTGAGCACCTAGCAAAACTAGGCGCTATGCCAGCGATATCGGCATTAAGTGAGCTATTTGCTAACTAAGGTGGTACCACGGGAGAAGACCCTCGTCCTTTATTGGACGAGGGTCTTTGTTTTTTCGCTAAAATAAAGATTACTAAATTACTATTCATTAAACTTAAAACTTACTAAGGAAGTGATTTTATGCGTGAATTATTAGAATTACTAGAACATGATGGACGTCGTTCAATCAAAGAACTTGCTACTATGCTTGGTCGTTCTGAATATGAAATAGAAGAACAAATGAAAAAGCTAGAAAAAGAAAAAATCATTCTTGGCTACAACACTATGATTGATTGGGAAAAATACGGAGATGATAGCGTTTCTGCTATGATTGAAGTCAATGTTACTCCACAGCGTGAATTTGGTTTTGATGCTATCGCCGAAAGAATTTATCGTTTTGATGAAGTAAAAACTGTTTATCTAATGTCTGGTAGCTTTGATTTATTAGTTATCATTGAAGGTAAATCTTTAAAAAATGTAGCTGACTTTGTCGCTCGTCGTCTTTCTACAATCGAAGGCGTTACTTCTACACGCAGTCATTTTATGCTTAAACCTTATAAAAAAGATGGTATTATCATTGATGATAAAGAAACTGACCATAGATTGGTGGTATCACCATGATTGATTGGAATAAAAATTTAGCAACTACTGTACAACATACAAAACAATCCGGTATTCGCCGTTTTTTTGATATTGCTTCCACTATGGAAGATGTCATCAGTCTTGGTATCGGTGAACCTGATTTTGTAACACCTTGGACTATTCGCGAAAGCTGTATCTATGGTTTAGAACGCGGATATACAGCATATACTAGCAATAAAGGTCTTTATGAATTACGTCATGCCATCACACATATGTACGAAAGAGATTTTCAAGTAAAATACAATCCTAATGATGAAGTTCTCATTACAGTTGGCGTTAGTGAAGCTGTTGACCTTGCTATGCGTGCTATTTTAAATCCTAATGATGAAATTTTAATTCCAGAGCCATGCTATGTATCTTATGCAGCTTGTGCTACTTTAGTTGGTGCCAAAGCTATTGCTGTACCTACTAAATCAGAAAATGAATTTAAAGTAACACCTGAAGATTTAGAAAAACATATTACGCCAAAGACAAAAGCATTATTAATCGGCTATCCTAACAATCCAACAGGAACAATTTTAGAATATGATGAATTACTCGCTATTGCTAATTTTGCCCAAAAACATAATTTAATTGTTATATCTGATGAAATTTATGGCGATTTGACTTATGGCGAACGTAAACATATTTGTTTTTCTGCTCTACCTGATATGAAAGAACGCAGTATTATTTTAAATGGTTTTTCTAAAGCATATGCTATGACAGGCTGGCGCCTTGGTTATGCCTTAGCACCAAAACCTGTAATTGATGCTATGAATAAAATTCATCAATACACTATGATTTGCGCACCAATAACAGCTCAAATAGCTGGACTTGAAGCAATTCGCAATGGTCAAAAGCATATGAAAAAAATGGTAGCTGAATATGACCGCCGTCGTCGTTTAATCTATGAAGGCTTTACTAGCATGGGATTAAAATGCTTTGAACCTAAAGGAGCATTTTATATTTTCCCTGATATTTCTAGCACTGGTCTTTCTTCTGAAGAATTCGCTGAACAATTGCTTCTCCGTCAACATGTAGCAGTAGTTCCTGGCACTGCTTTTGGTGAATGTGGTAAAGGATTTATCAGAGCTTCTTATGCTACTTCTGTAGATAATATAAGCGGTGCTCTTGCTCGCATAAAAAATTTCTTAGATAATTTATAAAGAAAAAAGCTGATGTAAATTAAATTACATCAGCTTTTTTCTTATTCTACAGCTTTACCAATAGCTTCATTAAATGTTGGGTGTGGGAATATTATTTTCTGTAGGTCTACTAGCGTTAATTCTTGTTGAATAGCTTGTGTAAATTGACTAATCATATCTGTAGCATGAGCACACATCATTTGTGCTCCCAAAATACAATCTGTTTTTTTATCCACTATTATTTTTATAAAACCTCTCTCTTGTAAGGATAATACAGTTTTACCATTAGCACCCATAGGATATTTTATGGTTTTTACATTAATTCCTTGAGCTTTCGCTTCATCAAGAGTCATACCTACAGAGGCGATTTCTGGATTAGTATAAATACAACTAGGTATTAATTTCATATTATAAATTGGCGCTCTGCCTAACATATGACAAACTGCATTTATTGCTTCTGCTGTAGCAACATGAGCTAATTGTATACCACCAATAACATCTCCACTAGCATAGATATTTTCTATACTTGTTTGGTAATTTTCATTTATTTTTATCTTACCTCTATCAGTTTCTATTGATAGATTATCAGCAAAAAGATTTTGAGTATATGCTCTTCTACCTACCGCCATCAATACTTTATCTGCTGATATGATATATTCTGCATCTTTTTGTAGATACTTACAATTATATTTCTTTGTTCCTTCGTTATAACTTATTTCTTGGACTAATGCTTTTGTTTGAATTTCCACATTGCGTTTACTCAATAACATTTTTAAACTTTGTGCAAATTCTTTATCCATATTAGCTAAAATTCTATCTAATGCTTCTAAAATAATGACTCTTTTTCCTAAGGAAGCATATAAAAAAGCAAATTCAATACCAATAACGCCACCGCCAATAATAGCTATTTGCTCATATACATTTTCATCATTTAATAATTCATCGCTATTTATAGTCAATTCAGCACCTTTTATTGGGGGCATAGCTGGCACTGAACCTGTGGCGATTAAAATATTTTTAACTTCAATATTTTCTACTTTTTCATCACTTTGAATTGCTATCTCATGTTCGCCAACAATCTTAGCACAACCTTTGATTATCGTTACTTTATGCATTTTCATCAATTTAGCTATGCCTTCACGAAGTTTTTGTATCACATCTTGCTTATGCAATTGCATTTTTTTCATATCAAAGGATAATGCTTGATAATCTAATCCTATTATGTCCGCTTGATTAGTCATCTCACGATATAAATCAGCTGTATGCAATAATGTTTTTGTGGGTATACAACCATTATTCAAACAAGTTCCACCAAGCTCTGATTTTTCAATTAAAGCTGTTTTTAATCCTTGTTTAGCAGCAAAAACTGCTGCTTCATATCCTGCTGGACCTGCCCCAATTATTGCTAAATCAAAATTTTCCATAAATCACCACACCTTTATAATTTACAAATCATCTTGAATTAAAGTTATTAAATCTTTACTCATAATTTTATCTTCAGTTAAATTTTCTATCCGCTCAATTATATTCCTTTTTATATACAAACAATCTTTTAATGCTTCTTTTAATGATAAAATAAAATTTTGCTCCATAGCGTCAGAATATATCTCTATATCCTTGACTCTACCTTTATCTACATAAATATAAAATTCCACATTTCCCCATGAGAAACGTCTTTGCAAATGATTTGTAAATTGTATTTTCCGTCCAAAAATCCAATCCCAGTTGCTAAATTTTTGCATTAATTCATTTATCTTTAATTTATCAACAGAATTAATCACATAATCCACAGCTGAACAATTATAAATTTTCTCTGCGGATATTTTTATCTGCTTACACATTGACTCTACTGTAATATCAGCATTATATTCTTTTAAATTTGTTACACGTGATTTTACAGAATCCACGCCTTTTGATTGTAATTTAGCTTTATCTACATTCAAGAATTTCAGCATTTGTTCACTATCTACCGATAGTAATAAAGTCCCATGATGATAACAAAAATCTCCTTGTTTATAAAAAGCATTTCCAGAAAACTTCTTTTGCTCAATAGTTATATCATTGCGACCTGTTTTTTCTGCTTTAATTCCTAAAGCTTGTACAGCCGTCAAAATTACGGATAATTGTCTATCTATATCATAATCTTCTTTTCTCACACAAAAAGTGAAATTCAAATTTCCCAAATCATGATAAACAGCACCGCCACCAGATAAACGGCGAGCTATTTTCCCACCATCTTGGATAAACTTTTCTACATGACATTCTTGCCAAGCATTTTGATTTCTGCCAATCACAATGGTGTGCTTATTTTGCCATAGATAAATTATCAATTCACCTTTATTTACAGTAGTAGTCAAATATTCTTCTTGAGCTAAATTATAATAGGGATTAAAGCCATCACCTCTTACAATTTTTATACTATTTATCATAATTAATCACTCTGCCTGATAGCGTAATATTGGTTTTCTTGCAGCTAAAACTTCATCTAAACGACGCACTACAGTATTAAGTGGCATTTCATGCATAATATCTGGATTTTCTATCGCAGTTTTATAAATTTCTTTATAAATTTTAATCGCTTCGTCCATCTGTGCCTTGCCTTCTGTTTCTGTAGGTTCTACCATCAATGCTTCATGCACAATTAATGGGAAATACATTGTTGGTGGATGAATGCCATAATCTAACATAGCTTTTGCTACATCTAAAGCAGATACATTATAATCATGCTTCAATTGTTCTAAGCTCATTACAAATTCGTGCATACAAATGCCATCATAAGCCATATTAAAAGTATCTGAAAGTTCTTGTTTCATATAATTAGCATTGAGTACAGCATTTGCCGAAGCTTCACTGATGCCTTCTTTGCCTAAAGTCATAATATAAGCTAATGCTTTCAATACTACGAGGAAATGACCATAAAATTCTTTTACCATGCCATATGATTTTTCATAGCGCACTAAATCAAAATAATCATCTTTTTGTACTACTTGATATCCTGGTAAAAATTCTTGTAAAAATGCTTTACAACCAATAGGGCCACTTCCTGGGCCACCGCCACCATGTGGAGTTGCAAATGTTTTATGCAAATTAAGATGTACTACATCAAAGCCCATATCACCTGGACGAGCCCAACCCATTACAGCATTTAAATTTGCCCCATCATAATAACATAATCCGCCAACATCATGTATCAATTTTGTAATTTCTAAGATATTTTTATCAAAAATACCAACTGTATTTGGATTAGTTAACATCAAACCTGCGATATTTTCGCCTTCTTTAGCCAATACAGCTTTTAATGCTTCTATATCAACACAACCATCACTAGATGATGGAACAGAAATAACATCATAATTTACCATAGAAGCACTTGCTGGATTTGTGCCATGTGCAGAATCAGGAACAATTATTTTATGACGTTTTTCATCATTTCTGCTCTTATGATACGCTTTGATTAATAATAATCCGGAAAATTCACCATGCGCGCCAGCTGCTGGTTGGAAAGTCATTTTATCCATACCAGTTATTTCACATAAATAATCATTAGCCAAAGAAATTGCTTCTAATGCACCTTGTACAGTTTTTGTATCTTGCAATGGGTGAATATTAGTAAAACCTTTGGAACTTGCTACTTCTTCATCAATTTTAGGATTGTATTTCATAGTGCAAGAACCTAAAGGATAAAAACCATTATTTACGCCATGTACATTTTCTGCTAATTGCGTATAATGACGACTGATTTCATTTTCAGATAGCTCTGGTAAATTCAAACTCTCTTGACGTTTTGTAGGCAATTCTACTTTTGGAACATCACAAGGCGGTAAAATACTACATTGATGATTTTGTGTACTTTGTTCAAAAATTAAATTCATATCTACACCGCCTTTACTAATTCAACTAATTTATCAATTTCTTCTTTAGTATTCATTTCTGTAGCACACCATAATATTTCTCGTTCATTTAGTGGCAATCCACCTAAAATATTATTTTGAGCTAATTTATCCATAATATCTTGTGTATTTTTAGCAGAAACAGTAACAAATTCATGGAAATATGGTTGCTGATATTTTAAAGTCAGACCTGCTTTTGACAATTCTTCTGCTAAATAATGAGCTTTGGCTACTGATTGTTCTGCAACTTCAACTAAACCTTTAGCCCCCATAGTTGCAAGATAAATTGAAACTACTAATGCACACCACTGCTGATTAGAACAGATATTAGAGCTAGCTTTTTCTCTGCGAATATGTTGTTCTCTTGCCTGCAATGTAAGTACGAAAGCTCTTTTTCCATCAACATCAACAGTTTGACCAACTAATCTGCCTGGTAATTTACGCATCATTTTATCAGTAGTCGCCATAAATCCTAAATATGGACCGCCAAAACCAAGTGGTAAACCAAGTGGCTGAGCTTCTCCTACTACAATATCAGCACCTGCTTGTGCTGGAGTTTGTAATACTGCCAAAGCTATCGGATTAGCGCCTACAATATATTTTGCCTTTACCTTATGCACTACTTCACCAAGTGCTACAAGGTCTTCAATATTACCAAGATAATTTGGCTGTTGTACATAAAAACAACTAGCTTCATTATCTATCATTGTTTTTAGTGCTTCGATATCAGTAACGCCATTTTTTTCTGGCACTAATTCAACTTTTATATCATGACCAAAACTATACGTTTTAATAACTTCTATCACTTGTGGATTAGTAGTTGCTGATACATAAACAGTATTAGCTTTTTTGCGTTCATAACACATAGCTGTTGCTTCTGCTGCTGCCGTTGCTCCATCATAAACAGAAGCATTTGCTATTTGCATACCAGTTAATTCGCAAATCATAGTCTGAAATTCAAATATAGCTTGTAATATTCCCTGACTTATTTCCGCCTGATATGGTGTATATGCTGTTACAAATTCTTCTTTACTTGCAATAGCTTTCACCACTGATGGAATGTAATGATTATACGCACCAGCTCCACGGAATATATGTTTATAAACTTTATTTTTATCAGCTAAATCTTCAAATTTTCTTTTAACTTCAAGTTCAGCTAAGCCTTTTGGTAAATTTAAACCATCTTTTAATAATACTTCTTCGGGAATATCTTTATATAAATCCATGAAAGAATTAAGACCACATCTAGTTAATAATTCCTGCTGTTCTTTTTTACTATTGACTACATATGTTCCCATAAAATCACCTCAATAATTATTTAATCGAGAGTTTGTACATATTCTTCATATTCTTTGGCACTTAATAAATCTTCATGGTCAGTTAAATTGCTAACTTTAATAAACCATGCACCATAAGGATCACTATTAATAAGTGCTGGGTCATCAGCTAATTCCTCATTAACTGCTTCAATAGTAGCACTAACAGGAGAAAATACATCAGATACAGCTTTTACAGACTCTACATCAGCAAAAGTTTCACCTTTAACTACTTCATCGCCTTCTTCTGGTAAATTAACAAAAACTAAATCACCGAGTGCATCTTGAGCATAATCTGTAATACCAATTAAATAAGTTCCATCTTCTTGTTTTTGTACCCATTCATGAGATTTTACATATAATAATTCTTCTGGAAAGTTCATAATTTATTCCTCCTAAAAATTTATAAATTTATTTTCTCTTTATTTACTTCTTTTATAAAATGGTAATTTAACGATTTCCGCTTCAACCATACGACCACGTACATCAACTTGTACTTTTGTACCTACATCTTTATGTGCTACATCTACAATAGCTAAAGCCACTGCCTGTTTTAAATATGGACAATGTGTACCTGATGTAGTAACACCGATTTTTTCTCCATCAATATAAACATCTTGTGCTTCTCTAATAATTCCTTTTCCTGTAACTTTCAAGCCTACACGACGTCTAGTTGGTGCACCTTTTTGTTCTAATACACTCTTACCGATAAAATCTGGTTTATCCATTTTCACAAAAATGCCTAAGCCTGCTTCTTTTGGAGAAATTTCATCATTCATTTCATGACCATAAAGTGGCATTGCAGCTTCCAAGCGCAAAGTATCTCTTGCACCTAAACCACAAGGAATTAAGCCATCTTCTTTGCCATTTTCTAATAATAAATTCCAAATAGCTGGAGCATATTTACTAGCTACATAGATTTCAAAACCATCTTCGCCTGTATATCCTGTGCGAGAAATAATGCAATCAATATCATCAATCTTAGCGTCAAAAATACAAGTGTAATATTTTTGTGGAATATTTTTTTCATCAGTAACTTGAGCTAAAATATGTTCACTTTTTGGACCTTGTAATGCTAACTGAGCATATTCTGCTGAAACATCACTAAATTTTACATCACCAAAGGCATGTGCTTTCATCCATGCAAAATCTTTATCTTTATTAGCAGCATTGACTACAATAAAATACTTATGTTCATGCTGTTTATATACGATCAAATCATCAACTACGCCACCTTGTTCGTTGCACATTGGGCTATAGCGAGCATGATTAATATCTAAATCTGTATAATCATTGGATAATAACATATTTATATTTGCTAGAGCATCTTCACCTTCACAAATTATTTCGCCCATATGTGATACATCAAATAAGCCACAAGCTGTACGCACTGCTAAATGTTCTTTAATTACTCCTGTAGCATATTGGACAGGCAAACTGTACCCTGCAAATTCTACCATTTTACCATGACATTTAAGATGTTCTTCATATAATGGTGTTTTTAATAAATCCATATACATTCCCTCCTTGTAATTATTACCGACACTAAAATTTGATGTTTTTATATACTTAATTGTCCAACTGACAAATCAATATTTTAAGCTTCATATAATGGAAATTTCTTACAAATAGCTTGAACTTTTGCTTTCGCTGCTTCAATAACAGCGCTATCTTCGCGATTTTCGATAACATCAGCAATGATATCTGCTACTTCACGAATATCTTCTTCTTTTAATCCTCTAGTTGTAAGTGCTGGTGTTCCTAGGCGAATACCACTTGTTACAAATGGGCTCAATGACTCAAATGGAATTGTATTTCTATTTGCTGTGATACCTATTTCA
>UMDP01024609.1_pt1 | contig 76539 bp, 82 predicted proteins | sample 1964521 | NCBI WGS metagenome assembly UMDP01 (sample SAMEA4835997, study PRJEB28245) | human gut metagenome | biome: gut microbiome; material: fecal sample | place: Denmark | collected 2008 | reverse complement strand
TATTCAAAAGCCAAGTCTTTATTTACTTAGACTTGGCTTTTTTCCTTGCACATTTTTTCACATATCATGAATAGATGTTTATGGTATAATAAAGTGCATAGGAGGTTTATTATGGACCAAAAGTATATAACAATACAAGGTGCTCGTGAAAACAACCTTAAAAATATAAGTTTAAAAATACCTAAAGATAAATTAGTCATTATGACAGGCGTTTCTGGAAGTGGGAAGACCTCTCTAGCCTTCGATACCATTTATGCTGAAGGACAACGTCGATATATGGAATCTCTATCTGCATACGCTAGACAATTTCTTGGCAATAGCGAAAAACCTGATGTTGATCAAATCGATGGATTATCACCAGCTATCGCAATTGATCAAAAAACTACATCTAATAATCCACGTTCAACCGTAGGAACAGTTACCGAAATTTATGATTATCTACGTTTATTATATGCACGTATAGGTGTCCCTTATTGTCCTGACCACCATATTCCTATTACTGGAAATACAATTAAGGAAATGATTGATAAGATCATGGAACTACCTGATAAAACCAGATGTACAATTTTAAGTCCAGTGATTCAAGGTAAAAAGGGATCACATAAAGATCTTTTAGAAAATTTAATGAAAGAAGGCTATATTCGAGTTCGTATTGATGGAGAAATTAAGTATCTTGAAGAACTTGAACCTTTAGATAAGAACAAGAAACATTCAATTGATGTTGTTGTTGATCGCATTGTAAAGAGTGATGATCGTTCGCGTTTTCATGATTCATTAGAAACTGCACTCAAATTAAGCGATGGTTTAGCTATTTTACTAACGAATGATTCTGAAACATTATTTTCAAGCAATTATGCATGTAAAGTGTGTGGTTTTTCTGTACCTAAACTAGAACCTAAATTATTTTCATTTAATGCTCCTTTCGGAGCTTGTCCAGAATGTAAAGGACTAGGTATTACACAGAAAGTAGATCTATCTTTGTTGATTCCGGACGATACCAAATCAATTGCCCAAGGCGGCATTCATTATTATAAAAATATTGTAAATACAGAAAATCTAGAATGGCAGAGAATTCATGCGCTCATTAAATATTATGAAATAGACATGGATACACCTATCAAAGATTTACCTAAAAAGAAGCTTAACTATTTATTATATGGTTCAGATGTACCAATCGCATACCAGTTGAATTCTCGTTCGGGAATCGTCTCAACAAAGCTAGAATACATTGAAGGTGTTTGCCCTATGATTGAACGTAGATATATGGAAACTACTTCAACGATGTCTCGAGAATGGTACGGTTCTTTCTTGGCAGATGCTCAATGTCCGAAATGTCATGGAGCACGATTAAATAAACAGGCACTATCTGTACTTGTTGGTGGAAAAAACATTTATGAATGGACGCAAATGAGTATTAGTGAAGCCATCGATTTTATGGATCAGTTAGAATTAACTCCAACACAAGCTAAGATTGCAGAGTTGGTGGTCAAAGAAATTAAAAACCGTCTTTCATTTTTAAATCATGTTGGACTTAGTTATTTAACTCTTGATCGTTTAGCATCCACTTTATCAGGTGGAGAAGCGCAACGTATTCGCTTGGCAACACAGATTGGATCCCGCTTAACGGGTGTTATGTATGTTTTGGATGAACCAAGTATTGGTTTACACCAAAGAGACAATGATCGTTTGATTGGTGCGTTAAAAGATATGCGTGATTTAGGCAATACATTAATTGTGGTTGAACATGATGAAGACACAATGCGAGCAAGTGACTATATTGTGGATGTAGGACCTGGTGCCGGTGTGCATGGCGGACAAATCGTTGCGGCAGGAACACCGGAAGAAATTATGCAGAACGAAAACTCAATTACGGGAGCTTATTTAAGTGGACGTAAAAGAATTGAAGTACCGGCAACGCGTCGCAAAGGAAATGGCAAGAAACTAAAGATTGTGAAAGCGAGTCAAAACAACTTAAAAAATGTGAATGTAACTATTAAACTTGGTACATTTACTGTTGTGACTGGTGTTTCAGGAAGTGGGAAATCTTCATTAGTTACAGAAGTATTAACACATGGTTTACAACATGCACTAGGACGATTAAGAATTAAGCCAGGGGCATGTAAAGAAATTCAAGGAATCGAAAATATTGATAAAATTGTTGAAATAGGACAAGATCCAATCGGTAGAACGCCACGTTCAAATCCTGCTACATATACAGGTGTATTCGATGATATTCGTGATTTATTTGCGCAGACAAAAGAAGCTAAAATGTTAGGTTATGATAAAGGACGCTTTTCATTCAATGTGAAAGGTGGACGTTGTGAAGCTTGTCAAGGCGATGGAATTTTACGTATTTCTATGCACTTTTTACCAGATGTTTATGTACCTTGTGATCAATGTGGTGGAAAGCGTTACAACGAAGAAACATTACAAGTCCATTATAAAGGTAAGACGATTGCGGATGTATTGGATATGACGGTTGAAGAAGCCTTGGAATTTTTCGGCAATGTTTCAAAAATCAAACATAAACTACAAACATTAAACGATGTAGGACTTTCTTATATTAAGTTAGGTCAAAGTGCTACGACTTTATCTGGTGGTGAAGCACAACGTGTTAAACTGGCAAGTGAACTTCAAAAGAAGGCAACAGGAAAAACATTATTTGTGCTTGATGAACCAACAACAGGCTTGCATAGTGATGATGTAAAGAAATTGATAGATGTTCTACAACGTCTTGTAGAACATGGTGATACAGTATTAGTTATAGAGCACAATTTGGATGTGATCAAATGTGCAGATCAAATTATAGATATGGGACCTGAAGGTGGACAAGGAGGAGGAACTGTGATTTGTACGGGAACTCCAGAAAAGGTTGCTGCATGTAAAGAGAGTTATACAGGTCAATATTTAAAACCAATGTTAGAAAAAGGAGGAGACCATGGCAAAAGTAATTGTTCGTGATTTAGCTAAAAAATTCATGTGGACTATTGTGACTGGGGATTCAGACTCATTAAATCGTCCGTTGACTTTGGCAGATACAAATCGCCCTGGATTAGAACTAGCCGGATATTTTCCAGACACACAAACAAAACGTCTTGTCGTACTTGGAGATAAAGAAATAGGATATATCGAAGAGCAGATGGATGAAATTTCTCAGCGTCGTTCTTTTGAATTTTTGACAGGAGATAGTACACCATGTATTGTGGTTGCGCATGGGCATGAGTGTCCTCCTGTTTTAAAAGAGATAGCACAACGTAAAAATTTCCCTGTATTTAAAACAGAACATCAAACATCACACGCAATCGTTAGTATCACAAACTATTTGGATGAATGTCTTGCAGAATCTGTAGTCATTCATGGAGAGTTAGTGCGTGTATTTGGTGTTGGTGTATTGATTACCGGTCGAAGTGGTATGGGAAAAAGCGAAATTGCCTTGGAACTTATCAAACGAGGCCATCAATTAGTTGGTGATGATCGTATTGATTGTTACAAAATACACGATGATTTGGTAGGAAGAACGACACCTATGTTGGAAGGGTTCATGGAACTGAGAGGTGTTGGAATTATCAATGTTTCTCGCATGTATGGAGTAGGAGCTGTTGCCCATGAAACACAAATTGAATTCCAAATCGATTTAGAACCATTTAATGATTCTTATGAATATGATCGAGTTGGAATTGAAGAAAAAGAATACAATGAGATTTTAGGAATCAAAATTTTAAAGATGACTATTCCGGTTTCTCAAGGACGACCAATGTCATCTGTTATTGAAACGGCTGTGACAAACTTCTTATTGTTGAAAGATGGCTTAGATTCAGCTAAAGAATTTGAAGAGCGAGTACTATCGCAAATATCCGAGAATAAGAAGGAGGAATTCGATGCATCTGTTTCCGAACACTAGAATTTTTGTTTCTTTTGGATCTTTAGAAATTGCTTGGTATGCCGTTTTAATTTTAACAGGCGCATTGTGTGCCTATTTACTATGTCAAAGAACAATGAAAAAATGGGGGTATGCACCTGAAGTTCTAGATGATTATGTAGTTCCTATGTTGTTTATTGGAATTCTAGGAGCTCGAGCATGGTATGTTATTTTTGAATGGAATTATTATTCTTCACACCTAAATGAAATTGTAGCCATTTGGAACGGTGGTTTGGCCATACATGGAGGCTTGATTGCAGGAACTATATTTAGTTTATTCTTTTTCAAAAGACGAAAAATTTCATTTTTAAGAATGTTTGATTTGATCATGCCAACCGTGTTATTGGCACAAGCCTTTGGTCGTTGGGGAAACTTTATGAATCAAGAAGCCTATGGTGGGATTGTATCTGAGAGTTTCTTTGCGCATTATCCAGCGTTTATTAAAAATCAAATGTTTATTGATGGAGCCTATCGTATGCCTACTTTCTTATTTGAAAGTGTATGTAATCTATTAGGATTCTTGTTTATCACATTTATTTTCCGTAAGCATTGGTATAAAAGACGCGGTGACTGCGGATTTATGTATATGGTATGGTATGGAATTACACGTTTTGTGATTGAAGGAATGCGAACAGATTCTTTAATGGTATTTGGCCTTCGTACAGCTCAACTTGTATCTTTAGCTTTAATGGTTGTTGGTTGTCTTGGCTTAATGGGCGTATTTCATAAAGCTTTTCACTGGAAAAAGAAACCGATTGTTTTGTTTGACTTGGATGGAACGCTGATTGATTCACAACAATTAGTTTTTGAAACATTTAGAAGAGTTTTTAAAGAATTAAAACCCGATTATGAATTATCAAATGAAGAACTATATTCATTCTTTGGACCAACGCTAGAAGTAACTTTTTCAAAGTATTTCCCAGAAGATCAGGTACAAAGTATTATTGATCGTTATCAAGTAATCAATAAATCGTTGCATAAAGATCTATTAAAGGAAGTGCCTCATGCCAAAGAAATGTTAGAGGGGTTAAAAGAACAAAATATACAGTGTGCGGTAGTATCAAATAAGCGTATTGAAGTTGTGAAAAGAGGACTAAAACAAGCTGGTTTAGATGGCTATTTCAAGGTTGTATTGGGAAAAGAAAATTTGCCCGAACCTAAGCCAAGTGCATCTGGCTTGATTGAAGCATGCAACTTATTACATACTAGTCATGACGATTGTATTTATGTTGGTGATAATGTTGCGGATATTGTAGCCGCAAAAAATATGGCTGCCTATTCTGTAGGGTTTAGTGTAGATGAAAAACAACGCGAAGCTTTAGAAAAAGCACATCCATGTAAGGTCATCGATGATTTAATGCAGTTAGTATCATTATGTAAGGAGGATCGCATATGGAGCGACAATACGATTTGGTAATAGTTGGTGCCGGCCCTGCTGGTTTAAGCGCAGCATTATATGGTTCAAGGGCAGGACTTAAAACTTTGATATTAGAAAATGGAGCGCCAGGTGGAAAATTGATTAAGACAAATAAAATCAGTAATTATCCAGGTATAAAAGATATTGAAGGTACACAGTTGGCAATGGATATGTTTGAACAAGCAACATCTTTTCAAGCTGAATATGCGTATGGTGAAGTCAATAAAATCGATGAAAATAAAAATGTATATTTAAATGATGGGAATGTTGTGAAAGGGGAAGCTGTCATTCTTGCGACAGGAACAAAGGAACGTTTATTGAATATTCCTGGGGAAAATGAAAATCTAGGACATGGTGTTTCTTTCTGTGCAGTTTGTGACGGTGCATTTTTTAGAGATAAAGAGGTTGTAGTGATTGGTGGAGGAAACTCGGCATTAGAAGAATCGATTTATCTTGCCGGGCTTGCGCGCAGTGTAACGATTGTGATTCGCAGAGACGTATTTAGAGCTGAAGAACATATTCAAAAACAAATTGAAGAGAACGCAAAGATTCATGTCATTAAGAAGCATATTCCTGTTCAAATTTTAAGTTCGGAAGGAAAAGTATCCGGTATTGAACTTGAAAATGTGGATACTCATGAAAAACAAGTTATAGAATGTTCAGGTATCTTCCCTTATGTTGGACAAGATCCAAATACGGATTGTGTACAAGATTTAGGTATATTAAATGAGCGTGGCTATGTTCTAGTCGATGATGATCGTCAAACAAAAATTCCAGGAATTTATGCAGCAGGCGATGTCATTGACAAAAATTTAAGACAGGTTATTACGGCATGTAATGATGGTGCCATTGCAGCACAGCATGCATTTCATAAAATAAAAGGAATTTAATAATCCAAGAAACCAGGTGGAAACATCTGGTTTTAATTTACAAAAAAAGTGATTGAAACGGCTTACAATATGCTTGAAATCGGTCTCTGAAAGTGATTTAATTAAGATAAGAAAAGGATTTGAGGTGTTATTTATGTTGCCTGAAGAAGCAATCAAAAAGGTAATGGATGCGTATTACCATATTACTGGATTAAGATGCTATTTCGTGCAAGACGAGACAGAAATTAGCAGTGCAAAGGAAAAGAATTTCTTTTGTAAATGTTTAAAAACAAGTTCATCTGCATTACATCAATGTGATGAATGTACATTTGAAAATTATACAGGAGCTTTAAAATCAAATAAACCGCAAAAGTATGCATGTCATGCAGGACTTATCAAATGGAGTGTTCCCGTATCGCTTGCAGACGTAAAAGGTGTAATTATATCAGAAGGTGTTATTACAAAGCAGCAAGGCTTAGAAGCAGAGGATTGGGTCAATCATTTGGCAGAAACATATAATGTTTCTAGACCTATACTTTTACATAACTACACAAAAGTTGTTGTGATGAATGAAGATCAGGTTGAAGAAAGTATTGAATTGATGCAAGATCTATTAAAGTACTACAAAGCAGTAATCGAGGGTTAATTCCTTCGATTTTTTTGTATAAAAAAAGCCAGCAAATTGCTGACTTAGTTATTGACTCCATGATGGAATATGGGTGTATCATCACTGATCGCTTTAAATACATAACCACGACTTTTATAGTTTTCAATGATGGCTGGCAAAGCTTCAACTGTAGAAGTTTTAGGACTTGAGTCGTGGAACAACAACATAATTTGATCATAGTTACAATTCGTTGAGTTATCGACGATTGTTTGAGCAGGTACGCTGTTTGATGCGGCATCCCCACTTGAGCAGTTCCAGTCAAAATATTCATAACCTCTTTCATGTACCATACTATCAAGTTTTGACATAATACCCTGAGAGTAGTTGGCAGAAACCATATTGCTTGAACCACCAGGGAAACGAATATATTTTGGAGCTTTTCCTGTGATTTGTTTAACCATATCACTTATTTGTTGTAAATCATTAAAATATGCTTCTGTAGACGAATAGACGGTCGCATAATCATGCGTATATGTATGAAGTGCAATTGTATTTCCTTGTTTTTCTGCTTTTCGAATGGAATCATTATATTTTTGATTGTTTCCAGTCACAAAGAATGTAGCTTTCGCATCATATTTCTTTAGTATCTTTAATACTTTATCTGTATTTTCACTTGGACCATCATCAAATGTTAGATAAACGACTTTTGTAGGTTCCTCAACAACGACACTAATCTTTTTCTTAGCCTTATTGCCAGAACGATCCGTTGCCGTAACCGTTAATTTATAAGTGCCTTCTTTTTTTGCCTTTACTTTTGAAGAATCGATTTTGATCTTTGGATTTAAATCTAAGTTATCCGTTACTTCAATATAAGATTTATAGTTCGGTTTTGAATCTGTATAGACATGAATTGGATCTGTACTAATAACAGGTTTTTCAGTATCTTTTTTTAACGTAAGTGTCGTATCTTTCATTGTGCAATTTCCATATGCATCTTTAGCTATGATCGTCACTGTTTGTTTTTCATCTTTAGTCACTTTATTTTTAAAAGATAAGGTAACCTTTGAATCATCTTCAACACTTTCTACAAAAGAATTGGGCTTCACATCTTCTTTTAAATCGGTGGTGTACGTTTTAACTTTTAGCTTTGGCGCTTTCGTATCTTATACTGAGACTGTACACGTTTTTTTATAGTCTTTTATTTGATAAGTAACTGTATAATTACCTACTCTTTTAGTATCGATATCACTTGAAACTTGAACACTAGAATCCGAATGATAGAAGACTTGTTGAATGTTTGTCTTTGGATCATATTCATGATTGATCTCTACTTCTGGATTTGTAGAATATAATAATATAGGATTTTTAAAAGCATAACCCATCAAAAATATCATGCATGCAAATAAAAAAGCAATCAAGCCATTTCCGAAAGTATCTTTCCTTTTTTTATTTGTCATAGTTGACCCTCAAAAGATAGGATACTGTCTTTTTTTGTGCATAAAAAATTAAATTCCCTTAACATAATTAACCCCTTTTAAACTCTATATCTATTATACATGAAATAAGAGGAATTGTTCTAAAGATTATGGTTCTTTTTTCTTGTTGTAGTTGCGCATAAATTCTTATATAATAACCTTAGAAAGGTGGGGGAAGCACTATGAAACTTATCCTAGCAATTTTATCAAATGACGATAGTCCAGTGGCAAGTAATGCACTAAATAAAAATGGTTTTTCTGTTACTAAATTAGCAACGACTGGTGGATTCCTTCGCGCAGGCAATACAACGTTGATCATTGGTTGTGAAGACGAAAAAGTAGAAGCAGCTATAGATATCATCAAGGAATATTCAAGTAAGCGAACGGAAATTGTACCTAGTACAGCTAGTTATGACATTGGCCGTTATGCAAGTTTTCCTGTGGAAGTTACTGTTGGTGGAGCCACAATTTTTGTGCTAGATGTAGCACAATTCTTAAAGGTTTAGAAAACAAGGGGGGTAGAATATAATGTTCTACCTTTTTTCTGTTAAAAAAATTGTGAATAAAGACCCATTAGGGGCTTTTTTCTGTTATGATTGAATGGTAAAGAAAAAGGAGATTAAAACGCAATGAAAATACTAGTTATCGGTAAGGGCGGACGTGAACACGCACTTGCGTATGCATGCAAACGTTCAGCTTTATGTGATGAGTTGATTTGTGCTCCAGGTAATCCTGGAATGGCAAAAATTGGAGAATGTGTCAATGTGAAAGACAATGATGTAGAAGGTCTTGTCGCTTTGGCAAAAGAAAGAAATGTAGATTTAACCATCGTAGGTCCTGAGGCAACTTTAGCTCTAGGTGTTGTAGATGCGTTTAAAAAAGAAGGCCTAAAGATTTTTGGGCCAGATAAGAAGGCGACTCAGGTTGAATCAAGTAAGGATTTTGCCAAGAAAATCATGGCAAAATATAATATTCCAACAGCTGCTTATAAAACATTCTATGATTTAGAATCTGCATGGGCATACGTACAAGAACAAGGGGCTCCTATTGTTATTAAGGAAGATGGCTTAAAAGCTGGAAAAGGTGTTACAGTAGCTTCTACGTTAGAACAGGCTAAGGAAGCCTTGGACATTGCCTTTGCGATTGAAAATAATTCGGTTGTGATTGAAGAATGTTTATTTGGATTTGAATTTTCTTTGATCTGTCTAGTACACAATGAAACAGTTGTACCTTTAGAAGTAGCCCAAGATCACAAGTGTGTATTTGATGGAGATAAAGGCCCAAATACAGGTGGTATGGGATCTTATAGCCCAGTTAAGAAGATTACTTCTGAAATTATCGATGAAGCTATGAATGAAATTATGAAACCAATGGCAAGTGCTATGGTTAAAGAAGGTGTTCCATTCACTGGATTCTTATATGGTGGATTGATGTTGACAGAAAAAGGTATTAAAACAATTGAATTCAATGCACGTTTTGGAGATCCAGAAGCCGAAGTTATTTTGCCTCGTTTAGAAAGTGATTTTGTCCAAGCTATTTTAGATTTAATGGATAATAAACCAGTTGAACTAAAATGGACAGATAAAGTCAGTCACGGTGTTGTTTTAGCAAGTACAAACTATCCTGCAAGCTCTACAAAAGGATCTTTGATTACAGGTGTAGACGATGTAGATGGATTGGTTTTCCACATGGGAACAAAAATGACAGATGAAGGATTGGTAACAGATGGAGGCCGTGTTTTAATGGTCGTTACTCTAGAAGATGACTTACAGACTGCATTTGATCATACATATAAAGAATTAGATAAGATTCAATGTAAAGATTTATTTCACAGAAATGATATTGGAAAGAAGGATATGTAAAATGGCTAAAACAGATTTAGAAATTGCACAAGAATGCGTCATGGAACCAATTGAAAAGGTTGCCGCAAAAATTGGAATTCCTGCAGATAGCTTGGAACATTATGGAAAATATAAAGCTAAATTGTCTTTTGATTATTTGAAATCCATTGAAAATAATCCTCATGGAAAATTAGTATTAGTTACAGCTATTAATCCTACTAAGGCTGGAGAAGGAAAGAGTACGACAACTGTTGGCTTAGGTGATGCCTTAAATCGTTTAGGTAAGAAAACGATGATGGCTTTACGTGAACCAAGTTTAGGTCCAGTATTTGGATTAAAAGGTGGAGCTACAGGTGGTGGCTATGCCCAGGTTGTACCAATGGAAGATATCAACCTTCACTTTACTGGAGATATGCATGCGATTACAACAGCTAATAACTTAGTTAGTGCATGTTTAGATAATGTGATTCATCAGGGAAATGAATTGAATATTGATCCTGAAAAAGTAACATTTAAACGTTGTTTAGATATGAATGATCGTACTTTGCGTAATATTACAATTGGTTGTGGTGCAAAAGCCAATGGAGTTGAACGTAAAGACGGATTTAATATTACTGTCGCAAGTGAAATCATGGCAGCTTTATGTTTGGCAGATGATTTAATGGATTTAAAGAAAAGATTTGGAAAAATGCTTGTGGCATATACTTATGATGATAAGCCTGTATATGTACATGATTTAGGTATTGAAGGCGCATTGGCTATGGTTATGAAAGATGCTGTATTGCCTAATGTTGTTCAAACACTTGAACACAATCCAGTATTGATTCATGGTGGTCCATTTGCGAATATTGCGCATGGATGTAACTCTGTTATTGCCACAAAAGCATGTCTAGAACTTGCAGATTATACAGTTACAGAAGCTGGATTTGGTGCAGATCTAGGAGCTGAGAAATTCTTGGATATCAAGTGTCGATTGGCTGATCTTAAACCGAATGCGGTTGTGATTGTTGCGACAATTCGTGCCTTAAAACAACATGGTGGAATTGCCTTAGAAGATTTAAAAGAAGAAAATGTAGAGGCTATGCTTGCAGGATGTGAAAACTTAGCTAAACACATTGATACAGTACAACAATTTGGTTTACCATACATTGTTGCGATCAATGAATTTGCGACAGATACACCGGCTGAAGTAGCAGCATTAGAAAAATGGTGTGAAGAAAACAACCACCCAATGTCATTATCTCAAGTATGGGCAAAAGGTGGAGAAGGCGCTATTGATTTAGCCAACAAAGTAGTTGCGTTATGTGATCAAGAAAATAATTATGCTCCTTTATATGATTTAGATAAGACTATTGAAGAAAAAATAGAAACCATTGCCAAGAAAGTATATGATGCAGATGGCGTTGATTTTACAGAAGAAGCACAAGCACAAATTGCGAAGTTCAATGAATTAGGATGGGATAAATTACCAATCTGTATGGCCAAAACACAAATGTCATTATCAGATGATGGCAAAGTAATGGGTCGTCCTACAGGATTTAGAATTACAGTTCGTGAATTACGCCCAAGCTTAGGTGCTGGCTTCATTGTTGCTCTAACAGGTAAAGTGTTAACGATGCCAGGACTTCCAAAACATCCAAGTGCATTAGACATGGATGTGGATGAAGATGGTAAAATCGTAGGATTATTCTAATATCAAAGGCTGGATGAAAAATTCCAGTCTTTTTTTTGTTTTCATCAAAAAAGAGTCCAGACAATCAAATGTTGTCTAGACTTTTGGTGAGTAAAGCTTATTGTCTTCGAATGTCTAAATCAAGGGTTTTATTTGTTGCATCATAGTGTATATTGACTAATATATTATCGTTGTTAACTCCTAAAAAAGATTCTTCTGGAGAATTTGGATCAATGGAATCAAAACCTTTCTCCTTTATTTTCTTTATATAGTCAAAATATTTATTTTCTTCTACTTCATAATAATGAATGGCATATTTATTCTTTTTGTTGAAAACCGTTCGTGAAATAGAATCTGTTTTTGGCAATAATGAGTTTAATTCACTTACTGGAGAAGACAGATTTTTCTTTTCTTCTTTAGCATCTTCTTGGATCAAACGATTGTATTCTTTTTCTTTTGCTTCTTTTACTGTCATAGAATCATAATTTGGATTATTGGCCAAGTCTTTTTCGTTACCATTTTCATCCATGACTGTAGATGCATCTGTGAAGCCACCATTTTTCTTATTATAGAAAACCTCATCTGAATCATTGAATCCCTCAAATTCTTCAGTTAAATAGTTATTTACATCCATAGCTAGTAAAGCATAATATTTAGCTTTTTTTGCCTGAATGGCTCCTGAATCTTGATCACTATCATAATATTTTCCATTCACTTCTTTTGTTCCATGAATATATTCTCCATTTGGTAAACGAATAATTGAATCTGAATCACTATAGGAAGAGAATGAATCATAAGCTACATTATCCTTTAGAATATGCTCCTTAATATTATTTGTGTTTGTGATGGTAGGTGTAGAAGAGCATCCAGTGATTAAAAGTAAACTGGTGATTGCGATAGCTAATTTTTTCATAGTTAAGTCCTGCCTTTCTAATTTAAGTATACTATATTATTTTAATTATTGACTAGTTATGTATAAGAGGCAAAAATAATGAATAACATGATTTGATTATGGTAACAGGATAGGATTTTACATAAAATGTATTTGTTAATTATATAAAAATGAAGATACATCATTTTTTCTCTCCTATAATACATTATTTATTCGGAAAATTATTGCGATGCTTCTAAACTATGTTTTTTTATAAGAACATTTTGTATGATGTTATTGACAAGTACTTGATCTAAACATAAGGAGCTGAAATTATGAAGAAATTTAAAATGATATTGTGCTTAGCATTAGCCGTGTTATTAGTAAATCCAATATTTGCAGTGTCAGCAGCAGATAATAATTATAATGAACAAGCTATTGATGATTTATTTGAAGGTATGAATGATACGGACAAAGTTTTAGAAATGCCTGAAGGAGGTTTTTTGTTTGGAAAAGCAGAAATTTACGATGCTGAAGATGAATCTATAAAAATAGGTGAATACAATTCGAGTACAGATAGGAGATCAATCACCGTTAAAGATGCTAAAGAACAACTTATAGAAGAAAATCAAAATCCGTCTAAAGTACAATCCAGAGCTACATCTGTTCCTAGTCAAACAATGGTTCTTGCTCCTGGGCAAGTTTATATATCAAATAGATTTAGCGGATCTGGATGGCGAGTAGGAGGTTATAGATTTAAATCAGGAGGTAATGGGATTTGGTTAAAATGGTCAACTTTTATAGATGATGGAAGGGTTGGCGATTCAGGAGATGTCGATAAACAGTTACGGAATCCAGCAGCACAATTTGGCTTGGCTTTATATAAGGGATATCCTCAATATATTTGTGGAGGAATGACTGTAGCTGAACATGAAACTATTTATTTTACATATAATCCTATAAATGGTACTTACTATAGAGTAGAAAATAATTAAGGCAGGTGAAATGTTTGAATAAGATTTGGAAGTCAATACTATCTCTTTTATTGTTTCTTTTAGCTTTTACTCAGATTGACCTTATTAATGCGAAAGAAAACGAGAATATACCTAGAGAAATTGAAATGTTATTTTCTGGATTGGATGATAATGAATCAGTGATTGAATTACCTAATGGGGGATATATCTATGGTAATGGAGAAGTCAAGATATTTGATTATTTAGATTATATTGAAGGTAAATTAGTTCCGATTGAAACCTATGATTTGAATAAAGATATAAATAAAATAACCGTTGAGGATGCAAAACAACAATTATATATTGCAAAGGATATACCAATGACCAGAGGTTCCTCTGTTCCAACACAGGTTATGCAATTATCGGCTGGACAAATTTATATTTCAAAGGCATTTAGTGGATCAGGGTGGCGCTTTAGTGGATATCAATTTGTGGCGAATCCAAATACAGGTTATTACTTAAAATGGACAACGTATATAGATGATGGCCGTGTTGGAAGTGCATCTTATGCTAATGATACATTACGTGGACAAACACGTGGTGCTGAAATTTATAAAGACCAATCAAAATATATCTCTTATGGACCAAATGGACAAATTTATTATACGTATAATCCAATTAATGGAACATATTATAGAGTAGAAAATAATTAGAAGGAAGGGCAAGTCTAACTAACGACTTGTCCTTCGTTTAAATATACAGATTATTTTGCATTAGTTTCATTCTTCCTTGCTTATTATAGATTCTATGCTATTTTGATATACTTCTAAGCTATTAGATAACCATTTTGGAACCTTCACATTAGACTCAATAAGATTTTCTACAATGCTTCGAGCCTCATTGATTATTAATAAAATTAAAGTTAACCATCCTAAATATATAGATACTCCAACATCAATAGGGATGAATACTTTAATTTGTTTCAAACAAAAAGAAACAATGAAAGATATTAATACAAGAATCCAGATACTAATTTTATTTATAATTCCTTTATATCCAGATTTTGAATTTTCTTTTTTCAATACTTTTGCTTTATACCAACCGGTAAGACAATCTAGTATATTAAGAATAAATAAAGAACAAAATATTAGACTTGAAGATTTCATATATAATACCTTCTGTAATGTTGAATCTTAGATAGTATTTTGTCTTTCTTTTTAATGATAGAACTATGGTTACTGTAATTTGTTTCTATCGCAATTTGTGTATAGTTTAAGCAATTAAAGTATTTATATTTTATAATTACAATTTCATCTTTTAACAAAACTTTCATCCAATCATTTACAATGTCAATTAAAATACCATAGAAAGTTTCCAATTGTTTTAGTTGTTTATTAGAAACTTTTTGTTGATTATATTTTATAGAATCATAATATTTAATAGCAGATGGATATAAATATAAAAAGCTTTCAATCTCTCTTTTTGAATTTTCCATGATTTAATCTCCTTTTTTACTGATCAGCACTCATATTTTATAAATAAAAAATGGAACAATTGTTCCGTGTGAAGATAATGTATAGCGAGTTTAATCTTGGATAAATAGATTTGCCGCAAGAGGTCTGATATTTGAATAATATGCTAATAATTTTGTTAGATTGAACAATTGTTTCTTTTTTTAGATATATATTTGAAGACGTAGAAACCGGTTATCTACAAAATACAAGGAGAAAAATTTATGTCAGATGAATATGTTTTAAAATCCCAAAAATATTTAAATAGTATGTATGGTGGACATCCTAGTTGGGTGACTTTGCAAGAAAATGGAAATACAGGAACGTTAATGATGGAAGGATTGATCCGAGCTTTTCAAATTGAAAATAATGTACCTAATGCAACAGGCTATCTAGGTCCTTATACAGTAAATGTAATGAAAAATTTACCGAAGATTTCTAAAATGAGTGTGGATGATGATTCTAATCCGAATGTATGTTTGATTCAATGTGCACTTTTTTGTAAAGGATATAATGCAGGAGGAATTACAGGCATTTACTATACTACAGGTGTAAATGCAGTAAAGGAATTGCAAAGAGATGCAAATGTTGAAGTCACTGGTGTTATTGATTGGAAGGTTTGGGTTGGCCTTTTCTCTATGAATTGGTTTAAGCTGGTTTCAGGAGGTAATGAGACAATTCGCAAAATTCAAAGACAGTTGAATCACGATTATTCAGATGTAATTAGTGTGCAGGCATGTGATGGAATTATGTCTAGAAACACGGCTTTATCTTTGTTGGGTGCATTACAAGCTGAAGAAGGCATTGTTGATTGGATTGATGATTTGAACAATTTAAATTTTGGGCCAACTACAGCAAGTAATTGTCCAATATTAAGTTTGAATAATACTAAAGTTCGATTTAATAAAATTGCACAGTATGGATTATATTTTAATGGAATGAATCAGACAGATTTTGACGGAATTTTTGATCGATCTATGGCAACTAATGTTGGCTTATTTCAGGATAAATATGCATTAACTGGAAACATTGATGATATTCGTGGAAGTATTGGTGTTTCCACTATGAAATCTTTGCTTACTAGTAAAGGCGACACAGAAAGAAAGGCACTTGCATGTGATTGTTCTACGATTTTAAATTCACAACAAGCCACAGACTTACATGTAGCAGGATATAGATATGTTGGTAGATATTTAACTGGAACTGTAGGTGTTGGTAATAATGAGCGTTCAAAGGCATTGACTGTATCAGAAATTAAAAGAATTCAAGAAGCCGGTTTATCTATTTTTCCAATCTATCAAGATGGTGGTTATTATGCTAATTATTTTAGTCAAAATTTACAAGGTAGTTATGATGCGGTGACAGCAATTAATAAAGCTAAGAAGCTTGGCTTTGCGAGTGGAACCACAATTTATTTTGCAGTTGATTTTGATTGTTTAGAATATCAAACTGAGAATTTGATCATTCCATATTTCGAACAAATTAAGACAGTATTTAGTTATACGAATATAAATACTAGTAATTATAAAGTAGGTATTTATGCGCCACGTTATGTCTGTACTTTAGTATCACAGAAGAATTTGGTTGATAAATCTTTCGTTGCTGATATGTCAACTGGTTTCAGTGGTAATTTGGGCTATGTCATTCCAGATAACTGGTCTTTTGACCAATTCTACGAGACAAGTTTTACATCAAGACCAACTTTTGCTATTGATAAAGTAGGAGTATCAGGAAAAGATGGAGGATGTAGATCATTTAATCCAACAGTTGATGACATCAATGAATTACAAGAAGCAAGAGAAAAATATGTAAATAAGTGTTTGCAAGGATTAAATTATTTAGACAAGATAGCAGGAATCGAATTAGATTTTGAAAATGGTGGACAGTATAATTTAGGAATTGTTAATGTAAATGGATTGACTATAGAAGGGAAACTTAAAGTTTCAACAGCAATCAAAAACAGTGAGAATTCTCAATATGTTTTGCATATTCAGTGTGATGAAAATGGAAATTTAACAACAGATACGTTAAATAAAATTAAAGAAATTTCAAAGCTTGATGATTATCAAGAATATAGTGATTATATGCAAAATATGCTGATTAATATGTCTACTAAAATTCAAGTAGGTAATATCTTATTTAGATTTGAAAAAATGACAGATGCAAGTTTTAAAGTGTTGTATACAGTAGAAACTGATGATTTAAAATCGTTTGCAGGAGTTTCAGGTTCTGTTTCCATGACTTTAGAATTAAATGTTTTTATCTCAAAAGAATTACAAGGATCTCTAGTTGTGGATGCTACAAAAGTATTAGCTATGGCGACGACGTGCGCATTGGTAACAATTATAATTATCGTAGGATTTGATAAAGTTATGGTATTATCACCAGCAATTTTAGTTAAGGTATTTGCTTAACTAATAAAGTTCAAAAGGATATAACGTCATAAAACTATTTCGTTATATCCTTTTTAGTCCATTGTCATAAAATAGTTTGACTAATTTTTTCTTTTCTGATGAAGAAAGTTTCTTTGTGGGAATATAAGCTATGTTTACATTTTTTAGATTTTGAACATCAGTTATTAAAAGTATTCCATTTTTTATAACTATAAATTCAATATATTTTGTCAAATTATCAATAATAGTTTTATTTGGTAAGATGAGAATTATTTCTTTATCAGTAATCTCGATTTTTATAGTTGTATAAAGATTGAGATTACTACTGGATGATATTGAGTCCGGAATTTTTATGTTCTTTCTTATGCGAATGGTTAAGTAAAACATAAGCCCTATAAAAAGAAAAGTATCATAAGCACAAAAAAAGTAAAAATGATAAAGTAGACAACAAATAAAATTTATTAATAAAGCAATTAATGCCACACATTGAAATACTGTAAGTTTTTTAAATTGAATTAGCAAACCATATTTTTTTATATAGTCTATTTGTTCTTCTATAGTAGTTGAAGTTTTAAAAGTCATAAAACCTTGATCCTCCTAATAACAATGTATTATACCAGAATTATTCAATGTAACACATAAAAAGAAGGTTAACCCTGTTGGTGGTTCCAATTTTGATTAATCTTTTTTGCTTTTTTATACCGTTTAAGCGAATCCGGTTCAATTGGTTGTCCATGAAACATATAACAAGTGCTATTTACGTTGAATTTCACGATAAAGTGTAAAAGGTTTATATAGATTTTTAGAATATATTCATTAAATGGACTCATAAGATTTTCCTCTGTTCGTGAAAAATCATAACGTTTTCCTTTGAAGAACAGAATATTGTTTGATTAACCTGTATTAACTAGCAATGATTAATCTTTTTTAAGTATCAAATAATGATGTAATGCACAAATAATGATATAATGATGAAGTGACTCATAATTAAACACCTTAATGTGAATTACAACATAAATTCTTTTAAATATGATTGTTATATACAAAAAAGAAGGAATGTATGTAATGACCAGAAAAATTGTTTTAGATATTAAAGCATTGAGAAAAGAAAAAAATATGACAATTTCAGAATTAGCTAATCGGTTAAATAAAACTATTTTTGAGATTAAAGTATGGGAAGATAATGGGCATAAAGTATCTATTAAAGATTTAGATTCTTTGCATCAAATATTAGGGTTTTCAATCAATTATGTTGTATTTAATAACGAAAGAAACATATTATCTGTAAGAGGATTAACCGTTAAACAAATTCAGCTATTACTAAAATTAATAGAAGAGATAAGTGGTGAGGAATATTAAAATGCATATTTCAGAAAAAATTAAATTTATAAGGACTAAAATTTTAAATGTTTCTGCACAAAAATTTGCGAATATGTGTGGAGTAACAGCCAGGACTGTATATGCATGGGAATCTGGAGTGTCATTACCTTGTTTAGATAATATTGTAGCTATAGCAAATACATGCCACGCTTCATTAGACTATTTATTAATCGATGATCATGAATTCGAATTATATTTTCCAAACTTAGATGATGAAACTTTTAAATGTATATCTCACTTAACGAATAAAATGAAAGAAGAAAATGAAGTTAACCAAATTTCCAATACAGTTGAATAATTATATTGAGGAAGATGAGTTGATATACGGAAATGAATTGATTAAACGGTATATTTTATTTTTTATACCATTTTTTTGTGTATCTATATTAGAAGATTGTATTTTGAATAATTTAATTTTTTTGTTGTTTTATATTCCATTAAAAAGATATTCGGGTGGAATACATTTTAACAACAAATATTTATGTACATTATTTTCAATAATATCGATTTCTATAATTCCTTATATAATCAGTAAATCTCATATTTCTTTTGCCGTATATTTAATATTTTTTATTTATTGTGTTCTAATAATCTTTACTAAAGGGATTTTTACAAATAAGAATAAAAAACTTTTGGAAAACGAATTGATTATGTTTAAGAGATATACATTGATAATTTTAGAGGTTTATTTTTTTATAGGACTTTTGTGCCTATATCTAAACATATTAAATATGTTTAATATTATTTTTTCAGTTATATTTTTGTTGTTCTTTGAAGCAACTTTCTGCACGTTCATTCATACAGATTAGGGGGGAAGGGTTATGTTGAATGTATTGATTATTGATGATGATTTAAAAGATTCTAAAGATCTTGAAAAGTTATGCATCCATTATTTTAATAAACGTAATATCGATTACAAGATTAATATTGAATTAAAATTAAATGAGAATTTGGATACCCTTTCTAATGTAGACATATTATTTTTGGATGTAGAAATCGGAAATAATAATGGAATTGAATTTTCTAAAAATCTTAGAAAAGTTTATCCGGAATTGATGATCATCATTACTTCTAAATACTCACAGTATTTGATTGATGGATATTCTATTGATGCCAAACGATATTTTTTAAAACCAATTGATGAAAATATATTTAATGAAGAAATGGAGAATGTACTAGGTGCGACATTTCAAAAATATATGGGGTTCTATGATTCTAAAATTGCACCATATAAAATCCACTATGATAAGATTCTCTATGTTGAATTTTTAAATCGTGCAACTGTACTTCACTTTTTAAATGGAGTACAAATAAAAACAAGTTATCCTTTGAAATATTGGATTGAAAAATTAACAGAATATGGTTTTGCGCAACCTTACAAGTGTTATGTGGTAAATCTTAAATATATTTCTGGTATTAGTAAAGATGAAAGAGATCTTTTCTTATCGAACAATGAGAAAATTCCTTTGTCAAAATTTTATAAAAAGGCCTTTATTGACAATTATTATAGATCTTTATTTAAATTATTATGATGTTAATATCAGTATCTTTAAATTTATTGTTTTTAACACTTTTTATCAGGTCTTTTAGTGAATTCAAAAACAATAAATTTGTCTTGCCAACATATATTATAGTCGTTTTAATTCAGTGGTATTTAAATCAGAATGGAATGACATTTTATGGCCGATGGATTATTCTACTTTTGAATCTATGTTACATTATGTTTATGTACAAAGGTAAAATATCAAAAAAATTGATTTGTTTTATTTTTGTTTATTTTATTTTCGCAATTTCAGAATTAGTATCGATTCTACTTTTAGAAATTTTTAATGTTGTCAGTGCGCCAATAGATGTACATTCATCTACATATTTAATTGTGATTTTAACAACACAGATTATTTCGTATACAATAGGATTTACATTATCAAAGTTCTATCATGATAAGAATACAATCAAGTTTACATACATTGTGTTGATTCCGATTATTTTCCTTTTAGGGATTGCCTTATGCTACAAAGATTATCGTGAAATCCTACAGAAGAATCAAATATTCTTGAATGTTTTCTTCTTTTTAACAATTCTAATCTTCATTTCATTTTTAATTCAATATGGCTTTATTCACAATTTACAGATTAAAGAAGAACTGAAATTAGAAAAGATGGAGAATGAATTTAATGCTATAAAATTTGATATGATGGATAGAAACTATAAATCGAATTTTAATTTCATGCATTCGTTACTGCATGAAATCACGACATTAAAAAGCAGGATCGAAAAATCTGAAAATCAGACAGAATATGCACAAAGTATAGATGCAATAGAAAAAATTGTATTGGAAAACTTTAATCAGATTTATTCGAATAATATCGCAATGTCTGTAGTTTTAAATGAATACAAGAGTAAATTAGAAAATAAACACATAAAACTTTCGATGAATCTTCCAACAGATATTTTTTCAAATATTAAACATGATGAACAAATCAATTTGTATCTATGCTTATTTGATGTGATCTGTGAAAAAATTAAAGAAAATAGTGTTCTTAGTATACAAGCTTGTTCAACTAAACTACAGGATGTGATTAAAGTTGTTTTTGAATTGCAAGAACAATGCGATGGATTTGATAAACTATTCAAAGAATTTTCATATATTCAAACTTATTCATTTGAAGAAAATGGATATTTCAATGGACTTATCATATATAAGAAGTAGAAAAAGTATAGACTTATAATGGTAATCCGCAATTAGATAGGGTCGACTAAAAGTTGGCTTCAAAAATTGTAGGGTTGAAAACCCTATGAGTGTTTAAAGGATTATTAACTAGGGAGCAGAGATGTTTGAATCTCTGCTCCTTTTATAATGGGTGATTTGAATCTGCACGATTGAAATCAATGTATTCTGTTAACTTGTCATATAATTCTTCGAATCTTATGTCAATGTATCCTCGTAGCTCTTCAATTTCAAATTTCATTTCAGTGTCTTGAAGATTTCTGAAGTATTCAATCAGTTCGATAATGTCTTGTGCATCCATGATCATTTCTCCCTTGGTTCTAGGCTGAATGTTGCGTTTGAATCGAGTACATACATTACGCGATTGCGGAAGCGAGACCAGTTGGTGTAGCCATTGGCGTTGTTCTTGATACACTTTATAATCTTGTTTCGATTCTCAATAATCGCATTATTCACTTTTTTATTGCAGACCACCACCTGGCCTTTGTCTGCTTCAACTTTATATTCAGTACCTACAATCGTAAATGAATTGATGATCTCCTGTTTCCAGTTGATCAGATTGTTGGAAAAGGCAATCATTTCTTCAATGTTTGTATCAATGAAGCTTCGAATCAAATGTTCCAGATTCACTTGCGCATTATCGATAGTAGATTTTGAATAGAAGTCTACAAGTTCTAGTTTTAATGAGTAACAAATAGTTAAGTCATTATTGATTTCGAGTATTTTCTTTCTTAAATCGTAGTAGTTCATGTAGCTTTTAAAATGAGAGTTGTATTTGCGTTCACGTTCTACATCAAACAGTCTTCCGTATTTGTCTTCATCCTCTGGATTTTTGAATAACAACCAGTTGAATCTTTTGAGAAGATAATATTCATCTGAAGCCTTGTCATCTTTGTATCCTTTCATGACTTTGATACGCACCTCATTCATTTTCCTGTGGAAATCTTGTGAAAGATGAAAATAATCCAAAAGCATACAAGAACATGGAAACACCTTATGTACGACATCTCGATATACTTCATACATGTCTGAACAGGCGTATTTTACCTTTTTGCGTTCTTCTAAAGGAATCTTTTGAAAGTAGTTTAAAAGATATTCTTTTTTACGGTTCGGAAGAACATCAACGGGAATCTGCTTTTTAAAATCAAGAAGAACACAGACATACTTACTCTTTTCGGATTTGAAGGCATATACTTCATCAAATCTTACAATCGCCATTGGAAATATCATCAATGATCACAAATCTTTTGTAGTATCCATATAATATAAAAAGACCAACGGCACTACAAACAGGACAATGTAAAGAAAGCAGATCAATCGAAGCAACAAAAGCCTGATAATCATTTTCATTCAAAATCATGTTGAAGTCGTTGGAAATTTTCAGTATCATAATATTGTCTTAGAGGACGGGTAGAAATCACAAAACTTTGGTCGGTTGCGGGGATTTCTACCTTTTTTATTTACGTCCAATCCTTCTAAAAATACTGTAACAAAAAAGATAGAGAATAAAATTCACCCTAAAAGTGTTTAAAGGATATCTCTTTCTCAGAGCTAAAATCCCTATGGCTTTTAAAGGTTGATTTATCCCTATCTATTTTTATATATTCGAAAAATTCCAGTCTTTTTTTGTTTTCATCAAAAAAGAGTCCAGACAATCAAATGTTGTCTGGACTTTTGGTGAGTAAAACTTATTGTCTCCGAATGTCTAAATCAAGGAGTTTTTTTATGAGTTACTGGAGAGCATAAAATAATCTGTGTATTTCTCTCTTTACATCTCTGCAGATATAAACCAATTTAAATAAGATTGTAAGTTTTCTACTTCCATTCCTATAAATCTCCAGATATATCTTTTCAACCAGCCACACATATTATTGATCATTGCCATATTCTTATTGGAGTCAATAGCTACTACGATGCATATCTTTGTTTTCGATAATCCTCTTGGATGCTTTTCGTTATTAGATTCCAGCACTTGATAATCTTCTATGTACTTTTCATCGATCCATACACGATTGTAGATTAGCCGATTGCTAATATAGTAAAAAAAAGTAAATGAAAGCGCTTGACAAAAAAATACGCTATCGATATAATAGGTTATGTAAGGACACATAATGATATATAATCATTCAGGAGGGAAAATATGAGAAACTTACATGAATTACAAATTAAAACAGCTGTTGAAGCAGTAGCTTCCAGAAAGGAAGTTAACGAAGTTTATTTCGTGGCTTGCGGTGGTTCTCAGGCAGTGCTAATGGCGGGTCAGTATTTATTTGATAAGGAGTCTTCTGTTCCATCACATGTATACACTGCAAATGAGTTTGTATATGACACACCTAAAAATCTATGCGAAAAATCAGTGGTTATTTCATACTCACATTCAGGTAATACTCCAGAAACAGTTGCTGCTACAAAACTTGCAAGATCTAAGGGCGCAATTACAATTTGTTTATCTAATTTAGAAGGTTCTCCATTATGGGAAGCTGCAGAATATCCAGTACATTATGACTGGGGTAAAGATGTCAGCGATTCTGATAAGAATAAAGGTATTCTTTACGGATTGCTATTCAAGCTACTTGGTGTTCTTGCAGCTGATGCAAAATGGGATATTTGCTTTAAAGAGTTGGAAAAGTTAACAGAGTTATCTACAAAAGCAAAAGAACAGTATGATGCTCAGGCTAAACAGTGGGCAAAAGATAATAAACGTAAAAAGACGATTTACACAATTGGTAGTGGTATTAACTATGGTGAAGTATATTCCACAGCAATATGCTGGTTTATGGAAATGCAGTGGATTAATTCTGGTTGCATTCATTCTGGTGAATTCTTCCATGGACCATTTGAAGTTACAGACTATGATGTTCCATTTATGCTTGTAAAGAGCATTGGCAAGACAAGATTCCTTGATGAACGTGTTGAAAATTTTGCTAAGAAATTTACAGAAGATTTGTTAGTTCTTGATCAGAAAGATCTTGATTTATCAAATGTTGCTGAGGAAGCTAGACAATACATAGCTGCAATTCTTACAGGTGTTGTCATTCGTCACTTTGTGGAAGCCATTGCATTTGAACGTGGACATTCTTTAGACGTTCGTCGTTACATGTGGCAGATGGAATACTAAGAGGAAAAAATATGTCGCTGGAACTTGTCATTTTTGATGTAGATGGTTTATTATTGAATACCGAAAGGGTCTGGCAGAATGTTTGGTGTGATGTAGCTGAATCCTATGGGATTTCAGAATGGACACAGGAATCATTTTTGCATGTAGTTGGGCGGACTGGAATTGCTGTAAGAGAATTTCTTAATACTGTTTTACAAGGAAAATGCTCTACAGAGGAATTTCTTGGTACTGCACGACAAACAGGCCTTAAAAGACTGGAAAGTCAGTTGGAAGTCAAAACGGGTGTCTATGAAATTCTGGACTACATTAAAATGACAGGTATTCGGTGTGCAGTAGCTACTTCTACCAGTAGAGTCTTAACAGAGGAACGTTTAAGAAAATTACATCTGATACAGTATTTTGATTATATATGCTGCGGGGATGAGGTAAAACATACAAAGCCATCTCCGGATGTGTATCTGAATGTGATTGATACTATGAATGTTTGCAAAGATAATGCTCTCGTGTTTGAAGATTCTGCTGTAGGAGTACAGGCTGCGTGGTCTGCAGGAATTCCTGTTGTGATGGTGCCGGATTTAGTTCAGGCTACCGAAATACAGCAACGACAGACAGTGAAAATTATATCCTCTTTGCATGAGGGTATTCCACTTTTAGATGAAATACAAAAGGATGGTATGAAATATGAAAGATGCATTTGATGTGTTAATGATTACGCATAGTAGTTTATGTAAAGGTTATGAAGGTGCACTGAAATTAATTCTGGATATCGACGATGATGATTTTGGGACATTAAGTTTTGAAAATGCTGAATCTCTGGAAGATTTTTCAGAGAAGATAAAAACTATGATAGATGGAGTCTATAAAGATAGAAATCTGGTAGTTCTGTTGGATCTTCCTGGGGGATCACCTGCAAATGTATCTTTACCATTTATCAATTCATCCAGAAAATTTATTGCGGGTATCAATCTTCCATTTGTTTTAGAACTTATGAGTATGAAGAAAAACGGCATTTCCTGGGAAGAGCTGAATATAGAAGAAATTTGTGAAAATGCATCCCGTAGTATGGTGTTTTATAACAAATTATTAGATGGAGGTAATGTATGATTAAATTAGTTAGAGTTGACCATCGTCTTCTGCATGGTCAGGTAATCTTTTCCTGGACAAAACAACTGTCAGCAAATTATATTATTGTGGCAGATGATAAAGTGCCTAATGATCCAATAAGTATGATGGCTCTTAGCATTGCTAAACCAGCAGATTGTGAATTAAGCATCATTCCATTTTCTAAAGTAAAGGAAGTTGTGGAAAAGAATGCAGATAAAAATATCATGATTATTGTTAAAGGACCTAAAGAAGCTGTACAGCTTGTTAAAGAATTGCCGGAAGTTACAGAAATCAATTATGGTGGTGTGGCAAAGAAGAATGGTTCTAAGGCATATGGTAAAGCTATCTTCTTGAATGAAGAGGAACTTGCTTCAACTAAAGAGTTGATTTCCATGGGTAAGAAGATCATTATCCAGATGGTGCCTACTTCACCGATTGAACGCGCAAATTTTGAATAATAATATCATAATTAAGGAGAAATATTATGCTAATTAAGGCTATATTATTAGGCTTGGTCTCATTGGTTGCGGTTGTTGACTCCAGATTGATTGGACGCCAGAATATCGGAAGACCTCTTATTTTGAGTACATTGGCCGGCTTAGTTTTAGGCGATATGAAACAGGGAATTATCCTTGGCGCCTCATTAGAATTGATGTCCATGGGCTTTGTGGCTATTGGTGCTGCTGGTCCTCCAAACATGCAACTGGGAAGTGTCATTGCTACTGCGTTTGCTATCCTTTCGGGTGCTACTACAGAAGAAGCTCTGTCACTTGCTATTCCTGTAGCAGTTGCAGGTGAATTCCTGAGTGAACTGATGCGTATGGTGATTGCACAGTTCTCACATTTTGCAGATAAGGCAATTGATGAAGGTAAATTCAAAAAGGCAATTCATGTTCATTTATGGTGGTCCTTTATCTTCAACTGTTTAGTATACTTTGTTCCTGTCTTTTTAGCTGTATATTTAGGAATAGATTTAGTAAGTAACTTTGTGGATGCGATTCCTGAAGTTATTACAAAAGGTCTGACAGTATCCGGTAACTTGTTATCTGCACTTGGATTTGCAATGTTATTAAGTACTATGTTGTCTAAAAAGATGTTCCCTTACTTTATGTTAGGTTTCTTGATTGTTGCTTACTCCGGATTGGATCTGGTTGGCGTAACACTGTTTGCTATCATTTTGGCATACATCTTAGATAAGGTATTCTATGGAAAAGGAGCAAATGTATAATTATGGAACAGAAGAAATTAACAAAAGCAGATTTGCGTAAAGTTTTCTTAAGATCTTTGACAATCATGTGTTCCTGGAACTATGAACGTCAGATGCACATGGGATTCATGTGCGGAATGTCTCCGGTCTTAGATAAATTATATGCAGATGATGAAGAAAGAAAAAAAGATGCGTACAGACGTCATATGGAATTCTTTAACTGTACACCTCAGATGACACCATTTATTATGGGTCTTGTAGCTTCTATGGAAGAGCAGAATGCCAATTCTGAAGAAGGTGATTTCCAGACAGAATCCATTTCTATGATTAAAACAAGTTTGATGGGACCGTTTGCAGGTATTGGGGACAGTTTCTTCCAGGGGACTTTAAGAATCATCACATTTGGTATCGGTTTATCCTTTGCAAAGCAAGGAAGTGTGTTAGGTCCAATCTTGGCTGTAGTATTGTTTGCAATTCCATCATTACTATTTGCGTATAATGCAACTTTCCTTGGATATGAATCCGGTAATAAATACCTTGCAAAACTCTATCAGGGAGGCCTTATGGATCGTGTCATGCATTTCGCTTCTATCGTAGGTCTTTTGGTTGTAGGTGGAATGGTTGCAAGTATGGTAAACATTACTACACCATTACAGTTCCAGAATGGTGGTACATCTCTTGTTTTGCAGGATATGTTAAATACTATCTTCCCTAAGTTATTACCACTTGTATTTACTTTGGGTGTTTACAAGCTTATTCAGAAGAAAGTGAATACTAATGCATTATTAATTGGAATCATTCTGTTTGGATTGGTTATGGGTGGCCTTGGAATTCTCTAGTAACATTTAATCTCTCTTTCAAATATACATAATTTCAGATTGGGAACCCAAAAACAGATGGCAATGCATATTCAGATATGCAAAACCATCTGTTTTTTTATATATTAAGAATTTCAATGCGTCGCATAAGACAAATCCCGGGGAGATTTTCCTCGGGATAATCATTATTATTTCATTCGAGCATGATGAAAACATATGTATATTTTATGTGACCTAATTATGTTTGAATCTATACGATACATATCATGTAAACAGAAGAGGCAAAGAAGATGGTCTTTAGTGTCATCAGGTGTACTTAGTTGTCTAAGTATAAGAATGTCATGAATAGGCACATTTTCTGCGTAACCACATTTCTTGCATTTCATCAAGACAAACTGCTCTGTAGTATCTGTCATTGTGTCGGTATCCTCCTTTAAATGGATTGTCAGAACTGATCTAGTCCATAAGATGACCACATCTGCATTTAAGCATATCATGATTATAGGTGTCTGACACAAAGTTCTGAATCTTAGTTTCTTTAATTTGTATTGTAGATTGGCTTTTCTTTGAGTAAGTGTTCGTTTGAATTTCTGATGCTGTTCTAATAGTTCATGCACTCTGTTAAGTACATCCTGTTCTTTGTTGTTGTAAAAACAATATGACGGTTATGAACATCAACACACATAGCCTGAGCTTTGGCTGCAAGAATTTTTTGATACTTAACACCACAGGAAGTGCAGAATCTTGAATGACACTAATGATTAACAATATTGAAGTTATTGCATTCAGGACAAACGAAATAGTCAGAGCCTAAATAAAAGGTGTTACATAAAAGAGTTTTTTTTACATTATCCAGAACAGCTTCACGAACTTTACCGTGTATGTAGAGATCGTATAGCCATTCATAGTGAGTTTATAAAATATCTTTGATTCTAGGCTAATTAGGGTCATAATTTCTATCATCACATGACAGAGCATTATTAGATGTGTGTTTGGAATAAAGTTCAGTATCAAACATGACTATATTATAAAACAAGCAGAGACTATTGCCTCTGCTCTAATTGAATAGTGTCCCGTAGGGACTTTTTTTGTTATTTTGATTTGGTTTTTGTGTTCATCATGTTGGAGTTGTCTGTATGAACGACGTAAGTTGCTCTGTCGCATCTGACAATTGTTGATGAATAATGAATTGGCTTATCTTCAAAGTCATAACTGATTTTATTGATGGAAAACAATGGGTCTCCGATGTTACATTTCAAAAGATCCGCATGTTGATTCTGAGCAATGATGCCATCAATTTCTAAAACGGCATGTTTAGGTTGGATATTATAGTCTTTTTCTAATATAGTGTAAAAGGAACGATCTTTGCTCAGCTTGGTGATGAAGCCAGGGAATTTTTCATCTTCGATATAAATTTTATCGATAGCCATAGGCTCGTTATCTTCCCATACAAGTCTTTCCAGATAGACGACTTTTGTGTTTAAAGGAATGGACAGTTTTTCTGAGATGTCTCCATCCGCATTAAGAAAAGATGCTTGAATAATATCATTTTTAGAAGAATGACCTTTGCTGGAAAGTGTTTCTTTAAATCCGCGAGGTTTATTTAAGTACATCTTTTCTTTTTTATAGGTGATAAAAGTGCCTTTTCCCTGTACCTTTTTTACGTAGCCTTCATCTGAAAGGTTCTGGATGGCTTTACGTATGGTAATTTTACTGACATTGTATTGTTCGCTGAGCTCATTTTCAGTAGGCATCTTTTCTCCGGCGACATATACTTTTGAAACTATTTTGCTTTTTATATCTGCTTCTACTTGCCTATATAGCGGTTTACTGCTATCTAAATTCATAGGTATTTTTCTCCTTATAATCTTTTAACTATATGATTATATCACAATTTATAATCAATTTGGTTATAGAAAATTCTGAAATATGCGATAAATACAGTATATTATTATATTTTTAAAAATTTTGATCTGGAGGAACGGTATGATCAAGTGCTCATCTGATTTTGTTTTGTGTATAATGAATGCAAAGTTCTTAAATGGTCACAAGGATATGCAGGTGCAAGAAGGCAAGTATATCAATAGATATGAAGTTCTATTCACATTGGCAAGAGAGTATACAGGCTGTGATACACAGGAAACTCTATTATCAATCAAGAAAAGAATGCATCAAATCACAGATTTCTTCCGTTGTTGAACGGCAAATTCTCCACAAATCCTAACTGCATTTTAAACTACAATCAGAATATATAGTAAATAGGACAGAAACCGAAAATTATTATACACTACCGCAAATTATTATACATTTAAAAAGGATATTCTCTTATTCGAGGATATTCTTAATGCTTATATAGATTTCATTTATAGCTCCACTAATCGCACATGCTGCATCTGCATCTTGTGTATATTCGTATAGTTGTCTTGCATTCCAGTATGTATCTGTTGGAAATGCCAGATCAAGTAAATATTCATCGTTGTTGATACCTATATACCATCCATTAGGCCTTTCATGTATTGTGGCAATCATGCCAAATTCATTACGAACAGGAATATCTTTGAATATATAGTGGGTATCCGATAATTTTTTTTTGAGTTTATCGGCAAGAGATTTTTTGGTAAGAATAGAAATTGTGTTTCTAGAAGCAACAAACAAAAGATTGAGTCTAGAACGATCCTGTCTGAACCAGTTTCTAAGTTCTTCGGGAATAGTAAATACAATGTGTCTATGAGGACAGTAGTAGCCTTGGCTGCAAGCTGTTTGGCATATTTAACACCACATGCGTTACAGAATCTTGAATGACATGAATGTGGAATGATATTCATATTGTCACAATCTGTACATTCAAATTGGTCAAAACCAAGATAACATGTGTGGCAAAGAAGAGAACGTTCTACATTGTCTAAAATGCATGGACGAACTTTACCGGAAGCATCTAGTTTTCGAATGTATTCAATATTATCGGAGAAGATGTTTTTAATAGGATGATTGAAATCGAAGTTTCTAACGTCACAATCTAATAGTGATAAAGTTTCAACTGAAATGTTTGAATGATAAGTTGTGTCCATATATTAATTATATGTGAATTTAATGTGAACATGTGAGAATGTAATAAAATATCACATATTCACATTGGTGATATAATGATACAAATAAAATAAATTAAAAAGTCTCAAATCTATCTATTAAGACTGTATTAAATATAGTATAATAGAGTCAGATGGAACAGGAGGACTTGTCTTATGAAGGTGTTTTCAATGTCGCAAAGAATCTATTATAAAGATTTGGAACCAGAAGCAGAATCCATCATTAAAAAGGATCTTGAACTGTATAACTGTATGCTTCATAAGGCATTCAAAATCTGTTTTGATCGTGCCTATAAGGATGTTACCTATTCAGAAACAGATCAAAGAATGATCAAGTCCTTCTATGGTACAAGTGATTATTTTCCTTTGTCTGCTATTAATGAGGCCAAGGCTTTGGTGAAAAGTCTTAAATGCCTTGAAAAAGAAAATCAAGATATGATCAAGACTCGTCTTAAAAAGATAAACAAGAAAATCAAAAAGAACGAGAAACAATTGAAGAAGGCTTTAAAGGAAAAGCAGAAGCTGATCAACAGATCCAAAAAAAAGAAATATACAGAAGAAGACTATTTGTATGAGGTACAGGTATTGGATCCAAATATCAAAAGATTGAAGAGCATCATTCGTAATCTAAAATTCAGAAGAAACCGGAATGAGTTCAAGCTTAAAAGAAAGATGCCTTCTGTATGTTTTGGTGGTAAAAAGAACTTGAAAAATGGTTATTTAGAAACCTATCGTTTTAAAAGAGCCAGAAGAATGCTGATTCCAGGAAGAAGACAAGGCAAGTATTCAAACAATTTGTTCAAGTTGAATATAGATAATGATATGTTGACATACCGAAGTACACAGAAAGATATTGTATTCAAGGTGCAGTTTCATAAGTACAAGGATGAACTGTACGCAAGAGTCAATGAAAAACACAATTCACCTGATAAGGCAGTAGCCTATGAGCTGATGGATTATGGTGAATACTTTATAGTGAAAGCTATATTTGAAAAACATATGAATCTTCCAAAGACTAATACATTGTATGGAGCAATAGGAATCGATATCAATGTGGACCATATAGCACTATGTGAAACCAATAAGGATGGAAATATCGTATTGATCAAGAAATATCCAATCCATAAAGAGAATACAAAGAATAAACGAAATGAAGAACTGTATCAGCTGGCCATTGAAATCATGGGATATTGTAAATCCAAGAAGAAGAGTCTGGTCGTTGAAGACTTGAATTTCAAACAGTTGAAAACCAGAATGCTCTATCGCCCTAAAAAACAAAATAAAACATTATCGAGTTTTGCGTATAAGAAGATAATAGAAAAAGTGGAAAGAAAATGTTTGATGAATGAAGTGGATGTAATCAAAGTAGATCCAAGAAATACGAGTAAGATTGGAAAAGAAAAGTATACCAAGATCAAAGGATTGAGTGTACATTATTGTGCAGCCTATGTGATCAATCGAAGAGGCATGGGATTTGTAGATTAAATAAGATAAATAATCAGAACCAGAAGTTTATGATATCTTACTGGATGATAGATACATAGATCATGGATGAAATTCTGAAGTATTTATAAACAGAGCATACAATAAAAACTCCATCGATAAAGACTGAATGGATCGGAATACCGAATGATTCAGAAAGATGGAGTAGATGTTGAAATGTTACCGGACGACTGGAAACGAACCGGGCACGTTATTTAGACGTGTGACTTTTTCGCAGAAAAAGTCTTTTCTTGCATGGCTCATTTGTTCTTCTATAGTTGAAATTGTTCTAAAATTCATAAAAATTTTATCCTCCTAGTTACAATGAATTATAGCATACATGATTGGCTCTAGAAGGTTTTACCAAATCGTCTTATGCGATATTTTGTCCTCTTATGCACGACATATGCATTATCTATTTAACATCATATATAATCAAAATAATACATACATTCAAAAATTGAATCGATCATTTAATATTGGGAGTCAGTTCTTATTAATATATAATTGTCATATATGTATGTAGTGATCATGAAAATGCTCAGGACATATTTAAAGAATTGACTGGGTAATTAAAGAAAACAATTTTTTGAAACACAAGAACAATGTAGTGAATTTGATAAACTATTCAAAGAATTTTCATATATTCAAACTTATTCATTTGAAGAAAATGGATATTTCAATGGACTTATCATATATAAGAAGTAGAAAAAGTATAGACTTAAGTTGGTACCTACATTCTCTTAGGTACCTTTTTTTAAATTCCAGTCTTTCATTTCTTTTAGAATAAGAATAAAATAATCAAAAAAGGAGAAGTCCTATGGCAGAATTTTATGAACAAGTAAAAGAGAGATTGATGCGCTACGCAAGAATCAATACAGAATCCGATCCACATAGTACAAGTGTTCCAACAACATCTTGTCAGCATGATTTAGCTAGTGTTATTTATGAAGAGCTTCAAAAAATTGGTGCTACAAATGTATATTATGATAAAGATACATGTGTAGTATATGGATCTTTAGAAGCGAATGTAAAAACGGGTAGAGCCATTGGTTTTGTGACACATATGGATACAGCTCCTGATGCGAGTGGTAAAGATGTAAAGCCTTGGGTGTTAGAAAACTATGATGGAAATGATATTGTTTTAAATAAAGAAAAAGATATTGTGATGTCGCCTAATGTATTTCCAAATTTGAAACAATATATTGGGCAAGATTTGATTTTAACGGATGGTACAACACTACTTGGAGGGGATGACAAGGCAAGTATTGCAGCTGTCATGACGTTGTTGGAATATTTAGTGAAACATCCAGAAATCAAACATAATTTTATTTCTGTCGCATTTACGCCAGATGAAGAAGTAAGTGGACTTGCTAAAGATTTAGATTTAGAACGCTTTAAATCACCCATCGCATATACGCTAGATGGAGATCATTTGGGCTATTATATGGACGAAACATTTAATGCGAGTCTTTCAACGATTGAGATTCATGGTATTTCAGTACATACAGCTACCGCAAAAGGCATTATGAAAAATGCGGTGGATATTGGAAATGCATTCTTAAATAAATTACCGGCATTAGAAAAACCACAATATACCCAAGGAAGAGAAGGCTTTTATCATGTGGTGAGTTTTAATGGAGATTGCGAATATGCCAAGATTGAAATCAATGTTCGTGATCATGATAGTTTACAGTTTGATATTCGAAACAATACATTAAAGATGATTGTGGATATGTTAAATGAAGAGTATGGACAAGGTACTGTAAATATTACACAAAGAATTCAATATCGAAATTTAAAAGAAGTGATCGATCAAGTACCATTTATGATTCCATATTTGAAACAAGCCATTGAAAGTGTAGGATTAACCCCTCAAACAGAACCATTTAGAGGAGGAACCGATGGCTCAGCCTTATCTCATAGAGGACTTCCTTGTCCTAACTTATCAGCGGGATATGAGAATGCGCATGGACGTTTTGAATATGTTCCCATTCAATCGATGGAAAAGAATGTGGAAATCTTATTGAATCTAATTGATATATATGCGAAATGTGACTGTTAAAAAGGTCACATTTTTTGGTTGCGTACTGTTTGAATTTTTAGTATAATACACTCAGTCGCAGAGATGGTGAAATGGCAGACACGCTGTCTTCAGGCGGCAGTGCGAGAGATCGCGTGAGGGTTCAAATCCCTTTCTCTGCACCATATAAATTATGCCGACTTAGCTCAATTGGTAGAGCAACTGACTTGTAATCAGTAGGTTGTGGGTTCAATTCCTATAGTCGGCACCACTTAAACAATATACAGCCTTAATGGCTGTTTTTTATTTTTCTTCTTGTTGTATAATGAATATAAAGAAATATGCATATCAAGGAGAAATAATAATATGAAAGAAGTATTTGAAGTGGGTCTTGATATCATTAAAAAGATTCAAGAAACACAGTCTGAAAAATTAGAACAAACCGGTCATTTAGTGGCCAAGGCATTTATGGATGGCCATAAGTTTTTTGTCAGTGGAAGTGGACACTCTCATACAATGGCAGAAGAGATGTATGCTCGTGCAGGTGGCTTAGCTTTTGTGGTTCCCATTTTGACAAGTGAACTTACAATGACGGAGCATCCGACAAAGAGTTCACATATTGAAAGACTGCCTGGTTACGCCAAAATCTTAGCAGAGTTATATGGTATATCTTGTGGTGATGTCGTTTTGATCGCATCCAATTCTGGGCGTAATGCCTATCCAATCGAACTTGCACTTGAAGCTAAAAGTCGTGGTGCACATGTAGTTGCCATCACAAGTATGAAACATACAACTGCTCAATCTTCTCGTCATTCTTGTGGAAAGAATTTGTACCAAATTGCAGATATTGTCATTGATAATTGTGGAGAAGTTGGAGATTGCGCTTTATCTATTGATGGCTTGGATGCCAAACTTTGTCCAACATCGAGTATGGCCAATTCTTTCATTGCGCAATGCATCAATGTGGCATGTGCAAAGTATTTGATTGAACACAACGTAGAAGTACCTGTTTTTTCATCTTTAAACTGTGATGGTACGGAAGAAAGAAATGACAAATTATTTAAAAAGTATACGCGTATGTATTAGAATAAGGAGATGAGGTGCTTATGAAGAAAAGAAATTTATGGATATATATATTTGGAATCACAATCATCATTATTGGATTGATTAAATTGGACACATTGATTTCTATGGTATCTATATTATGGAATGCATGTAGAGTTTTAGTGTTTGGAGCTATGATGGCTTTTGTGATTAACTTGGTTATGGCTAAGATTGAAAAGCGCTTAGGTTTTATGAAGAAAGGAAAGCGTGCAACAAGCCTGCTTCTTTCTTTGATTTTAATTTTTCTTTTTGTGTATTTCTTAATTACACTCGTTGTTCCATCATTAAGTGAAGCCATTGGTGTAATTGTACAAGTATTGCCAAAGTATTTTGAGAATACACAGAAATTTTTGGTGAATTTATTTGAGAACAATCCACAGCTTGCGGAATCTATTAATAACTTAGATATCAACTGGAAAAATTTGATTCAATCCGGTATTAATGTTCTTTCAACCGGTGTTACCAATGTTGTGGGTACTACATTTAATGTTGTAACTGTTATTGTGAATAGTGTATTTAATTTTGTGTTGATGTTTATTTTCGCAATCTATGTTTTATTAGAGAAGGAAAGATTTGTTCGGTTGTATCACCGTTTAACGAATCTATATCTAAGCGAAATTGTGAAATGTAGAATGGATAAGTGTTTGAATATTATTAATCAAACATTTAGTGCTTTTATTGGTGGACAATGTATTGAGGCAACAATTCTAGGGACTCTATGTACATTGGGGATGATTATACTACGTATGCCATATCCGGCTATGATTGGAACATTAGTTGGAGTTATTAATATTATTCCGATGATTGGAGCTTATATTGGTGGGGCGATTGGTATGTTTATGGTATTTACTGTAAGTCCAGTTATGTCTCTTTGGTTCTTATTATATTTATGTATTCTTCAACAAATCGAAAGTAATGTGATCTATCCACATGTCGTTGGAAATTCAGTAGGGTTACCAGGAATCTATGTCATGATGACTGTTGTGATTTTTGGATCTTTAGCAGGTATTCCAGGTATGTTTCTAGGAATTCCAACAATGGCAAGTGTGTATAAAATAGGTGTTTTATATCTAAGTCGAAAAGAACGTTTAAAAGAAATGAATGGATGATGAAAAGTCGTCCATTTTTTCTTATATGCATGATATAATGTTGTGGCAAAGGAGATCAGTTATGTTTGATGAAATTCATGAAGAGTGTGGTGTGTTTGGTGCATATCGCGTAGATAATGCAGCAAGTATTACGTATTATGGTTTGCATTCCTTGCAACACAGGGGTCAGGAAGCGAGTGGTATTGCCGTTTCAGATGGCGAAAATATCACTTTACAGAAAGGAAAAGGCTTGACTGTAGATGTTTTTCAAAGAGAAAAATTAGACTCTATGGTCGGAAGATTAGCTGTTGGGCATGTTCGTTATAGTACAGCGGGCGGTCAGGAAAATGAAAACATTCAGCCAATTGTATCAAAGGGACATAATGGAAGTTTAGCTATCGTTCATAATGGACAGATTGTTAACGAAAAAGAGCTTCGTATTGAACTTGAAAATGAAGGGGCTATTTTCCAGGGAACAAGTGATAGTGAAATTATTCTTCACTTGATTCAGAAACAAAAAGGTACTTTAAAAGAACGTGTTATGAAGACTGCAAATCGTATTGAAGGTGCATTCTCTTTCTTAGTTATGAATGAGGATACTATTTATGCGGTTCGTGATCGTCATGGTTTAAGACCTTTAAGTTATGCCAAAAGTAAAGATGGCTACGTAATTAGTAGTGAAACATGTGCTTTTGAAGTTATGGGAATTTATGAAAGTGTGGATTTGAAACCAGGAGAAATCGTAGAGTTCCATAAGGGTATCGTGAAACATGAATTTTATTCAACAAATACAGATAACCATATGTGCGCAATGGAGTACATTTATTTCGCAAGACCAGATAGTGTAGTGGAAGGTATCAATGTACATGCGTTCCGTAAGGCTACAGGATCTATTCTTGCTAGAGAAGATAAAGATTTACATGCGGATATCGTTATTGGTGTTCCAGACTCATCTTTATCAGCAGCCATTGGTTATGCAGAAGAGGCGGGTATTCCATTTGAAACTGGATTGATTAAAAACCGTTATGTAGGACGTACATTTATTCAACCTACACAGGCGATGCGTGATCGTAGTGTTCGATTAAAATTAAGTCCTGTATCTAGTGTGGTTAAAGGAAAATCAATTGTTATGATTGATGATTCGATTGTACGTGGTACGACTTCAAGAAGAATTGTTCAATTATTGAAGGACGCAGGAGCTACCCAAGTGCATGTTCGTATCGCTAGTCCAGTCATCACGAGTCCATGTTTCTATGGTGTAGATACTTCTACAAAGGATCAATTGATTGGTGCTCAGATGAGTGTAGAAGAAATTCGTGACTACATTCATGCGGATACATTACGTTTTATGACCGAAGAAGAAATGAAGGAAGCTACGCATGGCGTTGGTTTATGCTTGGCATGTTTTAATGGAGAATATTGTACAAAATTGTTCTCATATCAAGAAGAATTGGATAAATAATTATGACTATAAAGTGTTTGGCTTTTGATTTAGATGGAACTTTACTTTTAGACGAATCGAAAAGAATGGATCCAAGAACGGTGGATTCGATTCAAAGGGCGATGGCACAAGGTATGCACGTTGTGATTGCGTCGGGTCGAGATAAAAACGGATGTAAATTTGTATATGAACCATTGGGATTAGAAAATGGAAATCATTTTTTGGCATTGGTAAACGGGCAAGTTGTATATGATTTTGAAAATAAAGAATATGATTTGGATGATGTATTAACGGCAGAAGATGGAGTTAAGATTCAGAAAGTTTGTAAGCAATTTGGTGTAGAGGGAATTTTTCAATGTGGATATGATTTTTATAGTTACATATCTTCATTGAATCGTGTAAAGAAAAAAGTCAAAAATGCTATTTTAGGAGAGCCAGATGATTATGGCTTGAAGGATGGCAAAGAAAATCGTAATTTTATTGATTTGCCTTTTGAAGAAATTCGTTTGACGCAAGATATCAATAAAGTGATTATGGTGCATTCTCCTAGATTCTTTGAAAAGAATTTTGAGGGAATTAAAGCGGCTTTAAGTGATTATGATGTATTGTTGATTGGCCCAGATTGGCTAGAGATTATGCCAAAACATGTCAACAAGGCTAGTGCATTGTGGAAAATCTGTGATAAACTTGGAATCAGTATGAATGAGGTCATGGCTTTTGGAGATGCACAAAACGATTTGAAGATGCTTCAACAAGTAGGTATTGGTGTAGCTATGGGGAATGCGATGGATGAAGCTAAGTATGCAGCTACTGTAGTTACGGACACCAATATGAATAATGGTATTGGAAAAGTCATTGATGCTTTGTTGGCGGGCAAAGAAATGGACTTACGCAAAGGCTTGTTATAGAATGGAATCAGATAAGGAGGAACCTTGTATGAAAATTGTAAACACAGAAGAATTTAACGCATTAATGAATGAAGATGCAGTTTTAGTCGACTTCTTCGCAACTTGGTGTGGACCATGTAAAATGTTGACACCGGTGCTTGAATCAGTCGCAAATAAATTAGATGGAAAAGTAAAAATCGTAAAGGTGGATGTGGATGAAAGTTCAGATTTAGCTCAAAGATTTGGCATTATGTCTGTTCCAACAATGATTCTATTTAAAAAAGGACAACAAGCTGCAGCATTCTCAGGATATATGCCTGAGGCAATGTTGATGCAAAATATTGAAAGTAAACTATAGGATGATTCGTCATCCTATTTTCTTTAGGGGGGAAAATATGTATTATATCGCATATGGAAGTAATTTAAACAAAGAAGAAATGAAGCAACGATGTAAAGATGCGAAGTTTGTATCTTTGGCAAGACTTGAAAACTATACACTTACATATCGTGGAAATCCTGGACGAGCTTATCTTACGGTAGATAAGAAACAAGGAAATTTTGTGCGAGTAGCTGTATGGGATGTGAGTGAAAATGATAAGAAGAGTTTAGATGAATATGAAGACTATCCATACTTATATGATTGTTTTGAAGAAAAGGTATTGTTAGAAAACAATGAAACAATTTCTGGCTTTATCTACCAAATGTATGATCGTTTTCCAATATGTAAACCGAGCGATTCATATATGGAACGGTGCAAACAAGGATATCGCGATATGGGGTGGGATTCTTCAATTTTAGATTTTTAATGAATTTTAAAGTTTGGTGTGTCATAATAGAAGGAAAATAAGGGGACTTTAAAATGAAAAATTGGAGATACTTAATTTTAAGTTTAGTTTTATCCTTGTTCATTCATTACTACGTCACAGCTGTTTTAATGGAAATTTTTGGCATGGGATGGTATCCAATTCAATTCGTCGTATGGTGTATTGAACTGGTTGTTATATATGATGCGTTGATGTTTTTTACGAAAAACTGGAATGTAAAACATCGAGCCATGTTTTTCTTTGCGTATTATTTGTTTTTAATTATTGCCCTATTAATTCGCTATGATCAAGGTATCAGTATTATTCAGTTGAATCCATTTGCGTGTCTTAGAGAAATCTATTATGGTTCTTGGACAGAGTGGATCGTATTCGCATTTAATATTGGATACTTTATGTTTATGCCATGGGTGAATGGACTATTTATTTCATCAAACAAAGAAAATTTCATTGTTTCTGTGTTCATTGGTTTTCTGTGTGAATTTATGCAGTTGATCTTTCATAGAGGCGTATTTGATTTAGGGGATATTTCTCTATATGTAGTTGGAATCTTGTTGGGGCTTTATGTAAAAGAAAAGTACCATGTTCATTTAAAAGAAAAGAGTGAAGTACATGACAATTAAATCTGTAGCGATATTAGGTGCGGGAGCTGTTGGCTCCTATTGTATTTATGGCTTATCAAAGTGCGATATACAATTAAGTGTTGTCGCAAGAGATGAACGATATGAAAGATTAAAAAAGAATGGTTGTTTAATCAACAATATTACATATCATCCAGAAGTATTAACACCCAAAGAAGCACATGGTGTAGATCTTCTTATTGTATGTTTAAAATACAATGCGTTGCCAGATGCTTTAGAAGATATTAAACAAATCGTAGATGAACATACTTTAGTCATGTCTTTAATGAATGGTGTGGATAGTGAACAAATTATTGGAAATCAAATTGGTATGCAGCATATGGTGTATTCATTGATTAAAGTTGCAAGTCATAAAGAAGGCTTAGGATATGTATTTGATTCAGAAACAACGATTGGAATCGTACTTGAGGAAAATAAGGAAATCGATGAATTGTTTAGTCGAAGCAATTTACGCTATCGAACAACTTCATATATTCAGGAAGAAATATGGAGTAAGTTTCGCTTAAATGTAACTAAAAACTTACCTCAAGCCATTCTTGGAGCTGGTGTTGGATGTTACTCGGATAGTGATCATATGAAAGCTATACAGTCTGGATTAAAGGATGAATTAGAGGCTATCGCAAAAGCTAAAGGCATAGATATGTCAAAGGCTGATCCAAGTGCAACACGTGGTAGTGCAGTGCCTAAAACGGCCAGATATTCTACACTGCAGGATTTGGATGCCAAAAGGCATACGGAAATTGATATGTTTTCGGGTGCAATAATAAAGATGGGAAAAGAACTAAATATTCCAGCGCCTTATAATGAATTTGTATATCATATCATCAAGGCTATGGAAGAAAAGAATGATGGTTTATTTGAGTATAAATAAAGAAGTGATTTGACTCACTTCTTTTCTTTTAGAATGTAGAATGTATTTTTACCTTTGCCATGTTGAGAGATTTGACCTTCTTCTTTCATTCTATTTAAAATGCGTCCACAAGTTGTTTGAGAAAGGTTAAAGGTATCTTGAACATCTTTACGAATGAATTGGGTATGTGTTTTCGCAAACTCTAATATTTTGTTTTCAGGACAATCATATACAACTATATCTTCCTGAATTTTATTGTTTTTCTTTTGATAATTTAGATTTGGAAGAAAGATTTTAAAGGCGTTTTCTGTTGTCACAAATTGAGGCTTGAATTCAGATTCTGAATACGAATCAAGAATCTTTTGAATGCCAGTACCATAAGCTTCAATGAGTTCTAACCGATAAAAGATATTTGCGAGTTTTGGGTTTCGACAAACAGAAATACCAAGCTGAATGTCTTCTAAAGTGATTCCTTTTAATAAGCCTCCGATTGAAGTGAATTCAATACGATCTGTATATATACGAACAAAGGAACTTGCACTATATGAATATTCACGATGAATAATTAGATTCAATAAAGCTTCTCTAATGGCTATTTCTGGATAATCTCTTTTATCGATTCTTTTCAATCCTGAAAAACTAGAATGTTTTTGATTTCTAAAATTAATATAAGAATATACTTCGTGCATTTGTTTGAATAATGAACCGGTAAATTCATTTCGATCTTGAAATTCACTTTGTTTTTCTCCATAAAAAACTGCAACCTTAATAGTATGTTTACATTGGTCTGATAAAAGTAGTCCTAAATTCGTGTATATACCATCTTGATTTTGAATGCCTAAGTTCTTTTTCTTAAATGGAATGCCTGATTCGTCAAATTCAGTCTTAGCAGAAAGAAAAGTTAAGTCTTGTTCTAAAGAACGCATTTGTTCAAAATCTTCTTGAAATATCATAAAATAGCTCCTTTTTACCCATATATTAACCAATCTAACCATTCTAATCAATAAAGAATTTGTTTTTCTTGTTGTGCATATTCCCCTTCCTGATGATAGTGAACAAGAAAAATTAGATTGACAAAGAATAAAGAAAAAATTATTATAATGATAGGGAGTGGGAATTCCCACGTTTAGATTTGTATTGGAGGTGTTGATAATGGAAACAATAAAGGATTATGTTGCACATTTGGATAACAAAAAAAGAATTACTCTTAGAGGAGCTACTTATCATTACTACAATGTGAAAGAATATGGAAATGGTTGTATAATTCTTGAACCTCGGGAATTATCAGTGCCAAAGAGCATTTCAGCTAGAACATTGGCAGATATGGATCGTGCGGTAAGTAATTTTAAGTGTGGAGATGTTTCCACGGCTATTGATTTGTCGGATTTTTCAAAGGAATAATAAATGAATTTTAATATACGAATGGGAATTCCTGAAATGCAGGAACTTTGGCAAGATTTGCAACAAAAATATCGTTCTGGTAAGATCAAAAAGAAGGAAGAGCAACTCTATAAAAAATGGGGGAAAGCTTTAAAGTTATTGTCGGCGGATCCATTTTATCCGAGTCTTCAAACCCATGAAATAGAGCCTTTATCTAGACGTTATGGAATGAAAGTGTGGCAATCTTATTTGGAAAATAAAACAAGTGGTGCAATGAGAATGTATTGGGTTTACGGACCGGATCAGAAAGATATCACGATTATTGGATTGGAGCCACATCCGGAAGATAAGAAAAATGGCGCATACGATAGAATTTCACTGTCGGATTTGTAGAATAAATTTGAATAAGGTACTAAATATGAGTAGTTAGTCTGTGAAAATAGGTTAGCTGCTTTTTTTTTAAAATTCAGAATGATTCATTTCTAACCATTCTTGTCAATAAGAAAAGAAGTGATGTTACTCACTTCTTCATGTTAGTCTAGATTGTATAATTTCTTGTATTTTTTGATTAAATAATCTGTGTAATAGTCTGGATTGAATGGTTCACCACTTACTTCTTCTACGATTTCAGCCATAGATTTACTTGCAGCATAATGGTGTACATTTTCTTTTAACCAGTCTGTAATCTTTTCAAAATGATTTGTTAGTAGGGCTTCTTCTACATCAAATTGTTTTTCCATTGTTGCATACAATTGTGCAGCATAAGCACTACCCAATGCGTATGTTGGGAAGTATCCTAAATAACCCGTAGACCAGTGCATATCTTGTAAGATACCTTCTTTATAGTTTGCAGGACGAACACCTAAATATTCTTCGTATTTATCGGCCCATAGTTCTGGAAGCTTATCATAGTCTATGTTGCCTTTCGCAATTTCTTTTTCAATTTCATAACGAACCATAATGTGTAATGGGTATGTCAATTCATCCGCTTCTGTACGAATCAAAGCGCATTCTGTTTTATTGATCATGCTGACTAACTCGTCAACAGACACATCTTTAAATTCTGGGAATAAATTTACTAATTGATTATAGTTTGCTTGCCAGAATGCATGACTTCTACCAACGTGGTTTTCTAAGAAACGAGATTGCGATTCGTGTGCAGCTGAACCAACAGCTTGTGTTAGCATTGTTCCTTCAAAGGCAGGATCCATTTGTAGTCCATAAAGAGCGTGTCCATATTCGTGTACAGTTGAAAGGATAGCACTTAAGAATTGATCTGGATAATAGTGTGTTGTGATACGAGTGTCGTTGCTTGAGAAGAAATCTGTGAATGGGTGTTCTGTCGTTGAAAGGTATACTTTCCCAAAATCTACTTTCATGAAGTCACAAATAACATCCATAAATTTTTCTTGGCGATCCACTGCATAAGTTTCATGAAGTAAGTCATCATTGATTTGTGGTTTGTTTTGAATTTCATGAATTAATGGAACTAATTTCTCTTTCACATTATTAAAGAATGCATCATATTTTTCTTGTGTCATTCCTTTTTCATAACGGTCTAACAATACATCATACGCATTGTTTCCATTAAACTTAGGGTCATATTCTAAAAGGTGTAAAGTCTCTTTCATGATTGCTTGTAAATGAGGTTTGAAATGCTCATAATTATCTGCTTCTTTAGCTTCATGCCAAGCAAGTTCACTATCGGCTTTGACTTTGACATAGTTCGCATATACATCACTCGGAATGTTTTCAGATTGTGCTAAGGCTTCAAGGCGATAGTCGACTTCTTTCTTTTCCAAACTTCCTTCTGGCAATGTTTTTGCGTACTCCTTGATCTTTTGAATGGTTTCTGGATCATTTTCAATGATGAATGCTTGTTTAGATAGTCTAGACAACATTTCATTTGAATAAGGAATTCCTTTCTTTGGTGCAATTGTCATTTGTTCAAAATAAATGGTTGAGAATGCCAATGAGAATGCATCTAATGTTCTTTCGTATTCTTGATAGAATGGTTCAAATTTTAACATGGTTAAATCCTCCTGCTTGTATTGTAACACAAAGAAAAGAATAGTCATTATATAATGAAAGCGAATTTTCAAAATGGTGATATAATACAGAAAAAAGGAGTAAAAAGTATGGACGTAATTTTTAATCGTACAAGTATAAGAAAATATAAACAAGAATCATTAAAGAAAGAAGAGATCGATTTAATTTTAAAGGCTGCATTTAGTGCACCTAGTGCTAGAAATAGTCAGCCTTGGCAATTTATTGTCGTTCAGGACAAAGGTACATTAAAGGATTTAAGTCAAATGACACCCTATGTATCCTTTCTAAAAGATGCAGCTATGGGAATGGTTGTTTGTGCGGATAAAAATAAGAATGATAGTTTGGATTATTGTCAACAAGACTTGGCAGCGGCTACAGAGAATATGTTGGTTGAAGCGAAAAGTTTGGGTATTGGTTCATGCTGGCTGGGTGTGTATCCGAATGAAGAGCGTTATTTGGCTTTAAACCAATATTTTAAATTGCCAAAAGGAATTGTTCCAATGTGGATGATTTCATTTGGATATATAGATCAAGAAGAGGTTGTAAAAGATAAATTTGATAGTTCGAAGGTGCATTATGAAAAGTATTAATATTGTAGAGTGTAAGAATGAGGATGATTTAAAAGAAGTAGCTATTCTTGCCGAAAAGATTTGGCATGAATTCTTTCCTGGAATCATTTCAGAAGCACAAATTGATTATATGGTAGATAAGTTTCAGAGCTTTGATGCCATGCAAGACCAAGTAAAACATCAGCAGTATCATTATCATAAGGTATATGAAGGTGATGAGCTAGTTGGATATATTGGTTTGCAGAATCAGCCGGATCGTTTATTCTTGTCTAAACTGTATTTAAAGGATTCAGCTAGAGGAAAGCACTATGCGACTGAAATGTTTGAGTATGTAAAGAAACAGGCAGAAAAGTATTGTTACCCATCTATTTATTTGACTTGCAACAAATATAATAAACATAGTCTAGCTGTATATGAGAAGTTTGGTTTTCAATGGATTGATTCTGTACAGACAGATATAGGAAATGATTTCATCATGGATGATTACATCTTAGAATATCGATTAGGGACATTTTAATAAGTGTCCTTTTTCTAGTTCGAAAATAATTCCTTCATAATAGGCTACCAAACTCATCTAAGTATTTAATCGATATAAATAGTGTCAATAATTCTTTAAGAATCATGCATACCTAATTTACCTTAGATGAATTTGGTAACCTATCATGATTTTTTTCCTTTTGAGACACCTGATATAACTGGGTGATTTATTTTGTGTTTATAAAACAATTTTTTAAAAATTTACCGATTTAATAATGTTTTCACATTAGATCTTTATAATAAAAATTGGCTACTGGATGTGGTTGGTGGTTGCCTCTTGTTAAGGAGATTTAAAGCCTTGAATCTTGAGTTCCAGGTAAGTAGATCCTTCTATTTTTTTGCAGGAGGAAAGCTTATGTATATATATCTACATATTGATGTTGCTATGTGCTTATTTGCCATAGTAGAAATACTAAAAGTAACATTGATTATTATAGAAAAATGCAAAAAGCACTAATCACCACTAGCAATGGAAATAGATTAGTGCTTCAGCATTAACTATATTTCAGAGCAGCCACTGCTTTTCCAGTAGCTTTTCTCTATTTGTATTATACCGATAAAGGAATGGTTATGCAAATTTATTGGATTATTATGGTTTGGATGCTAAACATATCAAAGAATTTGTTGAATCACTAAAATAAGATGGAGTTTGACTTCATCTTTCTTTTTTTTTGAAAAACATCTAGGAATATGGTATTGTCAAAGGGTGATTAAAGAGGGATGTTGAATATGGATATGAAGAAGATACAGGAGTTACCAACTCCAGAAGATTTGAAAAAGGAATTTCCTTTGCCTTATAAGGTGCAAAAAATTAAGAAACAAAGAGATCAGGAAATTGAAGATATTTTTACTGGAAAAGATGATCGTTTAATTTTAATTATCGGTCCTTGTAGTGCGGATCGCGAAGATGCAGTTTTAGACTATATGAATCGTTTGGCTGTTTTACAGGAAAAAGTAAAAGATAAGATTTTTATGATTCCACGTGTATATACAAATAAACCACGTACAAAGGGTGTTGGATATAAGGGGATGTTGCATCAACCAGATCCTCATTCCAAAGAGGATATGTTGAAGGGAATCATTGCGATTCGTAAGCTACATACAGATGTAGTTACACAGACAGGTTTTACTTGTGCAGAAGAAATGCTGTATCCAGAAAATCATGCATATTTATCGGATTTATTGGGATATGTAGCCATCGGTGCAAGAAGTGTGGAGAATCAACAACATCGTATTGTGGCTAGTGGTGTAGGAATTCCTGCAGGAATGAAAAATCCGACAGGTGGAGATCTTACAGTCATGATGAATTCTATTGTGGCAGCGCAAGCCGATCAAAGATTTGTATATCGTGGCTGGGAAGTGCAGACAGATGGAAATCCACTAGCTCATGCAATATTAAGAGGATATGTGGATAAGTTCAATCATGCACATGCGAATTATCACTATGAAGATTTGATGGAGTTGATTCATTTATATGAAAAGTCAGATTTAAAGAATCCGGCTTGTATTGTAGATTGTAATCACTCGAATTCAAATAAACAATATTTAGAGCAGATTCGTATTGCCAAGGATGTAATGCATTCTAGAAGTAAATCGGAAGATATCAAAAAGCTGGTGAAGGGCTTGATGATTGAGAGTTATTTAGAGGATGGAAATCAGTCAACAGATGGTAATGTGTATGGAAAGTCGATCACAGATCCTTGTCTTGGTTGGGAAAAGACAGAACAATTGATTTTAGATTTATATGATTTGTGCGATTAGGAAGCGTTGCGCTTCCTTTTTTTGCTAGATTTTTGATTTTAAAAATAGGCAAAAATTAAATAGTCATTTATAATGAAAATGTCAATATGAGGAGGTCATACTATGAATCAACTTCTTCAAGAAAAAAGAGATGCCGAAAATTTTTTGCGATTAATAGCACCTAAATATGCAGCGGTTTATATTTTAGATCGAAGTACAGATACTTTTCGTGATATTTTAGCTCCAGAAGCATTTCGTGCTTTTGCCAAAGACACAAAAGGTTCCTATTCAGATGCGATGCAATTATATCGAGATCAATATGTAGCTTGTGATTATCAAGAAGTGATTGATCGAGTTTTAGACTATGATTATGTTTATAATATTTTAGCTTCTGGTAATCAGGTGAATGTTACGTATCGTAAAAAGGATGGTACCTTGATTCGTCTGAAAATTGATCGGTATTCAGATAATGATGAGAATCTTTCTATATGGGTATATACAAATGAAGATAGTGAAGATGCGCTATATGGAGAGCTTGGTGAGGCTCGCTTTCGCATTCGGTTTGATGATAATGAAAGGCCAGTAGAGTTTGTAGGAAGTGAAAGTCTATCTGAGATGCTTTATGGATTTAAAGGTGAGACGCATATTTCGTGTTCTATGCTTTGGAATCATATGCATCCTCAAGATATTGATGTTGTTAAAGAAGAGTTTAAAAACATTCATGATACGAGGGATTCAACCGCAACATATGAGGTAGAGTATCGTCTTCAGAATAAAGACAAACAATATCGTTGGTATCGTGCAATTGGAAAGCCTGTTTTAAATGAAAAAGGAAAGATAGTAAGTGTTTGTGGATTCCTTATCGATATTCACAAACATAAAGAAAAAAACCTTCTTCAACAGCGTTTTATTTCTGGTTTGAGTCATGAATATGTCACGGTATGGGTAATCAATCATGATTTAACGGTTGAATTGTATCAACAAACAAAAAAAGGGGATCATATTGCTCAAGAAGCAATTGAAAAGTTTGCCAAAGAAAATAATTATCAAAAGAGCATGGAGAAATATGCTTCAGAATATGTTTGTGAAGAAGATCGAGAAGATTTTTTAAGAAATGTGAATTATCGTATCGTTCGTGAACGAATCAAGACAGAAAAAGTATATCCGGTTGTTTTTCAAAGAAAATTTAATGGAAAAATAGATTATTTCCAGGCTTGTTTTGCGCAGATATCGGAGGATACAGATGATTTTGTGATGGGCTTTAAATTGGTGAATGACATTGTTGAGCATGAAAAAGAAAGAAATGATCGATTGGAAGAAGAAAAACAAATTCTAGAAAGTCTAAGCTCTGACTTTACGGCTATCTATTATTTGGAAGTTAACAGTGGTAAATTTGAATCTGTTCATATTCAGGATGAAACCAATGCGAGTGAATTAATAAGAAGTTATTCAGGGTATAAAGATTTTTATGAATATGCTTATCAATATGCGATGCGTTATATTCCTAAGGAGGAGCAGCCTGAGTTTTTATGGTGGTTTTCTCGTGATAATTTAAAATCTTTGTTGAAAACACAAGTGAGTCTTACGCAGAATTATCGTTGTTATCCAAATGCGCAGAATCATCAATATTTTGAAACGAAAGTTGTTAAGGTGAGTGAAGATGAAGAGTCGTGTCACGCATTATTAGGTTTTCGTTATATTGATGATATTATCAAAAAAGAAAAAGCAACGCAGAAAAGGTTACAGAATGCTTTAGAGGAAATAAAGAGGAGTAATGAAACGATTTCTACAATTGCGAAAAGTTATAGTTCAATTTATAAAGTTGATTTTGAAACAGATACATATGAAAGAATTTCCGGAAGTGACATTATTCCTAAAACGGGGTGTGCATCTGAAAAAATGTTTGATGTATGTGAACAGGATGTTGCACCGGAATATCGAAATATCATTCATCAATTTGCGAATATAGAAACATTAACTTCACGACTTGAAAAAGAAGAAGATGTTTTAGCGGAATATCGAATGGCGGATGGCAATTGGCATAAATTGCGTATTATTGTTTCCAAAAGAGATGTGAACGGAAAAGCAATTCAAGCCATTGCGACAATTCGTACAATTAGTGAAACAAAGCGTAAAGAATTAAATTTATTCTTTGAAGCAGAACAGGCAAAGCGTGAGGCAAAAATAAAAACTCGATTTTTACAGAGTATGTCTCATGATATGCGTACGCCATTAAATGGTATTGCGGGTATGCTTCATATTGCAGATCAAAATCCAAAGAATTTAGAGTTACAAAAAACTACTCGAAATAAGGTTCATCAGTCTTTAAATTATTTGATTTCTTTAGTCAATGATGTTTTGGATATGAATGATTTAGAAAGTGATCATTTCACAGAGGAAGAAGTTGATTTTGATATTACTAAATTATTAGGAAACATGAATATTGATGCACAACAATTGGCACAAGAAAAGAATATTCAATATGTTTTGGATTGGTATGAAGGTCAATTGAGTCATTCAAATTTTAGAGGGTATCCAATCTATCTATCACGAATACTGATGATTGTTGTACAAAATGCCGTTAAATTTACACCAGAAAATGGAGAAATTCATGTATGGATGAATGAGAAATGTTTAGATGATTCGACATCGCTTTTAGAATTTAGATGTAAAGATAATGGAATCGGAATGAGTCAAGATTTTATTAAACATGCCTTTGATTTATTTGCGCAAGAAGATAGTTCTAGTAGATCCACATATCAAGGTACAGGTCTTGGTTTGTCTATTGCCAAAAAACTTGTGGAGTATATGCATGGAAATATTCAATTGGAAAGTGAAAAGGGTATTGGAACTACTGTTTCAATTCAGATTCCTTTTAAGTTAGGAAAATCAATTGAAAACAAAAATAATAGGAATCAACAAATATCGTTAGAAGGTTTATGTGTGCTTGTGGCAGAAGATAACGACTTGAATATGGAAATCGTTGAATATATGTTAGAACGTAATGGTATTCATGTTGTATGTGCAAAAGATGGTCAAGAAGTAATAGATTTATTTGAAAAGAGTGAAGTAAATGAATTTGATTTTATTCTTATGGATATCATGATGCCAAAATTAAATGGTTTAGATGCGACAAGAAAGATTCGTTCATTAAAACGACAAGATGCAAAGACAGTTCCAATCATTGCGATGAGTGCCAATGCATTTGTAGAAGACATAATGAATAGCAAGATAGCAGGTATGAATATGCATTTGGCTAAGCCTTTGGATGAAACAAAGCTAATCAATGCTTTAAAACAATGTAAAAAGGATGAAGATTTTAAATGATCTTCATCCTTTTCTTAATATGTTTCCTTTGTAGAAATTTCAGCTGGCTTATTTAAGATATACATGAATTCTTCACCCGTAATTGTTTCTCTTTCATATAAGAATTTGGCAAGTTCATGTAACTTCATTTTGTTGTCTTCTAGAATTTGATAAGCCTCATCATGTGCTTTTTTAATTAATGAGATGGTTGCCTCATCAATCTTAGTCGCTGTTTCATTTGAACAAGCTAAAGATGTATCGCCACCCAAATATTGGTTGTTTACTGTTTCTAAAGCTGTCATACCAAATTCGTCTGACATTCCTAATCGTGTAATCATGGCTCTGGCTAGTTTCGTGGCTTGTTCAATATCGTTGCTCGCACCACTTGTGATTGAATTAAAAATTAATTCTTCAGCACAACGACCACCTGTATACACCATGATTTTTTGGAAAGCTTCTTCTTTTGATAATAAGTTTTGTTCGTTCTCTTCTACTTGCATAGTGTATCCCAAAGCCCCTTTTGTACGAGGAATAATTGTGATTTTATGAACGGGAGCCGTATTTTTACATTTGGCAGCCACTAGAGCATGACCAATTTCATGATAAGAAACAATCATTCTTTCTCGATTTGAAATTACAGCACCTTTCTTTTGTTCACCGGCAATAACGATTTCAATGGCTTCTTCCAAGTCTTTTTGAACCACCGTTTTACGATGGTCATGAACCGCTAATAAAGCTCCTTCATTAATGATGTTGGCAAGTTCGGCACCACTGGCACCTGCACTAGCTCTAGCGATTACGTTAAAGTCAATGTTGTTAGAGCATTTGATATCTTTGGCATGTAATTTAAGAATGGCTTCACGACCGGCAAGATCAGGAAGTTCAACAGGAATTCTTCTGTCAAATCGACCAGGACGCGTTAAAGCAGGATCTAATGAGTCAGGACGGTTTGTGGCGGCAAGCAATACGACGCCTTTGGATCCATCAAATCCATCCATTTCAGCAAGCAACTGGTTCAATGTTTGTTCACGCTCATCATTACCATTCATGCCTGCTCCATCACGTTTTTTACCAATGGTATCAATTTCATCGATAAATACAATACATGGAGCTTTTTCTCGAGCTTGTTTGAATAGGTCACGCACTTTTGCCGCTCCTCTACCGACAAACATTTCAACAAATTCACTACCTGAAATAGAGAAGAATGGAACGCCAGCCTCACCCGCAACGGCTTTGGCAAGTAATGTTTTACCTGTTCCAGGAGGACCTACTAATAAGGCTCCTTTTGGCATTTTGGCACCAATCTCTTTATATTTAGCTGGATTGTTTAAGAAGTCCACAATTTCTTGTAGATTTTCCTTCGCTTCTTCTTGTCCAGCTACATCTTTGAATGTTTTTCCCGTTTGTTCACCAACATAGACTTTGGCATTGCTCTTTCCTAGATTGCCTAGACCAAAACCAGAGCCTTGTGAAAATGACATTTGATCATCTCCGCCCATTTTCTTTTGCATACGCTTAAACATCCATGATCCAAATGCCCAGAAAATGATTAATGGTAAGAAGAAGGAAATTAAACTCGATAAAATTGGATTCATTTGTTCTTGATAGACTTGTCCAAATTTAGCTCCGGATTTATCCAAACGATTGACTAAATCTGAATCATTCATAACACCTGTTTTAAAGGTTTTATCTGTTGAGTTTTTCTTTAAAGTGTAATAAATATTGTGGTCTTCAATTTGAACGGTATCAATCTTCTTTTCTTCAATTTTATTTAAGAAATCAGAATAGTTTGTGGTTTCAAGCTTAGATTGTTGAAACATAGGGAATATGATAAAGTTTAAAGCCATAATAACAATCAATATAATTGTGTAATATCTGTATAAAGGTTTCTTTTGTTTGTTCATGAGTGTTCCTCCTTAAGAAATTGATTACATTATACACCTTATTAGCACTTTCGCAAGCAGAGTGCTACACATTCCATAATTCCACATAATTTAAAAGAAAAAGTACCGCCATTGCGGTACTTAATGAGTTGTGATACGCGTAATATGCACAATTAAATATATTTTTTCATCACGTGTAATTTGTTTATGTAGTAACCTATCGATATATTTTTCGATTTGTTCTACGCAGTCTAATGCAGAAGAATTCTTGATAATATATGTATAATATATATCATCATTTTCATTTTCAAGCATTTTATCTTCTAAAAGTCGTTGTAAGAAAAATTGCATGTGAACAACAAATCTTGAATAGTTTAGCGAATTCTCATCAATTGTATAGCCATAATGTAATTGAATGATTTGAAAAATATCTTTTAACATTTTGACCATCAATATACCATTTTCTGTTGAAAGATCGTTCGATTTGATTTGTGCATTCACAAAGTGAAAGGCAATATTTCCGGCTTCTGTTTCAGGCAATTGAATATGAAGTGTTTCATTAATGTAGTCTACAGCTTGTAAACCAAGCATAAATTCATTTGGATAAAATTTTTGGATTTCCCACAACATTCTATTTTGTAGAACAATGCCTTTTTCATATCTTTCTACCGCATATAACAAGTGATCTAACAAGGTCACAAAGATTTGTTTGTTGAATGGAGAAGAAATTTTAAGTTGTGCCATTTCAATGATGTGGTGCACAATTTCTAAATAGATGTCGGGTGCGTTTTCTAAAACTTGAAGATATCCATTTTTATTTGTACTATCTTGAAGAACATATGTTTTTTCTATATCTTCATCTCTAATTTCGTCTCCTACTTTATAGTGAAAACGCAGCCCCTTTCCCATCACAATCATTTCCTCATGATTATCATTCACTAGAAGCATATTGTTGTTTAAAAATTTTTCGATAATCATGTGAAGCACCTCATCTACTTAGATATTCTTTCCGTTTTCCTCAATTACTTGTTTGTACCAGTAGAAACTGTCTTTTTTATATCGTTTTAATTCTTTTAAATTAAATTCATCACGATCGACATAAATGAATCCGTATCTTTTCTTATAGCCTTGATGTGTACTAACAACATCAATGGCAGCCCAAGGACAATAGCCAAGCATTTTGACACCATCTGTAATGGCTAAGCGCATTTGGTGAAGGTGTTTTTGAATAAAATCAATACGATATTGGTCATGAATACATCCATCGGGTTCTAATGTGTCATTGGCACCAATTCCATTTTCTGTAATCAGAATAGGAAGTTGGTAACGTTCATATACCTTTCTTAAAGTATATCGGAATCCAACAGGATCAACAACCCATCCATACTGTGTTTTCTCTACGTATGGGTTCTCACTAGGTCGATATACGCCTTGTTCACCTAGCATAATTTGTTGGTCACCCGCTCTTGCAGCTACATCGGAAGCATCTCCTTTACTTGCAGCTATAGTTGCGGTTGAATAATAATTCATGGCGATAAAGTCTGGGCTTGCGCCTTTTAATGTTTCAAAGTCTCCATCTTGAATTTCTGGAGCGATATTACGATCTTTTAGGTAAGACCATGCCAAAGGGTGGTATTTTCCGAATGCACAAACATCGACAAAGTTCCAACAGCGAAGTACTTCCCAGTTGTGAGCGGCAATCGCATCATTTGGATTACAAGTAGCTGGATACATAGCTGTTAAATTTAGTGCAGGTCCGATTTTTCCTTCTGGAACTATATTATGGAAGAGTTTCATGACTTTTGCCTGAGCAAGCATCATATGGTGGTTTTGTTGATACAAATCTTTTTTAGATGGTAATTTTCCGCCTTTAGGTAAGCCGATTGCACCAGGATGTAGAATCATCGTATTTTGTTCGTTGATTGTTAGCCAATACTTTACTTTTGATCCAAAATAGTCGAATAATACTTTGGCATATTCAACAAAAGCTTCAATCGTATCACGGTTTAACCAACCACCCTTTTCTTCTAGGCAATATGGTAAATCAAAGTGATACATTGTAACAACAGGTTCGATGTTGTATTTTAGACATTCATCAATGACATTGTTGTAGAATTCGATGCCTTTTTCATTCACTTTACCCGTTCCATTTGGTAAGATACGAGTCCATGCGATAGAGAAACGATAAGCTTTTAATCCCATTTCTGCAAATAGGGCAATATCTTCTTTATATCTATGATAATGATCGGATGCGACAGAGAAATTAGCTACATCACTTGGATGTTCATACATATCAATGATAGATGGGCTTTTACCATCTTCATCAATGGCACCTTCAACTTGATAAGCTGAGGTAGATGCTCCCCACAAAAAGTTTTGTGGGAAGTCTTTTAATTTAGAATAGTGCATGGTTTACCTCCTAGTCTAAAGAAATCAATTTGTTTCCATGTTGAGTTGTTGATTGTTTTTCAATTTGAATCGAACTGAAATTCTTTGAATTTGTGATGATGATTGGAGTTGTTGTGTCATAACCTTCTTCTTTGATTTTGTCTAAATCAAAAGTTAATAGTAACTGCCCCTTTTTAACTTCTTCATTGACTTGAATTTGAGGACTGAAATATTTTCCTTGTAGATTAACAGTATCAATACCTACGTGCATTAAAATTTCTGTTCCATTCTTTGATTTTAATCCAATCGCATGACCTGTTGGGAAACATACAGTAATTGTTCCATCACAAGGAGCATATAAATTTCCTGTGCTTGGTTCGATTGCGATACCTTTTCCCATGATTTCTTGTGAGAAGACATCGTCATTTACTTCGGACAGTGGTTTTACAGTTCCATCGCAAGGTGCGACAATTTCATCTTTTGAAACAGTATCTACTACTTCTTCTTGTGGTGAATCTTCTTTAAATCCTAGAATCCATGATGCGACAAAACCTACAACGAAAGAAATAATGATTGTGACAATGGCATGAACTACGTTCATTGGGTTTTTGCCAATGAAGGCTGGAATAGCAGTTAATCCTGGTGAAACAAAGGCATAACGAACTAGGCCGGTAATTCCTGCATAGATACCTCCGGCGGCTCCACCAATCATAGAAGCAACAAATGGGCGTTTTAATTTTAATAGGACACCATATAAACATGGTTCAGTAATACCCATAACTGCTGTAAATCCAGATGAAGATGCAAGAGATTTTAAGTTTTCATCTTTTGCCTTTAGAGCAACTGCCAAAGTAGCACCACCTTGTGCAATATTGCTTGCTAACATACCAGGTCCATTTACGATTTCATATCCAAGTGTAGAAATTTGACTTGTCGCAATTGGAGTCATGGCCCATGCAGTACCTGTTAGTGTTAAGAATGGTTGGAAGGCTCCCATCAACATTGGAATCAACCAACTTACGTGTGCATTTAAATAGTTAGCGCCAGATTGTACTAAATCGTTTAATAGGTTTCCTAATGGGCCAACAATGATTAATGCGATTGGTACAGAGATAAACATAACTAAAAGTGGTTTTAAGAAAAACTTGATAATAGATGGTGAGTATTTTTCGGCAAATTTTTCAACGTAAGACATGATCCATACGCTTAAAATAATAGGAATTACACTGGATGCATAGTCAACTAATACAACAGGAGCTCCAAAGAATGTTAATGGACTTCCTGCAGCGACTAAGCCTGACCATGTTGGGTGTAAAAGAGCACATGCCATAGTCATTGCCATGATTGGACTTGTTTTGAATTTTTGGCTAGCTCCATACGCTAAAAGGACAGGCATGAAATAGAATGGAGCATCGGAAATAAAGTTGATGATTTCATAAGTGGAACTTGCTTCATTAACTAAGTTAAATAAAGCAAGAATAGATAATACGGCTTTGATCATACCACCGCCGATTAGGGCTGGAATCACAGGAGTAAATGTAGTGGAAATTACACTGATAATACGATTGACAATACTGCCTTTTTCTTCATCGGATTCTTCGTGAGAAGTAGAAGGAACATCTTTCATTTGGGATTGAATGGCTCTAAAAACGGACTGCACTTCATTGCCAATTACAACCTGGTATTGCCCGCCTTTTTCTACAACGCTGATAACGCCATTTAAAGATTCCACTTTTTTGGTGTTGACTTTATTCATGTCATAAAATTCGAATCTTAAACGAGTTGCACAATGTGTTAATTGTTTGATGTTGTCGATACCACCAATGCTTTGGATGATATCATTTCCTAATTGTTGATAATTCATATTCTCCTCTTTCTAGACTGATGGCAATAAAAAAGACCAAGATAAAAGGAGCATTAAAAATGCAACTTAAATATCTTGGTCTTGCCTGCATTACCAGTAACAGCCGTTATTTACATGTAGGATGATAGCATAGCTAAAAATAAAATACAAGCACTTTTTGAAATCCCTTTCATGAAAAGACGAAAAAATAAGAATGAGTAGACATTAAAAAATGGTATAATTAAAGAGTTTATGGAGGATATATATTATGAAGGTAGTAACTTTTGGAGAAATCATGCTTCGTTTAAAAACACCTGAAAACTTGCGTATTATGCAAAGCGATGGTTTTGAGGCTAGTTATGGTGGTGCAGAGGCCAATGTAGCTGTAAGTTTAGCGATGTATGAAGATAAATGTGCTTTTGTATCTAAAGTACCAAACAATCCAGTGGGAATGTCTGCGTTAAGTGAAGTTCGTCATTATGGTGTAAATACAGAGTATATGCTTCGTGGAGGCGATCGTTTAGGAATTTACTTCTTTGAAAAAGGAAGTGATATTCGTAATACAAACGTTGTATATGACCGTGCATTTAGTGCTTTTTCACTATCTCAGCCAAGTGAATATCATTGGGAAAATATCTTAGAGCCAGGTGATGTTTTCTATTTTTCAGGCGTAACTCCAGCTGTATCTAAATATGTTGAGGATACAATAAGAAGTGCTTTGAAATATTGTAAGAAAAATGATATTCAAGTGATTTGTGATTTAAACTATCGTGGAAAAATGTGGTCTAAAGAACAAGCGCAAGTTGTCATGCGCGATTTAATGCAGTATGTAGATGTATGTATTGCCAATGATGAAGATTTTGAAGCAACACTAGGAATTCATGCCTTTGATGGTAACTTATCTACAGGTATTGATCAGATTGATACGTATAAAGAAGGTATGTTAGAAATTACTCGTCAATTCCCAAATGTGAAGAGTGTGACTAGTGTATTAAGAAATATGCATACTGTAGAAGAAGGAGATTGGATGGGCATCTATTATGTAGATGGAAAGTTCTACCAAAGCCCAATTCATACAGTTCATAGTTTAGAAGCAGTAGGAGCAGGAGATGCGTATGGTGCTGCATTTGTGCATGGACTAATCAATGGATTTGATCCACAAAAGACAGTCGATTTCGCAATCAGTGCGAGTGTATTAAAGCTTATGATTCAACATGATTTTAATATAGTAACACAAGAAGATGTATTTAAAATCATGAATTCAAAGAATACAAACTTATCTAGATAGTATAAGGGATATCAGTTCAAATAAAATGAATTGATATCTTTTTTTGTTAAATTTTCAGATTTAATGTCTTTTTCACATTGGGTTGTTAAACTTAAATATATAGATAATTATACATAAATGATATTAAATATGATATCATATAAGAAAGGACCCAATGTCTAAAATTGAAAAGTTAATTGCGAAGATTGAAAATTACAAATCTGGAAATAAAGTAGAATTTTCTGATTTAGAGAAGTATTTAAAACACTTTGGTTTTAAGAAGAAAAATCAAAATGGAACAAGTCATGTAATATTTACACATGATTTGTTAAATAGACCTTTCCCAATTCCTAAACATGGGAATAGTGTAAAAGAAGTATATGTAAAAAAAGCAGTAGAATTAGTTGAAGAGATTAATTTTAGAAAGGAAGAGAGATAGTATGGACTATGCAATGAGAGTATATCCTATGCATTTGGAAAATGGAAAAACAGAATGGTGTGTTGAGTATCCGGATTTAAAAGGCTGTGTAGGTGGTGGAGATACAATTGAAGAAGCAATTGCCGATGCCCAAGCTACTAAAGCTGTATATCTAAGTTATTTAAAAGAAGAAGGAATAGAATTACCAGTCCCAAAAGAGGAAGGAAATCTTCCTAGTGGAAAAATAGCTTTAAGGGTCCCTAAAACGACGCATAAGCAATTATTAGAAAATGCACAAATGGATGGAGTGAGTCTAAATACGTATATAAATACAGCTATTAGTGAAAAAATTGGGCGAGCTTCATTTTCAAATCAACGCATATTGGAGTTGGAACAAGAGTTAGCTTATTATAAATTTAAGGATAAAAATTTAGTGGATAAGCAAAATATGGGTCATGAATCTAAGAAATTTAGTGTTGGAAATTTTGTGTTAAGGTCATTAAAAGATTTTAATGTATAAGGAGAATGTATGTTACAAATAACTGGAATGAATATGTATTTGGAAAGTATCAGATATTCTGTGGAACAAGTATCTAAAGAAAATGAAAATGTTCAAGTTTCTCGATTGTTAGAAATTGTGGATTGTACTGAAACAAAAATAAGTGTTCGTTTAAGAAAAGAGTTAAAATCCGAAAATTCAAATGCTCCTTTTTTAGATATTTCTTCAATTGGAGAATTCTATTTGTCGGATAAAGCGGTGCAAAATTTTGATAGTATAAGGGATATGGAAGACTATGTAGAAAAGCGATTGGATTTTCTAGTTGATAAAGTACAAATGGATACTTATCTATCTCAGTTGATTGCGAATGTTACAGGATCCTTTGGTAACGCGCCCGTTGTAATTCTATCGGAATAACGAAATTGTTTCTTGATAAAAAAACAATGCTCTAACTCATGAGCATTGTTCAAGTTAATACAGAATATAAAAATCATTCTCATAATAATCAAGTGGAATCTCTTTTTCAGTCACGGAATCAATCTGAATACGATCGATATTCTGAAGATCTGTAATAACTTTATTGATGTTCTTTTCACTTCCTTGCAATTGCGCAGTAACACTACCATCATCGTTATTTTTGGCATAGCCTGTAATACCTAATGGTTTGGCATGGCTTTGTACTTCAAAACGAAAACCAATGTTTTGGACGTTTCCTTCAAAATGAAACTCTTTGCGAATTGTCCCAGGTGGCAATTCTCTTTTTATTTTCTCTTTCTTTTTAAATAAATGAAACATTATGTTATACCTCTAGATTCACTCTATTTATGATTTTCTTTCCTTCACAATAGTTTTTAATATTTGTAGCGCTTATTTGGACAATACGATTTAAAGTTTCATCTAAATGATATCCACCCGTTACATGTGGGGTGATGATTAGATTATTTAGGTTCCACAATTCATTATCTTTAGGCAACGGTTCAGGATCTGTTACATCAATGTAGGCACCTGAGAATATATGTTCTTTTAATGCCTTTTCTAATACTTTAGAATCAATTAAAGAACCTCTTCCAACATTTACAAAAATGGGTTGTTTCTTAATATGCGTTAGAGCTTTCTCATCTAACAAATGATATGTAGCTTTAGATCCAGGAAGACTTGAAACAATGATATCTGCCTTTTCTAATTCATCATATAGTGAATCCATTGTACATAATTTATCTATATAATCTGGTTTATCTTTAATATTTCTTTTAATTCCTGTAATATGAGCACCCATCGCATAGGCTCTTTTAGAAAACTCTTTACCAATATCACCCAAACCAAGTACAAGAATATTAGAGTTATAAATAGATTTAACACTTCCTTCATCTTTCCATTCACGATTGGATTGATTTTTGATATAGCTAGGAATATGTTTCAATAAAGTTAAAATACCAGCTAGAATACATTCTGAAATCGCAACTCCATAAGCACCTGTGGCATTGGCCAGTAATACATTTTTAGGAAAGTCTGGATTGTCTGAATATCCATTTGTACCTGCACTGTTGAGTTGTACAAATTCTAAATTGGGAATGTTTTTAAGAATATCTACTGGAATATTTCCGATGATGACATTCGCATCTTTGACTTGTTCAAGACTAGGCTTTATTTGTCCTAAATGGATGAATTCACAATTAGACGATGAACTTTCTAATAGTTTTTTATGTCTTTCCTTTAAAGGCATACATGTATATATTTTCTTCATAATCAATACCTCAGATATATTATAATGCAAAACACAAATAAAAAAGCTGCAATGCAGCTCTTATTTATATTATTTTTCAGGCCAGATTTTGCAGTTCGGATCTAGCAACCATTCGTGTTCTTTAACGTTTTCTGCACCAGTCCAAGGATTGTCATCAAAGTGACGAATGATCCAGAAATAATTCATTGCGTATCCTGGAGCCGTGACTTGAGGGTGGGCTAATTTTTCTGTTACGCAAATATAGCTTCTATCTTTGATTTGGTAAACATTATCTCCATAGAAACTTGCACCAAATCCTTCAGGACGATTGAAACGATAATAGTATAGTTCTGGTTGATCATGTAAGTGTGGAATAAATGTGCTCCATTTACCTGGGTAGTTTACTGTTTCACCAAAGGCCATGTTACTATTAGGATTGATTTTATAGTCAACCATTGTACGAACATTACGAGTAGCACATTCGTTCCATTGTCCAGCTCCACGATCTACAACAACTACATTATCTTTATTGAATAGAGTGGTTGGATACGTTTTATCATTTTCTGTTTGAAAACATAGGTATTCACTATCTTCATTTGCAATAACTTCAACTGCGACTTGTTTATTGAATTGTAATCCAACAGGAGCATCATCAAACACATTGCTACGAGTGATTGTGGCTTCTTTGTCTTCGTATTTCAATGTCAGTGATCCTTCTTGTAATAAAATTAAAGTTTCTTTATCATCACTATAAAAATGTTTCACATCTCCTTTACTAGGGCGAATCAAGTATGAGTATAACATCATATCAGGATATAGATCTGTACGATTTGTTAGTTCGATTTCGCTACTTGTACTTTTAATATAATTCATCATATGTAGTTCCTCACTTTCAAATAAATTATAAGATGAAAAAAAGAATGATAATAAAATAAAAACGATTTTTATTGTGGTAATATTTACCATATTAATGTGGTAGTTAAATTTGTTTTCTTAACTATTATTTATATATATAATTAAATTGGAAAAGAGGAATATTTGTGTCAATAAAAGAAATCATTACATACGTTTTAGGATTTGCAGGATTAATATTGATGTGTTATGTGCGTATGCAATTCACAAAAAGACAACAAGCACAACCTGATAATGCATATACAAAAAAGGAAGAGATTATGCATAAGATTGCAATTGGTTTATTAGGTGTTGCGGTTGTACTAGCTTTAATTCCGATATATTAAAAAAAGAAGCGTAGAGCTTCTTTTTATGCATTTATGACTTTTTTATAAATTTTTTCTAGATCTTGTTGAGTACAATCTTTAATTGTATTTCCAGGAGAACCAGAATCCATGGCATCTTTTGCCATCTTTGAAATATGATTTAAGAAATCTTCTTTATTTACACCATATTCTTGTAAGGTTTGAACATGACATGTTTCAACTAAATTTACCATAGCTTTAAGAAGTTTTTCAGAAGCTTCTTTATCGGAATCCTCTAAAGTAGCAACTCCGACCTCTTTAGCTAGTGTACCAAATTCAGGATAAGCTCCATCTAAGGCAAAGGAGAAACATTCTTTAATCAACATAGCATTACTTAATCCATGAGGAATATGATACAATGCACCAATTGGACGTGACATTCCATGAATAATCGTTACAGAAGCATTGTTGAATGCGATACCTGCTTCTAGAGCTGCAATCGACATTTCTTCACGAGCTTTTACATTGCTTCCATCTGTGTATGCGATAGGTAAATATTTCAAGATTCGTTTTACAGCCGATACACTAAAGGATTTAGATAAAGGCTGTGCTTTTTTAGATGTATATGATTCTACTGCATGACACAATGCATCAAGTCCAGTTGCTGCTGTGATTTTACTTGGTGCACTTAATGTAAATTGAGGATCTATAATAGCTAAATCTGGAATAAGAACAGTTCCTTTTAGTAACATTTTTATGTCTTTTTTTGTGTTTGTGATGATTGTAAACTGCGTAGCTTCTGATCCTGTACCAGCCGTTGTAGGAATGGCAATCATGCCTGGTGTTTCAATTGTTATTTCTTTTCCTAAATAATCATCAATTTCTTGCCCGTTTGTGATTACGGCACCAATGGCTTTCATAGAATCAATCGGACTTCCACCACCAATAGCAATTAAGAAATCACAATCTTCAGCTCTGTATTGTTCAACACCTTTTTCAATCATTAGATCGGTAGGTTCACCTGTGATTTGAGAGAAGACAGAATATTCTATATGGTCTTGATCTAATTTTTGAACAACTTTGTCAACATTTTTTAATTCAACCATAACAGGATCTGTAACAATTAAAGCCTTTTTTCCATAATGTAAGTTTGCTTCAGATAGTGCATTTTCTCCCGTGATAATATGTTTTGGAATAATAAAATCTCTAGACATAGTAACCTCCTATATACGTGCAATCATTTCGCCGTATTGTTCCTTTGTTTCTTTTATAAACTGTTGAACTTGTTCTGTGGTTGGTAAATCATCCGAACAGTTATTAGAACGAACCATCATACTGGCTTCAGCACTACCAAATTCCAAACAATCGATCATAGGCCATTCTTGATAAATGCCATATAAGAATCCAGAGGCGTAGCCATCACCTCCGCCAAAACCTTTTCTTGACTTAACAGGGAAAGGCTTGATTGAGTAGCTTTCACCATTGTTTAGATAAGCTGTAGATCCCTTCATACCATGTTTAATAACAACCACCTTCGCATTTTTTGCTTGCCAATATTTAGCCGTTTCTTCATCAGTCATATTAGGTTGAATCAATCTTTCTGTTAAATCAAATTCTTGTCTTGACCCCATAATGATGTCAGCTTCATTCGCAACAATTGAATAGTAAATAGAAATTTCATCATCGTTTTTCCAATTGTATTCACGATAATCAATATCAAAAATAATAGGCGTATTCGTCTTTTTTGCGAACATAACTGCTTTAAGTGCAGCCTCACGACTAGGACTTTGTGCTAATGCTGTTCCACTAATTAACAAGGCTTTTCCACTCGCAATATAATCCTCATCAATGTCATCAACAGATAGCTGTAAATCCGCAATACAGTTTCGATACATTAGAATACTACTTTCTGTGCTTGATAACATTTCAGTAAAAGTAAGTCCTAATTTTTCTCCATTTGTACAACGTGTGATATGACTAGTATCAATATTATGGTCGTTAAAGTAGTCCGTCACAAAATCGCCAAATTGATCATCAGAAACTTTTCCAATAAAACCGGCTTTCATACCATGACGAGTTACACCACAAGCGATATTTGCAGGGCTGCCCCCAACATACTTTTCAAAATGAGAAACATTTTTTAATGGTTTAAAGCCCTCACTAACAGCTGGATTTAAATCAATCGCAACACGTCCTAATAAAATTAAATCATAAGAGCGGCTTGTATCAAAGTTTAAGTATTTCATAATAACCTCCAATTTTTGTTTATCCTATATGAATAGAATACTCTTAAGAGAATAGGAATAATTAAAATAAAATGAGTATATATATGGTAAAAAATGAATTAATTATGAGCAAGTTATGATAATGTTGATCGTTTTTGATTAAATGAATCGAATAAATTTTGAATTTCACTTTCACTAAGCGTGTGCTCACATTGAATATTGTTTAGAGTAGTGATGACATCCTTATACTTGCAGCATAATGCCTGTGTTTGAATCTTATCAATTTCAGAATCATCTTTAATGGCAATCACAGATGATATTTGTCCATCCTTAAACATTTTTTGAATTCGATTTTTATATGTTTGTAACTCATGAATCGGATTAGTGATGCGGATCTTTTTGTTGTTACTTTTAATGATCCAAGAACGATCTTCGTCATTACCAGAATACGTACCAGGATAATCCAAATATTCAACGATTGCGATTCCTTTGTTATAGAAAAAAAGAACAAATTTAGAAGTGACTTGGTGTTGTCTGTTTTCAATTGTCGCGAATGAAAGCTTATGGTTTCCTATACTCTTGTTTAAATAAGAACTATTTGATGCATCTTTTCGAATAAACATGCGCCAAAAGAATTCAAAATAATTAGGAAATAGTGTTGGAAGAATTGAATTCTTGTAGGATGGATAATTCTGATAGGCTTTAAAACCATAAATGATAATAAGAACAATAACTATCGTATATAAAACTGTATGCATATTAAAATACCTCTCTTTATTTATATTTTAGTTTGTTATGTAAGGGCTTAAATTAAAAAAATACATCTTTAATGTGGTAAAAATTAGATTATCATAAGATAAAAAATGATATAATTTCACAAAAGGATGATAGATATGAAGTACAATCGAATTCAAGAAATAGAAAATTATATTAAAAATGCAAAAGTTGCTTCTTTAGATGAGTTGTTAAATCAATTTGGTATTTCAATACAAACATTGCGTAGAGATTTGAAAGAATTAGAAAATCGCAATGTGATAAAAAAGTATATGGTGGAGTTGTCTATAACGAGGATATTGTCGCAAACACTGAGGTTATTGATATCAAATCAAGAGAAATAGAAAATTTGAATCAGAAACAACAAATTGGTAAAGTTGCTTCAAGTTTATTAGAAGAGCAAGATGTAATATTTATTGATTCTGGTACGACTGCATGCCAAATTATCCCTTTTATGAATGAAGATATGCATATGACTGTTATAACGCATAGTGCATTAGCTTTTGAAATGCTTGAAGGCAAGAAAAATGTAAAGGTGATATTGTTGGGTGGAGAATACAGAGAAAAAGTTAAAAGCTTCTTTTTTGATGTGTCCGCACTACATTATAATTTTACAAAGTCATTCATTTCCACATATGGTTTATCTTTAGAAAATGGTTTGACAAACATGGATAATTTTGAAGGGATGGTAAAAAATCATGTTATTCATTCTTCAAAAGAAGTCATTGTTTTAGCGGATGACACAAAATTTTCGCGTGTATCCTATAATTGTTTTGCGCCTATTGATTCTATGAACGTGATGGTAACTAATAAGTTGCCAAATAAACGATATATGAATTATTTCAATGAAAACGATATTTTAATTAGAGTCCCTTAATAAGGGGCTTTTTTAGCACTGAATTTTCTGAAAGAGATTACATTTATAAAGAAATAACACAAAAATTACCACTTTAAAGTCCAATTTTTTTAATTTTATCAAAATTTTAATATGTTAATTTATACATGCAAGGAGTGAGCGAATTGAACACAGTTAAAAATAAGACGACTATTTATTCAAATTTAATATTGAAATATTTCTTAACACATGAAATGGTCACGAACAAGCAATTGGCTGATGAAATAGGGTTATCTGAAAAAACAATTCGTACAAAGATTGATTCAATCAACTATATGTTGAAAGAGAATAATCTAGGTACCATTGAAAAAAAACCTCGTATCGGAATGTGGCTCGAGTGCAATACTTCTCAAAGAGCGAAGATACAAAAATTGATTAGTGCTGATGAAAACGAATTGGTTCAATCGGATAAATCTCGAATGGTATTGGCATTGCGAGAAATATTGAATGTGAACAGTAAAAAAAGGCTTACTTCGAAAGATTTAGCCGATACATTATATTTGAGTGTGCCAACAATGTTAAAAGTCATCTCAGATTGTAAAGATTGGTTGAACATGTTTGATATTAAGCTGAATGTGATTCGTAACAAAGGTATAGAACTAGAGTATAGTGAAACTTCTTATCGTTTAGCTTTAAAAAACTATATTACTAAGTTAGATGAGGCACATTCAATTTATGAAGGCATTACTTATTTTATGCCTGGATTACAAGTTGATATTATTAAAGATGCTATTCTTGAAGTTGAAAAAGAATGGGGATTCAACCTTGTCGATGAATCTTTTGATGAAATTCTGGTATATACAAGTATTGCTGTTTATGAAAATGTTACGAATAAAATCAAGAATTTGAATATTTCAAAAAAAGAATTTGAAGTTCTTTCTCAATATAGTGAATATCATTTAGCAGAAAAGATTTATAAAAAGATTCAAAGATATATTCATGTAGATATACCTGATGGAGAAATCGCATTCTTATCCATTCAGATCCTATGTTCTAAAATGATTGATTATGAAGCAATGCCATATGATACAGAATCTTTGATCGAGCAATATGATGCGAAATTAAAAGAATTCGTAGAAAAAATGATTGACGTAATCAGTAATGTTACAAATGTGGATTTAAGACAAGATACCGAATTATATAATGGATTATTAATTCATTTAAGGCCTACGATTTTCAGATTGAAATACAATCGTAGTGCAAACAATGAACTAACTGGGTATATAAAAAATGAGTATACAACTACATTTAGAGTATCTTGGTTGATTTCAGTTTTATTTGAAGAGTATTTTAATTTGAAAATAACGGAAGATGAATTAAGCTTCATCACCATTTATATTCAATCTGCATTAGAGCGAAATTCAAAGCCGATTTCCGCAATTCTTGTATCCAATGCATCGAATGGAATTAACCAGATGATTTGCGATAAATTAAGAAGGAATTGCGATGAAATAAAGAAAATCCATGTACAAAGTATGCATGATTTTTCATTAGCACGTTGTAAAGATGACTTGATTTTAACAACTAAAAACTTACATTCAGAAGATGATCGTATAGTGGAAATTGATGATTGGTTGAGTGATTCAAATTTGAATTGTGTAAAAGATAAAATCAAAGAATTAAGTGTGCAAAAGCAAGATAGGCCAGCACGTTTTAATGCGATATGTCACGAGTTATTTGAGCCAGATTTGATTTTCTGTCATTTAAAAGTCAAAGATAAAAAATCATTGTTGTCGATGCTTTGTAACAAACTGGTTGATAAAGGTTATGTGACTAAAAAGTATTTTAAAACTGTAATGGAACGCGAAAATATGACACCTACTTCAATTGGGAATGGCGTTGCGATACCTCATGGAGATACGCAGGAGGTCAATACGGCAAAGATTGTGATTGCTACATTAGATAAACCAATCTTGTGGGATTCAAAATATGTCGATGTTGTGTTCTTGTTGGTTGTTAAATTTAGTACAGACTTTGAGATACGTAGAACGCAGCAATTCTATAAACAATATATAAAATTGGTTGATGGAGATGAACAAGTAAGTATCTTACGTGGCTTTACATCAAATATAGATTTTTATCGATTCTTAATTCAATAACGGAGGGAGATTATTATGGAATTAAAAGAAATTTTGGATGAAAAAATCATTGATTTGGAACTTGAGGGTACAACGAAAGATGAGGCTTTACGCAATCTGAGCAAAAGATTGTTGCAGGCAGGATATATTTCGGATGTAGATCAGTTTGTCAAGGACATTTATGTTCGTGAAGCAGAAGGACCTACAGGAATGGGACATAAAATATCGATTCCACATGGCAAAAGTAGTGCTGTTCGCAAGATTGGTATTGCGATTGGACGTTGTGTGCAAGATGTAAAGTGGGAGAGCTGTATGTCTGAAGATGGGTACCAAGATACAAATATTATTTTCTTGTTCTGTGTAAGTGATGACAATAATTTTGCCGAGAATCACATGAAATTATTGGCGGATCTAGCCGGAAAATTAGGTAATGACAATCGTGTTCGTAAGTTACAAGAAGTGACTTCAAAATCAGAATTAATTGATGTGATTATTAATGATTCAGCTTGTGTTGCAGAAGGTGAAAAAACATCGGATCAAGAGGAAGAAACAATTGAGGAATTAGATATTGATTTAATTTAATTAATAAAAAATTACCATATTAAAGTGCCCTAAATAATGAAATAAGAAAGCGCTTTACGATATATGATATGGACAACAAAAGAAAAGAAAGCCAGGAGGTGAAAGAAAATGAAAATTATTGGTATCACAGCATGTACAGCAGGAATTGCACATACTTACATTGTTGCAGAAAAAATTCAACAAGCTGCAACTGAAGCTGGTCATGAGTGCAAAATTGAAACACAAGGAACAATTGGTGCACAAAATGAATTGACTCCAGAAGATATTAAAGCAGCTGATGTAGTAATTCTTGCTCATGATATCGCAGTTGGTGGTGTTGAACGATTCAAAGGAAAACCAGTTGTAGATATTCCAATTAGTGTTGCAATGAAGAGTCCAAAAAGTTTAATTGCAACAATCGAAAAAAAATTAGGAAAAAAATAACAGGACTAAATAAGGAGAGAAATTAATATGTTACAAGATTTTAAAAAACACTTAATGACTGGTATCTCCTACATGATTCCAATGGTTGTTGCCGGTGGTATCTTAGGAGCTCTTGCCAAAGGTTTAGGAGGTTGGGAAGTTGGAAACTTAGCACCAGATGCTTCTGGAGCTACAATCTTCTCTTATTTAAATGCATTTGATTGGGGCCAATTCTGGTGGGCTATTTCAAAATTATCTGATTTTGCGATGAGCTTCGCTTGTGCTGTATTAGCAGCTGGTATTGCATATTCTATGTCAGAACGTCCAGGTATTGTTCCTGCATTTATCTTAGGATATACAGCAAACCAAGCAAAAGCCGGATTTATCGGTGCATTGATTCTTGGATTTATCGTTGGTTGGTTAGTCAATGTATTTAAAAAGTATGGAGAAAAACTTCCAAAAGCATTACAAGGCTTGCTTCCAGTATTGATTATTCCAGTATTTGTTACATTTATTGTTGGGGCATTGTTCTTCATGTTATTGATGGGACCTATGACAGCAGTTATGACAGCTATTCAAAATTGGATTATGTCATTGAATGGTGGTTCTAAATTCTTAGTTGGTGCAGTAATCGGTGCTTGTATGGGATTCGATATGGGTTGACCTATCAACAAAACTGCTTCTATGGCTGCCAATGCATTATTCGCTGATGGATATGCTGCTCCAGAATCTGCAAAAATTATTGGTGGTATGACACCTCCTATTGGAGTTGCAATTGCTACATTCTTACAACCAAAGAAATTTACTCAAGCTGAAAGAGATACAGGTGTTTCTTGTTTATTCATGGGACTTTGCTTCATTACAGAAGGTGTATTACCATTTGCTGCAAACGATCCATTACGTTTTATTCCTTGCTCAATGGTAGGTAGTGCAATTGCTGGTGGTATCGCAATGGCTGCTGGTGTAGAAACTCCTGCTGCTCACGGTGGTATCTTCGTATGTGGATTATCAACAAACCCATTAATGTGGTTAGTTGCCATGGTTGTTGGTTCAGTTGTAACTGGTATCTTATATGCAATCTTCAAAAAGAAACCTGTTGAAGAAGAAAATCACGAAGAAGAAGTTGTTGATTTAGACTTAGATATCAACATTGAATAATTTAAAAAGATAGATAGAAAGAGGGTATATTATGTACGTATCAATGAAAGACATTTTAACTCATGCGGATAAACACAATTATGCTGTAATGGCAGTAAATAGTGTAAATATGGAAATGGCTCGTGCGGTTATTACAGCTGCTGAAGAAGAACATTCACCAATTATTATTAATATTGGTGTTGGTCAGATGGCTAACTTGGCACATCCAACTGAAATGGTTCCTATGATTAAAGAAATGGCAGAAAGAGCAACAGTTCCAGTAGCTTTAAATTTGGATCATGGACAAAAATTTGAAGATGAAGTTTCAGCTATTCAATGGGGCTTCTCAAGTGTAATGATCGATGCTTCATCCTATCCATATGAAGAAAATGTAAAGCGTACAGCTACAATTGCTGCTTTGGCACATCAAAAAGGAATTTGTGTTGAAGGTGAACTTGGACATGTAGGACAAGCTGGAGATGGTGATAACTCTAAAGTTGATTTATATACAAATGTAGAACAAGCGGTTCAATATGTAAAGGACACAGGTGTGGATGCATTGGCTGTTGCGATTGGTACGGCACATGGTAATTATCCTAAAGGATATGTTCCTGTATTAGATTTTGATCGTTTGGCTGAATTAAAAGCTGCATTAAAAATGCCATTAGTATTACATGGAGGTTCTGGTTCTGGAGAAGAAAACATCCGTAAAGCTGTTGCTGGTGGTATCAATAAAATTAATGTATGTACAGATGCATTCCATGCTGCAGAAGATGCAATGAAGGCTGCATGGGAAGAAAATCCTAGTTTAAATTACATGCAAATTATGATGGTTGCAGAACAAGCTATCAAAAAGTTTGTTAAGGATTATATCCGTGTAATTGGTTCAAATAATCAATATGTATATGGAGAAACAGTTACAGTAGGGAATGAATAATAAACAAAGGTAGGTGTGATGCCTACCTTATTTATTAGCTAAAAGGAGGCAAAAATGTTTGATTTAAATGGGAAAGTAGCTATTGTGACCGGAGCCAATCAAGGCCTAGGATTCGCAATGTGCCAAGGATTAGCTAAAGCAGGAGCTGATATTTTTAATATAGGTAGACGAGAAGACGATCATGTAATTCGCGAAGCTGTTGAAAGGGAAGGCGTGAAATACCATTATTATCGTGCCGATTTATCGAATCCAACTGTAGAAAAGATGGATGAAATTGTTGAAGAAGTAATTAAAGTATATGGCCATGTGGATATTCTTTTAAATAATGCAGGTGCCAATATTCGCGAACCATTTCTTGAATATGATGTAAAAGATTGGGATTATATTTTGAATCTGAATTTAAAATCTATTTTCTTGTTGTCTCAAAGTGTAGCTAAACAAATGGTTACACAAAAAACAAAAGGAAAAATTATTAATATTGCCAGTATGTTATCTTTTACAGGAGGTATTTTAACAGCAGCTTATACGGCAAGTAAAAGTGGTGTTATGGGACTAACAAAAACAATGGCAAATGAATTAGCTAAATATGGTATCAATTGTAATTGCATAGCACCAGGATATATGGATACCCCATTAACAAAGCCTATGCAAGAAGATCCAGTACGTAATAAGGAAGTATTAGATCGTATTCCTGCAGGATACTGGGGGAAGCCGGAAACTTTGCAAGGGGCTGTTATATTTTTAGCTAGTGAAGCATCTGATTATGTATGTGGTGCAACCATTCCTGTTGATGGTGGATGGTTATCAAGATAAACAAGGAGAAAAGAATATGAAAATCGCATTAATTAATGAATTTAGCCAGGCATCAAAAAATGCCACAGTATTGAACGAATTGAAAAAAGTGGTTGAACCAATGGGACACACCGTCTATAACACAGGAATGTGTAAAGATGGAGATGATCCATATCTAACATATTTAAATATTGGTATTCAAGCAGCTCTATTATTGAATTCTAAAGCAGTAGATTTCGTAGTAACTGGATGTGGAACAGGACAAGGAGCTATGATGGCATGTAACGCATTTCCTGGTGTCGTTTGTGGTTATTGTATTGATCCATTAGATGCATACTTGTTCTTGCAAATTAACAATGGTAACGCATTAGCACTACCATATGCTAAAGGATTTGGATGGGGTGCTGATTTAAATTTACAATATATCTTTGAAAAAGCTTTTGGCAGTCCAAAAGGAATGGGTTATCCAAATGAACCGGGAAGAAAAGAATCACAAAATAGAAATGCGGCTTTATTATCTCAAATGAAAGAAGCAATTTCTAAAGATTTGATTTCTGCTTTAAAAGCAATTGATCCAGAATTAGTAAAAGGAAGTTTATCGCCTCGTTTCCAAGAATGTTTCTTTGCAGGATGCCAAGATCCAGAATTGGAAAAATTTGTAAAAGAGATTTTAGAGAAATAAAATCTCTTTTTTAGGAGTTAAGTATGAAAACATCGTTTTTACCAAACTTTACAATGGGAGAAAATGCACTTCTAGAAATAGAAAAATTTGTCCCAAAACATTCTAAAATAGCTATATTTTATGGACAAAAAGCGTATGATGAGGCAAAACAATACACAGAAAAAGTACTAAATACAGATAACTATGAAATTCTTGCCGAGCAATGCTATGGAAAAGAAGCAAATTATGCAAATGTGAATAAAATATTACAGGTAAAAGATATACAATCTTGCAATGCATTATTTGCGATTGGGGGAGGAAAATGTATTGATACTGTAAAGTGTGCCGGAAATCAATTGAATATTCCTGTATATACTATTCCCACGATTGCTTCAACATGCGCGGCAGTCACTAAAATCAGCATTATGTATGATTTAAATGGAACATTTTTAGAAATTGTGCAACTGAAAAATCCACCAGTACATTGTTTTATTGAACCAAATATTATTGTTAGAGCACCTATCAAATACTTGTGGGCAGGCATAGGAGATACGATGGCTAAGCACATTGAATCAACGTTTAGTGCTCGAAATGATGAATTAAATTTCACCAGTGAATTAGGTATTAAGATTGGAGAAAATTGTTATTATCCTGTACTTAGAGATGCAAAGAAGGCATTAGAAGATGCCAAAGAGTATAAGTTGAGTCCAGAAGTTGAAAGAACTATACAAAATATAATTGTTACGACAGGTTGTGTATCTTTGCTTGTGGATTCTGAATATAATTCAGCGTTATCACACGCATTATTTTATGGACTTACAGTACGGCAACACATTGAGAAAGGCCATTTACACGGGGAGGTTGTTTCCTATGGTACTTTAGTGCAATTGATGATGGATAATCAAATGGAATTATTGAAAAAAACATATCGATTACATGAAGAAATTGGTCTTCCAATTTGTTTAGCAGATTTAGAACTAAGAAGAAATGAGGACTTGTCAGATATCTTAGAGAAAACAGTAATCAATCAAGAGTTAAGACATGTGCCTTATAAGGTTACAAAAGAATTGATTTTAAACGCAATAATGAAATTAGAAGATTATAGGAGATAAAGTTATGAAAAAAATTGTAATGATTCACACAAGCCCAGTATCATTGAATGATTTAAAAGCATTGGTTAAGCAATATATGCCAGATGTTGAGTTAGTTAATATCATTGATGATTCACTTCTAGAAGAAGTGAAAAAGAATAATGGGCCAACGCCTCAAATTATTTCGCGAATGAACATGTATGTTCAGGTTGCAAATTCATTACATCCAGATTTGATTTTCAATCAATGTTCAAGTGTAGGTGAAGCTTTTGATGTTGCTAAAAAGTCAACTTCCATTCCTACTTTAAAAATTGATGAGCCAATGGCTAAAAAAGCAGTGGAATTAGGAAACAAAATCGGTGTGATTGCGACAGTGAAATCAACAATGTTGCCTAGTTGCAACTTAATTAAGCGAAAGGCTGTAGAAGCAAATAAAGATGTAGAGGTTATTGAATATCTAGTGGATGGGGCCTTGGATATTTTGATGAAAGAAAAGAATGTGGAAAAACATAATCAGTTAGTATTAAGTAAAATTGAAGAAGCAAGTAAGGTTTGTGACGTGATTGTACTAGCTCAAGGTTCAATGACAGCAATTTTGCCATATATAAAGAATGTTGATAAACCAGTTTTAACAAGTCCGGAGCTAGCAATTCAAACCGCAAGAGACATGATTTATGGAAAATAAAAAATATATTGTACTTGATGATGATCCTACTGGAATTCAAACGGTTCATGATGTGTACATGATTACACAAATGGATAAAATTAGTATTGAAAAGGCTTTTTTACAAAGTCAAAACATGTTTTATATATTAACGAATTCTAGGGCGTTTTCAAAAGAGTATACGATTCAATATCATAAAGAGTTAATTCAAAATATTATAGATGTGGCAAAAAAGCTAGATATTGATTTTACGATTATTTCGAGAAGTGATTCAACATTAAGGGGACATTATCCAACAGAAACACAGGTTATTTATGATGTGTTAAAACAGAATCACATACATATTGATGGAGAAATACTTTGTCCTTATTTAGATGGAATACGAAGAACAGAAAATGATATTCATTATGTATTAGTAAATGATGTTTGGGTACCTGTAGGTAAAACTGAATTTGCAAAAGATAAAACATTCTCTTTTCAGTCAAGTAACCTAAAAGAGTATGTTGAAGAAAAAACAAATAAGGCATATTTAGCATCAAGTTGTATAAGCCTTTCTATAGCAGATTTACAAGATGAATCTTTAGTCGTATCTAAATTAAATTCTGTCTCTGGATTTAGGAAAGTGATTGTAAATTGTACTTGTATGCAAGATTTACAAAAGTTTGTATCGGCTTATGAGAAGACGGATAAACGCTATATTTTTAGATGTGCAGCTAGTTTAGTTAAAGAATTAGGTCATATTACAGATTCTTCTTATTTAGAAAAAGAAGACTGTATTAATGATGGATTAGGTGGTCTGATTCTTGTAGGGTCTCATGTGAATAAGACAAAAGAGCAACTTGAGTATTTAAAAGAGAATTATAAAAATTTGGAATGGGTTGAATTTAATCAACATGAAATATTAAATGGAGCGCTTGAACAAGAAACAATTCGATGCACGAATATTGTAAATAACTTGTTGCAGAATAATAAATTAGTTGTTTTAGCAACAAGAAGAGACAGAGTAGATTTTCCTAGTGATGACAAAGAGAAACAATTAGAAATGGCAACTCAAATATCTTTTGCACTAACTAATGTTTTAAAGCAGTTGACACAAAGGCCGGGATTCTTGATCACAAAAGGTGGAATTACATCGTCAGATGCATTGACAAATGGATTAACCGTAAAAATGGCTTATGTTTTAGGTCAAATTGAACAAAATGTGGGAGTGATTCGTTGTGTTGATGATTGCAAGTTTGAAGATTTACCAGTCGTAATTTTCCCTGGAAATGTAGGGGATAAAACAACTTTATATAATGTAGTAAAAAAGTTAAAATAGGAGGTTGTTTATGGAAAAAAAGGTGTTTGGATATCCAAAATATGATGACAATGGAGAAATGATTCTAACAACATATGAAAATGAATATAGAGATATGTTGATGGATATTCGCGTATATAAGTTGGAAAAGAATCAAACAAAAATATTTATAAGTGATGATGAAGAGATTGCAGTCTTATTATTGAATGGTAAGATTGAAATTAATGTAGATGGAATAGAGAAAATTGTTTCGCGTAAAAGTGTATTTTTAGAAGGTCCATATGCAGGGCATGTTTCACATAGTAAAATTATCTCTGCAAAGGCATTAGAAGAGACAGAGGTTTTAGTTCAGAAAACAAAGAATAAGGTAACATTCAAGTCTAAATTATATACACCAGAAGATGCTCCATGGAAATATTCAAGTCAAGGTTGGTATGGCAATGTCGCAAATCGTAGAGTAAATACAATTATTGATCATGATATTGAACCGAAGAGTAATATGGTTTTAGGTGAAGTTTTAAATGATCCAGGAAACTGGTCTGGATATTTGCCACATAGACATCCACAGCCAGAGTGTTACTATTTCTTATTTGATCATCCAGAAGGATTTGGAGCTAGTTTTGTAGGGGATGAAGTATATAAAAGTGTGAACCGAAGTTTTTCGGCAATTCCAGGAGGGAAGCTACATCCACAATCAACAGCGCCTGGATATCAGATGTATACTTGTTGGATGATTCGTCACTTGGATGGTAATCCATGGCTTCAAACAGATCGTTGTGAAGATGAAGCATATACTTGGCTTCATGATGCTAAATTTAATCCGGAAACAAATGCTTTTGAAAAGAAATAGATAAAATAAAAGGCGCTGTAACGGATAAAGAAGTTTCAGCTTAATAAAAA